>Ga0209119_1004964_pt1 | contig 10666 bp, 10 predicted proteins | sample COG_03_FD_184747 | JGI IMG/M metagenome (GOLD analysis project Ga0209119, IMG submission 184747) | Pelagic Microbial community sample from North Sea - COGITO 998_met_03 (SPAdes) (version 2) | ecosystem: Environmental > Aquatic > Marine > Neritic zone/Coastal water | place: Helgoland, sampling... | reverse complement strand
ATGTGATGGGTATCAAGTTGACGACGCCACAATCGCAACTAGACCGCATTCCTAAATCAGGCCCTGTGATCGTTGTCGCCAACCATCCTCATGGCATGGTTGACGGCATGATTTTTGCTCATTTGATTGGCCGTGTGCGGCCTGACTATCGCATTCTGACCCGTTCATTGCTTACTGCAATCGATGAAGTTGCGGGAAGCTACATGATAGCTGTGCCCTTCGCCCATGATCCCGACGCGTTGCAAAAGGGCGTGGCAATGCGTGCGGAAGCTATGCAACATCTAAAAGACGGCGGCGTTGTTGCCCTATTTCCGTCAGGTTCAGTTGCGGCATCCGAGACGTTCTTTGGCCCGGCAATCGAAGAAGAATGGAATGTGTTTACCGCTGCCTTGATCCGTAGATCGGGTGCTACAGTTGTGCCAATGCATTTCCCTGGTCAAAATAGTCGCGCTTACCAAATCGCGAACAAACTATCCCCAATTTTACGGCAGGGTTTGTTGCTTCATGAAATCGTTCATTCGTTGAACAAGCCTCAAGGGCCTATCGTGGGCCATCCAGTCGCTGATGAAGACATTGCGGCTTGGAAAGGTGATCCACGTGGTTTTATGGCGTGGCTTCGTAACCATACGCTTAGTTTAAAAGATTAAGGGTTATCTTGTCGGAACAGGTATTTCACCGCGATAGTCATAGAAGCCGCGTTGGGTTTTGCGTCCCAACCAACCAGCCTCAACGTATTTTGTGAGCAACGGGCAAGGGCGGTACTTTGTGTCAGCCAGCCCGTCATGCAATACGTTCATAATCGCAAGACAGGTGTCCAATCCTATAAAATCAGCGAGTTCAAGCGGACCCATTGGGTGGTTGGCACCCAGGCGCATTGAGCTATCGATGGACTGCACGTTTCCGACGCCCTCGTACAGCGTATAGACGGCTTCGTTGATCATAGGCATCAGGATGCGGTTCACGATAAAGGCTGGAAAATCTTCGGCTGATGCAGCGGTTTTCCCTAATCTGTCGACGACTTTCTTGCAGGCATCAAAAGTTTCTGCATCAGTAGCGATACCGCGGATCAACTCGACCAACTGCATCACAGGCACTGGATTCATAAAGTGAAAGCCCATGAACTTTTCAGGACGATCCGTGCGGCTGGCGAGTCGGGTGATAGAGATGGACGATGTGTTCGACGTCAAAATAGTATGTGGCTGGAGATAGGGCAGTAGGCTGTCAAAGATTGCTTGCTTTACAACTTCTTTCTCTGTTGCCGCCTCGATGACCAGATCAGTTTGGCCAAGGTCTGGCAACGCGCTGGTTGTGATGATCCGTCCGATCGCAGCAGCCTTATTTTCGGCGCTGATTTTCTCACGGCTCACTTGGCGTTCCATGTTTTTATCGATACGTGCCATCGCCTGCATAAGCGCATCTTCATTCACATCGTTCAGCAATACGTCATAGCCAGCAAGAGACATCACATGCGCGATGCCGTTCCCCATTTGGCCTGCACCAATGATACCGATTTTTTGAATGTCCATTTTGGTCCCTTAACTGCTTAATATCATCATAGGGCCGTGGCAGGTCCAAGAGCAAGGTATGAACATATGTTCATAATATCTTATCCGAATTTAAGGGCTTCGCTGCGATACCTCTTAGTGGGTGAAAAGAGGAGTGGTTTAGCATGACCTATGATGCGCTGGGGCGGGGGCCCTCGACTACCTGCCGTGCCGGTATGGCACGTCCAAATTGTTATTTCGGGGACCTAGGCGGCCCTTAAAAGAACCATACATTGCTTTTCTCGGGGGAACCGAAACATACGGAAAGTTCATCGCGAATCCATTTCCTGAACTGATTGAGCAAAGCATAGGGCGGACCTGTGTCAACCTTGGCTGTGTGAACGCAGGGGTGGATGTGTTCGCTACCGATCCACAGATAGTCAAAATAGCGTCTGGTGCTGATGTAACAGTCCTACAGCTGATGGGCGCACACAACATGTCCAATCGGTTCTATACGGTCCACCCACGGCGAAACGACCGGTTTTTGAAGCCGTCCACCTTGTTGCAAGCGATCTACCGAGAAGTGGATTTTGCGGAGTTCAACTTTAACAAACATATGCTTCATCGTCTGTACAGATTGTCTCCGGGGCGTTTTGATACCGTCGTCGTGGAACTGCAGCAGGCGTGGTTGGCTCGTATGCGGATGTTGCTGGGCAAGATTGAGGGAAAGGTTGTTTTGCTTTGGTTCGCGGACCATGCACCCGATGACACGTTTCCACCGGACCAAGAAAAAGACCCGTGGTTTGTGACGCGTGAGATGATCGAAGAACTGCGTTCAATGCCCGCTGAGCTGGTTGAAGTGACAGCATCGCCATCTTCTTGTGCCCTTGGTACAGAAGGGATGGTTTTTAGCCCAATGGAAACACCCATAGCACAGCAGCTCTTGGGACCTGCAGCACATCAAGAGGCGGCGGCTGCATTGTTGGAAATTTTAGTGAATTGAGGAAATAAAAAAGGCCCGCTTGGGAGCGGGCCTTTCAGAGTAATTGAGACGAGAGTTACAGTTTTTCTAGTAACTCTGGAACGGCGTCGAATAGGTCGGCAACCAATCCATAGTCCGCAACTTGGAAGATAGGTGCTTCTTCGTCTTTGTTGATTGCGACGATGACTTTGGAGTCCTTCATCCCAGCCAAGTGCTGGATCGCGCCAGAAATACCGACCGCAACATACAATTCAGGGGCCACAACCTTACCTGTTTGGCCAACCTGCCAATCATTGGGTGCATAGCCTGAGTCGACTGCTGCACGGGATGCGCCAACAGCGGCACCCAGTTTGTCAGCAAGTTTCTCGATCAGAGCAAAGTCTTCTTCAGATCCAACGCCACGACCACCAGAAACAACGACACCTGCAGATGTCAGTTCTGGGCGATCAGATGTTGCTACCTTGTCTTCAATCCATGAAGATAGACTTGGGTCAGCAGCTGCAGCAATGTTTTCAACTGTGGCAGAACCACCAACTGGAGCGGCATCAAATGTTGCACCACGGAAGGTAATGACCTTTTTCGCATCCAAAGATTTGACTGTCTGGATCGCGTTGCCTGCATAAATTGGGCGCTCAAAGGTGTTCGCATTAACAACCGCAGTTGCATCAGAAATCACCATTACGTCCAACAAGGCTGCAACACGTGGCATGATGTTCTTCGCATCAGTCGTTGCTGGCGCAACGATGTGCTCATAATCGCCGGACAATGAAATCAGCAAATCGGCAACTGGCTCCGCCAAACGCTTGCCGTAGATTGCGTCTTCTGCACAAAGAACCTTAGCAACGCCAGTGATGGTCGCCGCTTCAGCCGCTGCCGCGGAACATGTTGAACCAGTGCATAAAACAGTCACGTCGCCCAACGCGCCAGCCGCAGTTACAGCCTTTGCTGTTGCGTCCATTGCCAGTTCGCCGTCAGTCACTTCAGCTAAAAGAAGTACAGCCATTATACAGTCCCCGCTTCTTTAAGTTTCGCAATCAGCTCATCGACTGACGCAACCTTGATACCTGCCGCACGTGTCGCTGGTTCGGTTGTACCGGTAACTTCCAAACGTGGAGACACGTCTACGCCGTAATCTGCTGGCGTTTTCTCATCCATTGGCTTTTTCTTAGCCTTCATGATGTTTGGCAAAGACGCATAACGCGGCTCATTCAGACGTAGATCCACTGTTACAACAGTTGGCATGCTTACTTCGATAGTTTGGAGGCCACCATCGACTTCGCGCGTAACCTTGGCTTTGTCGCCAGCGACTTCGACTTCGGACGCGAATGTCGCCTGCGACCAACCCATCAATGCGGACAACATTTGGCCGGTTGCGTTCATGTCGTTGTCGATTGCTTGTTTGCCACAAAGGACCAAGCCTGGCTGCTCTTCGTCTACGATCGCTTTCAGGATCTTAGCAACGGCCAATGGTTCAATGTCTTGGTGAACGTCATCAGTTGCAACAACCAAGATTGCGCGGTCAGCACCCATCGCGAGTGCAGTGCGCAGCGTTTCTTGGGATTGTTTTACGCCAACAGACACAGCGATCACTTCGTCCGCTTGACCTGCTTCTTTGAGGCGGATCGCCTGTTCGACTGAAATCTCGTCAAACGGGTTCATCGACATTTTGACGTTGGCGAGATCAACACCGGAGCCGTCCGCTTTGACACGAACCTTCACGTTATAATCGATCACGCGTTTGACAGGTACAAGCACCTTCATGAGCGTCTTTCTCCTTTAATACGACCCATCCCTTTTGGATAAGTTCAACACTTTGGGTATTTCTTAGCGAAGCATCGGCAGCCACAACAGTACAAAATCGTCATGTTTGCGCTATCGGACGCCGCGTCGAATGTATTTTTCGGAGTTTTCTTTAAATTAGCGGTTTGCACCCGGAACCCAAAGCACGTCGTCCTTGCCGCCATTGTTGGCGATGCGCGCCGCAACGAAGAACCAGTCACTCAGACGATTTAGGTATTTCACGGCGGCCGGGTTAACAGACTCCATGGTTGCCAGCTCTACAGACAGGCGTTCAGCGCGGCGCGCAACGGTACGGCAAACGTGCAATTGTGCTGCTAGTTCGGAACCACCCGGTAATATGAAGCTGCGCAATGGTTCAAGAACGTTGGTCATGGCATCGATTTCGGCCTCAAGACGTTTCACTTGTGCATCTACTACGCGAAGCGGCGGGTATTCAGCCTCAGCATCTTTTTCCATGTTTGGGTTGCACATGTCTGCGCCTAGATCGAATAGGTCATTTTGAATTCGGCTAAGAGCCTCATCAACAGCACCTTCTGAGGTCAGGCGGGCAACGCCTACAAAACAGTTTAATTCATCAGATGTGCCATAAGCAGCAACGCGCATTGAGTGTTTCGCAACACGTGCGCCATCACCCAAAGCGGTTTCGCCAGCATCGCCAGTTTTTGTATAAATCTTATTTAGGACGACCATGGGGTTACCCTCCGTTGCGTTTTAGGTAGGCGAAAATCAGGATCAAAACCACGGCAACAGCCTGTAGGATAATCCGCCAACGCATCAATTTGTTTGAATTGCTGTGGGCCCAGCCTTTGCCGCGGGCCAAGCCGCTGAGTCCAAACATAAGGGCAACAATGACCGCCAGCACAGCAATAGTCAGTACGTAAAACATCGATCCACTCAACATGGCGCTCTCCAATTCGTCTTAATTCTCATCTGATGTAGCTGTGGGAACGCCAAAAGCGAAGACTTTTCCGTTAAACGCGCGACAGCACCCAATCCAGCGCCCATGTTGGCAGTAAACGTCGTAAACCTGCCATCACATAAGTGGGGGTCGTGACAAAATATCGCGCACGTGGACGTTTGGATTCCAGCGCATGAATCAGTTTTTGCACAACGGCTTCAGGTGGCAATTCAAATGGATCTGGGCCGTTTGAATTGTAAAGGCGGCTTAGCAACTTTGTCTCATATTGAGGTGCACGTGCAGCGTCTTTCCAATTGATCCAGCGTTCAAAGTGCGGGATCGCATTTTCGCGGAATTTGGTGGTGATGGGGCCCGGTTCAATCAAAACGATTTTGATATTTGTGTCGCGCATTTCAATGCGTAAGGTGTCGGTCAGACCTTCGAGCGCAAACTTGCTGGCGTTATATGCACCGCGCCATGGCATCGTCACTAATCCTAAGACGGATGAGCATTGAATAATCCGCCCATGGCCTTGAGCCCGCATGATGGGAAGTAACGAGCGCGTAAGCTCATGCCATCCAAAAAAGTTTGCTTCAAAGATTGAACGCAGGGCGTCCGTTGGCATGTCTTCAACCGCGCCCGGGATTGCGTGAGCGCCATTATTAAACAGGGCATCAAGCGTGCCGTCTGTCGCCTCGAGAACCTCGTTCAGGCCTTGGTGGATGCTTTCGGTGTCGGTGTAATCGATACGGGGGGCTTCAAAGCCCATTGTACGCAAGCGATCACAATCGACTTGTTGCTTACAGGAAGCGAAAACTCGCCAGTCTTCTTCACGGAGTCTCATCGCAGCAGCGAGGCCAATTCCCGATGAGCAGCCGGTTATCAGTATCGATCGTTTCACCATCTTTTTTGCTCATTTAATTTGCGCGAACAATGCCGCTGTTCTGTGATATTCAGCTGTCGCTAAGCAGAAAATCAGCCATCCAACCGAATGTCACACCGTCGAGCGAGCGCATTTCAATCCATCCGCCACCGTTGTCGTCCAATACTTCGACTTCCACGCCGCGGGTCAGTCGACCAACGACTTCGTAATCTGTGCTCGGACCACCGCGAACATTGACGCGGTCTCCTGATACGATGCGGACGTCTTGAGTGGATGACGATGTGATCACTTCAAAGGCTTCAGGATCTGCGATCAAGCTGGGCAGAACCAACTCTCCAAGCGGTTCTTCGACGATGTCCACAACAAACGAAACAGGTGTAGCCTCAACTTTTTCAGGCTGAGCCAGTGTTACACCCGATGCGACAATCTCTGATTTTTCTTCAGAAACCAAGTTCACGGCGGCGCGGCTTACTTCAAGCTCAGCGTCGTCGGAACCTATGTCTTTTGCGGCATCTGCAATCTTAGGAAGGCCTTGCTTGACGGGTCCGACTTCAACACGGCTCAGCCGTAAGGCTTCACCATCAAAGTCTGATCCACCGCTTAGCTCATAAAAAGCTAAACCTAGAAACCCAAATGCAATAGCGATGAACTTAACCATTTAACGCCCCCCAAAGGCATGTACCGCCTTGGCAGAGGCGATTCATATTTTGAATATCACATAGCCGAAGCTGCTTGGCCCGTTAGGGGGAAAAAATTATGCATTCGCGCATCAAGTGTCATTGATGCAACGAGTTTTCAATAGAAGAATCCTCTGCACAAGATTGGCGGCTTGTTCCCTGCAAAATGCGCGGGTACACAGCATGTATGGCTGATATTGATGACACACCCAACATGAACATAAGCGAACCTCTGCGCCGTGCGCTGGGTGATAGGTATCTAACCTACGCTTTATCCACAATTATGCACCGTGCCTTGCCTGATGCGCGCGATGGTCTGAAGCCGGTTCACCGCCGTATTCTTTATGCAATGCGTGAACTTAAGCTGGCTTCAAATGGTGGTTTCCGCAAATCGGCCAAGATTTCAGGCGACGTGATGGGCAACTATCACCCACATGGCGATGCCGCGATTTATGACGCGATGGCCCGCTTGGCCCAAGATTTCAACGTGCGCTTTCCACTGGTAGATGGCCAAGGCAATTTTGGGAACATTGACGGTGATAACCCCGCGGCGGCTCGTTACACTGAAGCGCGCATGACGGCTGTTGCTGAGGCAATGCTGGAAGGCTTGAACGAAAACGCAGTTGATTTTCGTGAAAACTATGACGGTACACTGACTGAGCCTGTTGTTTTGCCGGCGCAGTTCCCGAACCTATTGGCCAATGGATCCAGTGGTATCGCTGTTGGGATGGCAACAAACATCCCTCCCCACAATATCTCTGAACTTTGCGACGCATGTTTGCACATGATCAAAGTGCCTGATGTGCGCGACGATACGCTGTTGAATTATGTGCCGGGGCCTGATTTCCCAACTGGTGGGATCATTGTTGAAAGCCCGGAAAGCATCGCGACAGCATACCGTACAGGTAAGGGTGGATTCCGTCTGCGGTGTCGTTACGAGATCGAAGATCTTGGGCGCGGTCAGTGGCAGATCGTTATTACAGAAATTCCGTATCAGGTTCAAAAATCAAAATTGATCGAAAAGATCGCGGAACTAATCCAGCTGAAAAAGATTCCAATTCTAGCGGATGTGCGTGACGAATCTGCCGACGATATCCGCCTTGTGCTTGAGCCACGTTCGAAGAACGTCGACCCCGAAGTGTTGATGGGCATGATGTACCGCAGTTCTGATCTTGAAGTGCGGTTCTCACTGAACATGAACGTCTTGATCGATGGCCTGACGCCAAAGGTCTGTTCGATGAAGGAAGTGCTACGCGCGTTCCTTGATCACCGCCGCGAGGTTTTGATCCGTCGTTCGATCCATCGGACGGAAAAAATCGATCACCGTCTTGAAGTGTTGGAAGGCTTTATCGTTGCGTTCCTGAATCTGGACCGTGTCATTGATATCATCCGTTATGACGAAGACCCCAAAGCAGCATTGATGCGCGAAGATTGGTCTAAAGACCACAAGCGTGCGATGGACGAAAAAGACTATATTTCGCCTGCGCCAAGTGGTGGTGAATTGTCTGAAGTTCAGGCTGATGCCATTCTTAACATGCGCCTGCGCAGCTTGCGCCGTTTGGAAGAAATCGAGCTGCTGCGCGAGCAAGCTGCCTTGATGGAAGAACGCGCTGGGCTTGAGAATTTGCTAGACAGCGAAGACATCCAGTGGACCAAGATTTCCGATCAGTTGAAAGAAACGAAAAAGCAGTTTGGCAAAGACTGGGTTATTGACGGCGTGGCACGTGGCCAACGCTTGACGACATTTGCTGAAGCTGGCGAAGTGGCCGATGTGCCGCTTGAAGCGATGATTGACCGCGAGCCTATTACTGTCGTGTGCAGTCAAATGGGTTGGTTCCGTGCCATGACGGGCCACATCGACTTGAACCGCGAGTTGAAATTCAAAGATGGCGACGGCCCACGATTTATCTTTCACGCCGAAACCACTGACCGCTTGTTGGTCTTCGGTGCGAATGGTCGCTTCTATACGCTAAGCGCCTCAACCTTGCCCGGTGGGCGCGGAATGGGTGAGCCATTACGTTTGATGGTTGATCTGCCGAATGAGGCTGAAATTCTTGATATCATGATCCACAAACCGGGCCGCAAACTGTTGGTTGCCTCAACTTCTGGTGATGGATTTATTGTACCAGAAGATGATGTTGTTGCCCAAACGCGCAGCGGTAAGCAGGTTCTGAACGTGCGCGGTGATACTAAGGCGCTGATTTGTAAACCTACCTATGGTGACAGTGTCGCTGTTGTTGGTGAGAACCGTAAAGTACTGGTGTTCCCACTGGATGAATTGCCAGAAATGGGCCGTGGTAAAGGCGTTCGTTTGCAAAAGTACAAAGATGGTGGTTTGTCTGACGCCACGACCTTTACGCTTGAGGCTGGTCTAAGTTGGCTTGATCCCGCGGGTCGAACGCGCACGGAAACCGAGTTGGCAGAGTGGCAAGGAAAACGCGCGAGCGCGGGTCGCATGGCACCACGCGGATTTCCGCGGGACAATCGATTCAACTGAAGGTAACGTACTCTCATCTTTAAATGACGCGCGTGTATTAAGCGTGCGCAAGAGGGACGTATTATGAGTGAACAATTGATTGGTCGATATCACGGCGACAAAAAAACACTTTTCTGGCTGGTGATGAAAACCAGCTTTCTCACATTGATTACACTAGGCATTTATCGCTTCTGGGCTAAGACCCGTATCCGCAAATATCTTTGGTCGGGCACTGCTGCGGGTCAAGATAGCTTTGAATATACGGGCACTGGCTTAGAGAAGTTCTTGGGCTTCTTGGTCGCAATCGTTGTTTTGGCGATTTATCTGGGGATCGTTCAAATGATCTTGCTGTTTTTCGGCCTAAGCTTAATGGCTGATGCAACAACAACGGCGGGACAGATCGCCCAAATCGCCTCGATCTACATTTCATTCTTTGCAGTGATGCCTTTGATATTCTTCGCGCAATACCGCGCGCGTCGTTACAAAATGGCGCGCACGCGCTGGCGGGGTATCCGTTTTGGGATGGACAGCGCGGCGTGGGGCTTTGTGTGGCGGGCAATCGCGCATAGCTTTCTTACCATCATCACCCTTGGACTTATGGTTCCAAGGCAGACGTTCAAGTTAGAAAAATACATGGCAGATCGCACATGGTTTGGAGATGCGCAGTTCGTGCAAAATGGTCGCTGGCAAAGCCTCTATCCGGGATTAAAACACATCGGGATTGGCTTTTTAATCTTGATCGCTGCAGGTGCAGTTGGTGTCATGCTTGACGTTATTGGTGCCGCAATTTTCTTAGTCGTTGTTGGCTACATCTGGCTGATTTTCGGCAGCGTCTATTACCGTATCTTCGCGCTTAACTATCTGACTGGAAACAAACTTCTGAACGGTCAGATTGGTTTTTATAGCGGTGGGCAAGCGGGTAAAGTTGTTGGAATTGCGATTAAGGGAACCCTTCTGATTGCACTTGTTGGTGGGGTTATTGGTCTTGTCTTCGCGGGCGTCGGCGCGGTTTTACTTAACTCAGTGGACTTTCAGAAACCGTCGGAATTTATGGGTGTTATTGGCGGCGCATTGGGCATCATTGGCTTTGTGGCTTACATCGGCTTCTTTCTTTTGCTGAGCGCATTGTCGTTTATCTGGATCACCCAGCCAATCATCGGACATGTCGTCGAAAACATGTCATTGTCAGGCGCAGAGCATCTTGATGCGATCCAACAGCGCAGTGCAGACGCAGGTGCAGATGCAGACGGCTTTGCCGATGCGCTTGATATTGGCGGTGCCATTTGATGCAAAACGAGGTGTCGGTATGACGTCGGTATCGTGTCGGTATTTCGTCGGTGCAACAGGCCGACGTCTGGATGTGGACGCATCGCTTGAACACAGCGAGTTCTTGCGGCTTTCACATCTGGAGCTGCCGAATGGGTTGCTGCGATGGCCGCTAAAGGACTTACGTGCTTTGGCGGATC
>Ga0209119_1004963_pt1 | contig 10669 bp, 9 predicted proteins | sample COG_03_FD_184747 | JGI IMG/M metagenome (GOLD analysis project Ga0209119, IMG submission 184747) | Pelagic Microbial community sample from North Sea - COGITO 998_met_03 (SPAdes) (version 2) | ecosystem: Environmental > Aquatic > Marine > Neritic zone/Coastal water | place: Helgoland, sampling... | reverse complement strand
CATTTACTAATACTTATTACTGGAGTTCTACGGAGCACGATTCCGATGACGCGTTGATGCAGCTTTTCCCCATTGGTCATCAGCTCAACTACAGTAAGGGCTTCACAAGCACTGTGCGTGCAGTTCGGGCTTTTTAGTTAGTTATCAATTTAATTAGTACCGCGTAAGCGGTCGGTTTGAAAAAACATATCCCCAAGAATAATAATTTATTCTTGGGGATAATTCGTACACCTTAGGTTTTTAAAATCGAACTCATTTTATAAAGGATTGATTAAACTGAGTGAATTAAAGGGGTTTCTGATAAGCAGAGGGTATTGGTCTAATAATCAAATAACAATGTAAGCCCTTTGTTTACTATAATTATATTACTAATAGGGAATTAAACTATACATAGTACCCACTTTACTGTTGCAGTTTCCCTTTTTTTAAATCTAGGTAGGTTAATAGTATGTTGCCACAATGCTTTAATTAGATAATTTAATTTAAATTGTGATCAAATTAAATAAATGATTGAAACTGTAATTTGGCATTCTTTATTACCGCAAACAGTCGGTGAAAATATTAGAAAATTTAGAAAAGAACTTAAATTATCTCAATCAGATCTTGCAAAAAAATGCAATCTTTCTAGTTACATGATTTCCAAAATGGAAAGAGGGAAACATGATTTTAGAATTACAGAAATTGAAAAAATATCATTTGGACTCAATAAAAAAATTAATCAAGTAATAATGAAATAAAAATAATGAAGTTTATTAAAATTTCTTTAGCAGTACTTTGTTTGCTATGCTTGCTAGATATGCCATATAGTTATTATGAATTGTTTAGAGTATTAGCAATGTGTTCTTTTGTATTTATTGCATATAAAGAAAGACGAAAAGATGTTTGGCTATTATTATGGATTATTTCTGCAGTCTTAATTCAACCTTTTTATAAATTTATAATTGTACGAGAAATTTGGAATATAATTGATGTGATATGGGTGTTTTTACTGATATGCCCAGAATTTTTAAATAAAAAACAACAATGAAAAAATTATTATTATTAAAGCATATTACCCTTCAACTTTTTGTATTAACTGTTGCGTATGATTTGTTTAATAATTTCAGGATGTTGTTGTTTTCTTCATTTATGATAATTGTTTTTTTAGCATCTTTTATAGTTTACTTCTACAAAATAAATAAATTTAAAAATCTACAAAAAATTAAATATGGTGGAGCATTATACGGTTATATTATATTGATTTCAATTTTAATTGTAGTTGTTGGAGATTTTATTCCACATAATTACACTAATCCAATTCATAATTTATTTACAAATTATAAGATTGTTGGATTAAACGATGGAGAGACAATTGAAACACCTCTTACTGATGATAATGGAGATCCAATGATGCAATACACAGAGAATTTTCGTTATCATGTAAATGTTGATGATTTTAAAGAAAATAATTACTTAATTGACTCATTTGGTGAATTTCGAATTTCAGGTTCATTTAATAAAAAAAGACAAGGTTCCTTTTCGTATGAATATATTGGTAATGATCTTTATTTTGAGAATGAAGGGAACTACCTGAATGTTAATTTATTTGAAAACAAACAAATTGCTTTTGTTAATGGGTATAAAAATTTCTATGATAGGAAAATAGATGTCAATCAATTTAGACTCCCCCTTGATTATTTAAAAAACTTTATACTATATAATCTAGAAAAGATATTGATTTTGTTTTTATTTTTTTACTACAGGGGATTTATTTAGAAAAAAGAAAAATAAATTATTAATAGTACCCATTTCAATGGTTCTAATGTTTTAAATTTTGTAACTAATTTTATAGAACTTCATACCAGTAATAAGCAACTACTAACAAAAAGAGAAATTTTAAAATGTATAATACGTTGGGAACTTCTTTATTTGAATAAAAATCTTTAACCTTAGGTACTAACAGAAACATTAAAAAAAAACCCCATGTAAACCCTTTTTTGGGTGAAACTTTATGGTCACCTGCAACAAACATTCCTATTAAACCACAAAACAAACAAACTGGACCAGCCATAAGTAAAAACTCTATCATATTAAATTTTAGTATAAATTAAATAACTTGCTTATAAATGCAATTTACAATAATTTCTCTTTTTAGGTGGAATCAAACTATACTTAGTACCCACTTCAAAGTTGCTGTTTTCCTTTTTTTTAGTTTAGAGGGGTTAATAGTATGTTATCACTAAGATGAATCAATCTTCTTATTCACTTCTATCGCCATATCGATCCCTCATCATTTCAGCGTATAGTTCTAAAGAATTGATGTCTATTGAATCCATTAGCCTTTCATACTCCCCTTCAACTTTAAAGGTTTTAATCTGAATTTTCTTTTGATTCGAATCTTCTCTTTTTGTGTTAGTAGTGTTTCTCTGTGCGTGTTTTGCCATTTCTTTTAAATAAGTCTTCTGGTCCATTGTTTCTGTTTTAATAATTTAATATATTGCAAAAAGGATAGGATATGGTATACTCGATTATTTTGGAGAGTTCCCGCATTCTAAACCACCGTGCATCGAATCAGTCGGTTGTTACGCTTTCGCGTTCTTGATGCTTTTTCAAAAATAAAATTTTAAGTTGGTTTCTAACAACTATTTTAAGAATATGGATAAATTTGAGTCAGGGAAAAAATATAATTTTAAAGTAAAAGAAAGTGTTAACGGTCATAAAGCCTATTCCATTGTAGAACACGATAATAAAACATATTACTACCCTAAGTTTTTATACGGATATTCAGATGTTGAATTAATTATCCAAAAAGTAGATCAGATTACTGGTAAGGTATATTTTGAAACGGATATAACTAAATACCTGGAAGATGATATCATTAGCACCAAACTGGTTTCATTAAATAATGAAAACCCAATAAATGGAGAATTAATTTTAAATTATAAGTCTCATAAGGTTAATGTTAGGTTTCCAAAATGGATGACAAGCGAAAAATTTTCTTTCTCTGAAAACATTCTACTTAAAGCAGTTGGATTAAACTTAAAAAAAACACTAATATTATATTTTCCAGGCGAATTAAATCATTTTAAATTTAAAAAAGAATCATCATATGATTTAAAGTTTAAAGGTTTTCGCGAATTAACTAGAACAGGTTTTAGTGGAGTAGTTCAGAAAACTACACTATTAATAGTTGAGGATATAGATGATGGAATGATATATGATGCAAAAGAAAATTTTGCAAATACAAATCTAGTTGAAGGAGATCTATATACCTTTAGGTACATAGGTCTTGATAAGAACTATAAACCAAATTTTATTCAAGATGATAAATCGATATTTCTAAATCCCAGAAAAATTCTAGAAAAAAAACATTTAGATTTTATTGAAGAAGAACATTTAGTTAACAATAAACTAAGAATAGATCTTCTGTCACAAATTGATAATTCTGATAACTTTTGGCTACTTACAATGTCTAGGTATTTATCAGAAGTAGTTCAATCATATATCCAAAGGAATAGGTATCTAGAGGCTAGATTAGCAACAAATATTTATAAAAGAGTTTCTGGTTATATTAAATCAAAAAATTTTTTTAAAAAAATTCCAAAGACAATAGCGAATAAAACTAAACCACATTTTGAAGAAGATTTAATTAAGGTGAAATCGGCTGAAGATTTTCTCAATTTTCAGGAAAATTTTGAATTTGAAAAATTATTTAAAAAAGAAATATCATTTACACTAGATCATCAAATTAGTATTTTAAAAACTCTATTTAATTTGAAAATTATAGATAGAGAAAATATATTACTATTAAAAAAAATATTTATTAATCTAAAAGAGGATAGAGACATTGAAGAAATATCAAAAGTGGTTGATCAAAATTTACATGATTATTTTCAAAACTATATTCTGCCTATTAAGGATGAATTTTCAAGAAAATATTTTCAAAAATTTAATGATAGGAATGAATGGGTTGAAAAAAATCAAGTAGAAACGGTTCTGGAAATTGCCGAATTTTTGAAACAAAACTCCACTTCACCTATTAGTCATTATTATTATTCAAATTACAATCTACTAGAGTCATTAATCAGATTTAAAGAAGAGAATAATGGCATAGGATCTTTTAAATTCTATATCAAAAATCTCCTAAGTTATAATTTTAATTTTATCTCAAAAAAACCTCCTATAATAGATAAAAAAAGTATCATTATTTATGATAGACCTATAGAAATAGATACAAAATTTGCTTATTTAATTTATGAAGATAAATTTATTTGGATTTCATCATTTTATTGTCACACAATAAATTTTTTGATAAAAGAATTTGGTTCAGTTAATTTAACAATTTCCTCAATTTTTAAAGATTGTATCTACAATACTGAATTTGATTTAAATTTAAACCTAGAATCATTTGATATATTAGAATCATATTATCTCGATCATAAAGCGATTATTAAAACAAAGAGTAAACACTATTATTTTGCTACATATGGTTTTAAAATTGATTCTGAACAAAACTTTTTGTTGAGTGATAGTATTTTATATGATGATAACAAATATCAATTACCCAAGTCATGGAATTTATACAGCAGAATAGGTCAAATAATAAATTTATCTGAAAATATAAACTTAGAAACAGCAGAAGTTCAACGAAATCAAATATTAAAACCTGATAATAAAAACAGATATAACTTCAGTTCTCATGGGGAAAAATTTGAGGTTATAATTTTGGAAAAATTTTACAAAAATCAAGGGGGTGCTTGCATTTCATGTAAAGATTATGAATTATCTTATAATGGTAACCACACTAAGTGTAGTAATTGTAATTCAATCTATTTTGATTGTATAAAAGTGTATATCCCTAAATTAGAGAAGTTTGTATATCTAAATGAAGATAGTTTCGAAGACGAAAATTCAAATTTTTATAATAAATTAAAACCAGGAGACAAATTTTTATTTTTATTTTTATCTGAATTTATTTATAGATTAAAACATAAATCTCTTGATGAATTAATCGAAATAAATTTTCAAAAAGTTAAGTCTATAACCTTTAATGGAAATGTTAAAAATAGCAGTAACGAATATTCTATTTATAAAAATAGATTAAGTATTTTACATTCACTTTTTACATTTATCAACGATATAATTACTAGTAACTTAAGTTCAAATGATCGACATAACTTAATAAACTTAAATATTTTAATTGGCTTTCCTTTAAAGTCTCCAAAATCTTATCTGCTTCAGTTCTTAAATAATTATGATGAATTAATACAATCGATAAAAAATAGTACTGATATAGTTGAAAAAGTGAAAATGGTAAAAGAAAGGATAGATGATAAATACGTGCAAACATCTGAAATTTTTCCTCAAATAAAACAACTATTTGAATCTGTTGAAATCGTCAGTCAGATTAATAATGAAGAATACACAAAACAATTTCAACTATTAAATAGTACTAAAGGGTTTAATAATAAACTTATTAAATCTGTATTAATTAATAACCTTATCGCTAGTGAAGATAAAAATTCACCAGTTTTGAATCATGTTACCAAAGGAATTATTGATTTGATGCAAAGGGAACGAGATGAGATTAGTTTCAATATAGGTAGAGGAACTAAAACTGAAATCAGTAAAGAAATTAGATTGCTGACTGATATAAGGAATAATGTATCTAGCGAAGGTCAAAACCTTGAATTTAAAGAAACCCTTTTTGTGCCAGTTTTAAATAATGCAGAAAGAAATAGAATTCGTCATCTTGAGAGGGAAATTGAAAATAAGCCAAATAAGCAAGAGGAAAATCTTAAGACAATAAGTGAAATTAAAAAAGAAGTTAAAAAGAAACTTGGCAATAAAACTGTAAAATCAGAACTTGCTTATTCTGCTATAAAAAATATATGTGCGTTTTTAAATTCAAACGAAGGAGTAGTTATTATAGGCGTAAGAGATGACAATACTTTAGTTGGTATTGAAGATGACATAAATCTATGTGGTGGAGATTTTGATGGATTCCTTCAGGATTTTGAAAATTACTGGAAAAAATTTGTTCAGGATTCGTCATATTTTAGACCATATGTTAAAATTAATAAAATCACTTTTGAAGGGTTGGATTTTTGTTTTATGGATGTCACATATCCTTATGATATAAAAGATCCGTGTTTCATTAAGGAAGGTAATAAGGATAATTCAGAGAAGTGTTATTTAAAAGAATCATCCACAACAAACAGTATTAGTGGTAGAAATTTACTTCGTTGGAAAAGAAAAACTATACCTCAAACAAATCAACCGACATATGTTTATGTTATGATTGATAAATATGAAAATTATAAAATAGGTATCTCTAAAAATGTTAATCAACGCCAAGGAACACTTATGTCTCAGGAGAGAAGTATTAAACTATTAAAGTCTTTTATTTTCCCTAACAGAAATACTGCTTTAAGGCTAGAAAATCATTTACACGCAAAATATGATAAATATAGAACTGAAACAGGTGGGGAGTGGTTTAATATTGATGAGAATCATGTGAATGAAATTGAATTATTTTTAAATGAACAAATGAGTATTTTCCCAACAGACAAAAAGATAGTTAATAATTTAACCCTAGACATATAATTTAAATTTCAGATAGAAGTTTAGTTTTTTAATTTTGTTGTCAGTTACCATTATAAAAAATAAATTTTTCCAAAAGTAAAATATGTTACTCAAGGAGTATACAACTTATCGAAATAGATCAACGACAATAAAATAGACTTTCGGTTTATGAAAAGTACTATTATGACAGTATAACATTCACAGGTTATCCTTTGGTGGTTGTTTTAGGTTTTTTCGCCAGTGGAATTTTTTATTTAATAATTAGTAATGTCAAAAAACAAAAAATTACTTGCTGAAACTCATCCTGAACTTGCCAAACAATGGCATCCTACAAAGAATAGTGGTTTTTCTTTTAACGATGAAAACTTAAAAAAATATATAAAATATTGGTGGAAATGTGATGTAGCAGATGACCACGAATGGCAATCAAATTTAAGTAACCGATTACTTGGCAAAGGATGTCCTATTTGTGTTGGACAAAAAATTGTCCTATCCAACTGTCTTGCAACTATTAACCCTGAATTGTCAGAACAATGGCACCCAACTAAAAACGGCGATTTAACTCCGTATGATGTTTCAAATGGTACCGCTAAAAAAGTGTGGTGGAAGTGTGATAAGGGAGATGACCACGAGTGGGAAAGTTCAATTAATAGTAGAGCAAGGGGTGTTGGTTGTCCTATTTGCTCAAATAGAAAAGTTGTTAAATCAAATTGCTTAGCAACTACTAACCCTGAATTAGCAAAACAATGGCACCCAAATAAAAACGGCAATTTAACTATATATGATGTTACAAATGGTACCGCTAAAAAAGTTTGGTGGAAGTGTGATAAGGGAGATGACCACGAGTGGGAAAGTTCAATTAATGTTAGAGTAGGTCGTGGAATTGGGTGCTTAATATGTTCAAACAGAAAAGTTGTTAAATCAAATTGTCTTGCAACTACAAATCCTGAATTAGCAAAACAATGGCACCCAACTAAAAACGGCAATTTAACTACATATGATGTTACAAATGGTACCGCCAAAAAAGTTTGGTGGAAATGTGATAAAGGAGATGACCACGAATGGGAAACTCGAATTACTCATAGGGTTAGTGGTAGTAATTGTTCAATATGTAATGGTAAAAAAGTTGTTGTTTCAAATTGTCTTGCAACTACAAATCCTGAATTAGTAAAACAATGGCATCCAAGTAAAAATGGTATTTTAACTCCTTATGATGTTACGATTGGAAGCAATATGAAAATTTGGTGGAAATGTGAAAAAGGTTATGACCACGTGTGGGAAACAGCAGTATTCAACAGAAATATTGGAATGAATTGCCCCATATGTATAAATCAAAAAACAGTTCTATCAAATTCTTTACTTTCAACCCATCCTAAATTAGCAAAACAATGGCATCCAACAAAAAATGGCACTCTCTCCACTTCTGATTTAGTTGCAGGTTCTGGAAAAAAAGTTTGGTGGAAGTGTAATAAAGGAGTTGACCACGAATGGAAAACTTCTGCTGTCAAAAGGTTAAACGGAAGCAATTGCCCATTTTGCACCCTTACACCGCAATCGAAACAAGAACTCACAATTACTTTCGAGTTGATAAAAATATTTAAAAAAATAGATCCTAAAGGGCTTAAGACAAATATGAATGGTCGATTAAGATCAATTGACATATTCATTCCAAAACTTAATTTATGTATCGAATTTGATGGTTCTTATTGGCATAAAGACAAACGAGACCTTGATAAGATTAAATCTGAAATGCTTTTTGAAGAAGGTTTTAAATTAATTAGAGTAAGAGAAGAACCACTTAAAAAGATATACGATACGGATGTCATAAGTAAACAACCATACAATGGTAAACAAGTGACTAACGATATACTATCAATGATTTTATCTATATTTGAGTTAGACTCCACATTAGTTTTTAAAATAAAAGCGTATCAATCCAAAGAGGGTTTACAAAACGAAAAAGGATTAGAGAAATACATTGATAAAATATTAACCGAAAAAGCAGAGAAGAAGCGATAGGTATATTGATTTTATGTTTCTTTTGTTTCCTATGATAGTTCAGAAAGGAATAGCACCATTCAAATAACCACATCTATTTTTTTTTTGCACTTATCCACAATAATGTGGAGAACTTCTGCCTTAAACTTGGTTAAAATCACCCAATAACTCCATACATTTGCCTAAGCAGTATTTTAATACTTAATATCTTACAAACTGCCATAATGTAAACTATACAATATTTTCTGAGCAATCAGGTCAATAGTTTACAATGCAGAAAATCAAAACACATACATTAAGTAATTCCAAAATACTTGAGATTCTAAACTCAGGGAAAAATACTTATTCTGCTGAACAGGCTAGAGAAATTTCAAAAAGTCTTACTAAATTTAGTCAACTATTATATAAACATTGGAATGAAGAATCTAAAAGGAAAAAGAGCAATTCTATACCGAAGGGTTAGTACTACAGAACAAAAGAAATCAGGGAATAGTTTACATTCTCAGCAAAATCAATTAATAAAGTTCTGTCAAAACAACCAAATACACAATTTAAAAGAGTTTGAAGAGGATTATTCTGCAAAAAATTTTAATAGACCTGAATGGAGCAAACTCAATAAATATGCAAAAGCAAATTATAAAGATATAGATCTTCTTTTAGTGGTAAACTGGGATCGATTTTCAAGAAATACTCTTGAGGCTTTGAATACCATAGACACTTTCTCAAAAATTAACATTGAAGTAAATTCTATAAATAATTGGATAGATTACCAAGACCCTACTCAAAAATTTATTCAATTAATGTATTTAGGAATGCCTGAAGTCGACAACAAGATGAAAGGACTTCGTATAAAAAAGGCAATGAGAGAAGTCCGAAAATCAGGCAGGTGGTGTTCTAAACAACCTTTCGGATATTTACCTGGAAAGGATCACTTCGGTAAGGCTTTAATGAAAGTAGACCCTGATAAAGGTCAGTTGTTAAAAAGTTTATTTGAGTTGTATTCTTCTGGAAATTATAGCCAAAGTGAAATTCTAAAAATGACAAGGTTTAAACCTTTGAAACTTTCTAAGAGTAACCTCAGCCGAATACTACAAAATATAGTTTACGCAGGTTTTTTAGATGTGCCTGCTTTTGAAGAGGAACCTAAGCAGACGAAAAAAGGATTGCACGAACCCATAATTGATTTAATTACATTTAATAAGATCCAAGAGTTATTCAAAGTTAGATCAGCACAAAAGCAAAAACCAAAAGCATTTAATAAAAAGTTGCTTCTAAGGGGCCATTTAAGATGCTCTAAATGTGGAGGTAATCTGACGGGAAGTGCCTCAACTAGTAAAACAGGTAAAAAGTATTATTACTACCATTGTAGTAGTAAAAGAAGTTGTAACGAGCGATTTAGGGCAGAACTAGCAAATTGTAAATTTGAAGATTATTTAAAACAATTTGATATAAGGCCAGAGGTTAAAAGATTATTTGTTGAAATATTAAAAAAGCAATTTTCAGAATTCGAGACAGAGAGATTTAATCAAATTAAGATGATTGAAAATGATATTCAAAAAATAAAAACTAATCAAGACATCCTTTTAGATAAATTAATCAGTGGCACTATAAATGACATCATTTATGACAAAAAAAATACGGAGTATGTAAATAAAATTAACGAATTAAATGTTGAGTTGTCCAATCTAGAGGATTATGAAAATGACCTTAGAGATTTTATTGAATTTTCAGTGGAATTGATGACAAATATGAACAAGATTATTGGATTTAGTGACGAGGTTACTCTGCGAAAATTCATGAGTTCGATTTTCAATGATAAACTTGAATTTGAGAAGGAAGATTATCGAACTCCAAAATTAAACCCAAGTGTTAATCTTATCTTCATGGTAATCAGTAGTTTAGAGTTAAATAAAAATAAAAAAGGAGACACCTTTTCAGATGTCTCCCATGATGTACTCGAGGTGGGAATTGAAACCCTTTATTTAATTGCGTTAAAAAAGTAATAAAATACATACTATCACTGCAAAGTATTGATTTTAAATAACTTATAAGTTAGTTGAGGTTTGGAAAAATACAATAATATTAAATAATGGTTGGCAAACAGTTG
>Ga0209119_1004961_pt1 | contig 10670 bp, 6 predicted proteins | sample COG_03_FD_184747 | JGI IMG/M metagenome (GOLD analysis project Ga0209119, IMG submission 184747) | Pelagic Microbial community sample from North Sea - COGITO 998_met_03 (SPAdes) (version 2) | ecosystem: Environmental > Aquatic > Marine > Neritic zone/Coastal water | place: Helgoland, sampling... | reverse complement strand
CTATTATTCGTGACGAAAGCAGACCCTTTTCTCAAGTCAGGGCAAAACCAGTTGCTCAACTAGACCGCTTAAAATATTTATTACTGCTGTGGTCTGAACGTTCACTTGAAAAAAACTCCGAAACAGAGATAACGGTCAAATGAGCATACGAACTTATTCTATTCCTCTGAGCATTATTATTGCCTTGGTATTACAAATCATGCCAATGCCAGCTATCGCTGATTTGTATCGACCTGATTGGGTCTTATTAGTATTAAGTTATTGGGCGCTTGCGCTACCTAATAGAGTCAATGTGGGGGTGGCATTTTTTACTGGCCTAATTCTCGATATATTACTTGGTACCAGTATGGGTGTGCATAGTTTCGCCATGTGCCTGTGTATTTATGTATTAGCGGCAAATTATAAGCGCCTACGAAATTATTCAGTTTGGCAACAATCCATCATTATTGGCATTATGGCGGCCTTATACAATCTGGTTGTTTTTTGGGCGCAACACTTACTCACCGATATTTATTTCTTACTCGATTATCTTTGGCCCGTAGCAAGTTCAATGGTGATATGGCCATGGCTATTTTGGTTATTGCGTAAGATTCGTCGCCAATTACGTTTAAATTAATGATGTTAGTATTAGCTTCTCAGTCTCCAAGACGTGCGCAATTACTGAAACAAATAGGCGTACCATTCAGTCAATATTCAGTGGATATAGACGAGACTGTGCGAGTCGATGAAAAGCCAGAAACATATGTGAAACGCATGGCTCAAGAAAAATCTAGTGCGGGTTATCAACGTGGCCAAAATAATCAGATCGTGCTGGGCGCTGACACCATAGTGGTAACAAACAACAGTATTTTAGGTAAACCTAAAGACAAAATCGATGGCATACATATGTTAAGCCTCTTGTCCGATAACACCCACCAAGTATTTACAGCCGTGACAATGACCAGTGCCGAACAAAAAAAAACGGTACTAGTTGAAACTCATGTCTGTTTTGGCCCTCTAAGTAAACAGCAAATGGCTTGGTATTGGCAAACGGGTGAGCCACAAGATAAGGCTGGAGGTTACGGCATACAAGGTTTAGGTGGACAATTTGTGAAACATATTAAAGGTAGTTATAGCGCGGTGGTGGGATTACCCTTATATCAAACAAGAATATTATTAACTGAATTTGGGATCATTAATGAGTGCTGAGCTATTAATCAATGTTACCCCTTCTGAATCTCGTGTAGCCTTGATTGAAAATGGTATCTTGCAAGAGATCCATATAGAAAGGCACACAAAACGCGGGTTGGTTGGCAATATTTATCGTGGAAAAGTCAGTCGAGTGTTGCCCGGTATGCAAGCGGCATTTGTGGACATCGGTTTAGATAAGGCGGCATTCTTACATGCCTCTGACATCGCGGTACATAGTGAAGTGGAAGAAGATATTTCCTCCCACCATTTAGAAAAACGTGATATCCGTGATCTAGTCAGAGACGGTCAAAATATTGTTGTTCAGGTGGTGAAAGACCAAATTGGTACCAAAGGTGCAAGGCTTACCACTGATATAACTATCCCGTCCAGGTATCTAGTATTTATGCCAAGTGTTGAACACGTTGGGGTATCTCAACGCATCGAAGATGAAGCAGAAAGAGCACGCCTAAAAGCGCTAGTTCAAAGTTTTTGCAGTGAAGATGGTGGTTTTATTTTACGCACGGCGGCCGAAGGCGTAAAAGAACAAGAGCTCACTCAAGATGCTGATTTTTTGAAACGTCTATGGCAAAAAATTCGCTCTCGAATGAAAAATAAATCCCACATTTTATATGAAGACTTACCTCTAGCCCGCCGTGTATTAAGAGATTTTGTCGGCACTCAGTTAGATCGCATTAGAATTGATTCAAAGTTATCTTTACAAGAGTTGCAGCAATTTACCAAAGAGTATGTGCCAGAATTACATAAGCTTTTAGAATATTACCCCGGCGAACGACCTATTTTTGATTTGTACGATGTTGAAAATGAATGTCAGCGCTCGTTAGAAAGGCGTGTAGATTTAAAGTCTGGCGGTTATTTGATCATCGATCAAACCGAAGCCATGACCACAATCGATATCAATACCGGCGCTTTTGTAGGCCATCGTAATTTAGAAGAAACCATTTTCAACACAAATATTGAGGCCACTCAGGCCATTGCCCGTCAACTCAGGTTACGCAACTTGGGAGGCATGATTTTAATCGACTTTATTGATATGACAGTTGATGATCACAAAAGACGAGTGATGCACAGCCTTGAGGTGGCCACCAATAAAGATAGAGCCAAAATTAATATCCATGGGTTTACTGTGCTTGGGCTGATTGAAATGACCCGCAAGAGAACCCGGGAAAGCCTAGAACATGTTTTATGTGGTGAATGCCCAGTATGTAAAGGTCGTGGTTCGGTAAAAACCGTAGAGACTGTGTGTTTTGAAATTATGCGGGAAATTGTCCGTGTCAATCGTGCCTACGACGCAGATAAGTTTGTAGTCTACGCATCGCCAGCTGTAGCCGATGCATTGCTCGGTGAAGAGTCACATATGTTGGCTGAACTAGAAGTGTTCGTCACCAAACAGATTAAGGTTCATACTGAACTTTTATACAACCAAGACAAATTTGATGTTGTCATGATGTAAGCTGATTAAAAGTGAATAGCGAAACTAAAAACGCGTCATTTTATGCCGCTTACATAGTCAAAAAACTCTGGGCATTTGTTGCCTTGAGTTTGGTTGTGGTTGCGGTAACAATCAGCGTGGTGCGTTATTCATTGCCCTATATGAACGACCAAAAACATCATCTAGAACAATGGTTATCGGGGCAAATCGGAGCTGAATTAAAAATTGGCGAAATTAGCGCAAAATGGCAAGGAGTAGGCCCTGCCATAATACTACGGGACATACAGTTAGTTCAAAAGGCTTCCTTAATTCAAAAGATGCCACTTACTCAAAAGACACCACTTACTCAAAAGACACCACTTACTCAAAAGACACAATCCCCCATTAGCCTAACCATCGCCGAAACAGCCATCGAAGTCGACTTTTGGCAATCAGTGCGGGCCAGACAAATCCAATCAAATAAGTTTGATTTGCGAGGAATGGAATTGAGCATTGATATTGCCAGCCTAGGGCAAGAAGAAACCCAATACCCAATTGTAGAAGCATTAGAAAAGTTATTTTTACAACAACTGCAGCTGTTTTCTATTAGTCAAAGTAAAATAATTATCGGTACTAAAAACAATCAACAACAAGTCGTGCTGATTGATCAAGTGTCTTGGGTAAATAAAGACGAACATCACCAAGGTGTTGGACAACTTCAGATAGAAGAGATTGCTAAAAATTCTTCCTCTTTTATTCTAGACTTATATGGTAATCAAGAAACACTCTACGGCACCTTTTTCGCTAAAGCAGAGGAAGTCGATTTATCCCCTTGGGTTGAACAATGGATATCCAGCAAAAACAAATTAGTTGAGAGCCGTGGTAGTTTTGTCATGTGGGCTACGATAAAAGATAAGTCACTGCAGTCTGTGCAACTGGATCTATCTAATAGTCGTTTCGATTGGCAAAACCCAGAAAACCTTAAAGTTGAAGTGTTAGGGGGGCAAATTAATGCGAGCCCGGTCAATAATGAATGGCTATTTAATCTCAATAACTTGACCATGCAAATAAATGATGATGTCCTGGTTACGAACTGGTTAGGTAAGATTGACCAAGCTGGCGCATTCACTTTGCAACATAACCAACCCATAAAGTTGGCATCTATGTTACCCATGTTGGCGTTAACATTGGCGCCCGAACAAACTCAGTCATTGACATCACTGCAACCACAAGCAACATTAAACTCATTAGATATTCATCGAGCCATAAACGGCGATATGGCGGTTAAAGCCTCCATTACCGAGCTGAGTTGGCAACAAACACAAGCTATTCCAGGGATGGCGGGGTTAGCAACCGAACTAAATTGGTTCAACGGTAATGGGCGATTAAATTTAAAAGCTAAATCGGGGCAACTGTCCATCGATAGGTGGTTACCTGACAACATTGACTACCAACGTTTTTATGCTGATTTATATATTCAGACCTCTGACAAAAGCGTCAGTATTTTAGCTGAAGATATCTTATTTAAAAGTGAACTCATTAGTCTACGACCCAGCATATTTTATCGTAGCAACGACAATTATTTATCTTTTTCATCAACGATTGAAACGATTGATGTTGCCCAATTACCACAGATTTATCCCACCAATCTTATGGGGAGTAAGACTAAAAGTTATCTCATCAACTCCTTGCAACAAGGGCAAATAAAAAGTGCCCAGTTATTATGGCATGGCGCGGTCAATACCTTTCCTTTTGAGCAAAACCAAGGTGTATTCCAAGCACAACTCAAAGTATCTGATGGCAGATTAAAATTTGCCCAAGAATGGCCCGCACTGAGCAACTTTGATATTGATTTACTCTTCGAAAACCAAAGTTTGACCATGACCAGTCAAAAAGGTCAGATAATGGATGTAGAATTAGCCGATTTGTCAGCAAAAATCCCTAAATTTTCTGCAAATGCTGTGTTAACAATAGATGTAGATGCTCAGGCCAATGGAGAGCAGGTGACTGATTTGATGATGCAAAGTAGCCTTGCCAACTCCTTAGGTAAAACCTTACAACAAGTAAAAGTCAGTGGGCCATTAAAAACTCACTTAAATTTGTATATCCCACTCACTGGCAAAGACTTGGTGGTAAAAGGCAACGTGTTGTTGGTCGAGAATAATGTTGAGCTACCTAGCTTAGATATTTTGTTGGAACAAACCAATGGCACAGTACATTTTATCGACAATAAGATAACTGCAAATGGTCTTAATGCACAATTATTACAGCAACCAATTCAGTTCGCATTGACTGGATCGCAGCAAGACGAGGGTTATCAAACAGATATTAATGTTAAGGGAGATTGGCAACTTACACCTTTGCTTGAATCCTTCTCTGATGAATTAACAAAGTATCTATCTGGAAGCAGTATCTGGACAGCAGATATTGCCCTGACACTGCCCACACAAGGATACCAATACTCAGCAAAAATATTCAGTGAACTCACTCAACTACACTCAAACTTACCCGCTCCATTTGCCAAAAACGCAGGGCAATTCTTACCTCTATTAGTGACCAGTCAAGGTAATCAGCAAGCTTCTTCCATTAAAGCCACCCTGGGACAGCGTGTTGAATTTAACGGAAATTTACCCCATCAAGATATGCAGTTCTCACGAGCACATTTAGCCATTGGTCAGCCCGACTTGATGGGCATGGGTTTAGGCTTTAGTGTTTCTGCCAATATGTCCGAGTTGGATGTTAGCCCTTGGTATGAATTCATTAATACGCTGATCAATATCCTTCCTGATGACGACAAACCGTTACTTGGTGCACCCAAACGAATTTTTATAAAAGCAGACAATGCTCTGATCGCATCTCAAAGGCTTACTGGACTAGAAATGGTAGCCAAAAATACCAGTGATAGTTGGCTTTTTGATATCAACGCCAAAGAGACACGAATGGAAGTGGCTCTATACAAAGATTGGTTGAATAAAGGTGTTGATATTAATGCTGATTTTATTGAATTAACAAAGTGGCAGAACACTCAGTCAAATAATGATGATGAAACATTGTCTGCTACTCCTATTAAATTTGCTGCCAACATTGATACTTTGCCGCCTGTTAGTTTTTCTTGTACACGCTGTCGTTTTTTGAATAACGACTTAGGCAAAATTGATTTAAACCTGTCACGGTCTGCCACAGGAATGAAGATAGATCAGGTTCGATTAAGCAATGCTCATGGTCTATTTTATGGCTCAGGAGACTGGTTTTTAAGCAACGGCCAAAGCAGTACACGTTTGAAAGGAGAGTTTAGCAGCTCGGATTTTGGAGCCTTTCTCAAAGATTTTAAATTTGATTCAGGTATTAAGGACTCAAAAACCAGTTCAAAATTCGATTTAAGTTGGAAACGCGCACCATACGAATTTAACTTCGAAACGCTCAATGGCCAAATAGACTGGAGCTTAACAGATGGCTATTTAACTGAAATAAGTGACCAAGGCTCCCGAATATTTAGTTTACTTAGCCTTGACTCATTGGTCCGTAAACTTCAGCTTGATTTTAGAGACATATTTGCCAAAGGGTTTTTCTATGACAAAATTAATGGCAGTTTTCAGCTAGAAAATGGCATCGCTTATACCCAAGATACCTTAGTAGATGGGGGAGCCGGCGAAATCACTATGCAAGGTTACACCGACTTAAACGCCCAACAACTCAATTATCAAATCGAATTTGTCCCTAATGTGACGTCCAGCTTGCCGGTAATAGTGGCATGGATGGTCACCCCAGTTGCAGCATTGGGTGCCCTTGCATTGGATCAGATGCTGACGTCTGCCAAAGTAATTTCTAATATCAAATTTTCACTCACTGGTCCCTTAGACGCGCCACAACTCACAGAGTTAGGTCGCGATAGTAAAGAGGTTTCGTTGCCAGCAAGGGTGAAAACCGGGCCTGACACAGAAATACCAGCCCAACCTATTGACCAACAATTAGATACACCCGTTAGTATCCAAATACCTATAGAGAGACCAATAAGTGGCTAATGTCTGCCCAAATATCGTGGCCATTCAAATGAGTTCTTCACCATTAGTTGAAGATAATCTTGCATTTGTTGAGCAACAACTCACATTATTACCCCCACAAAGACCTTGTTTGGTGGTGCTGCCAGAATGTTTTGCTTGTTTTGGGGGCGGTGACAAATTAATGCTGGATATTGCCGAAGACTTACACAGTGGCCCTATCCAATATAAGCTTAAGCAACTCGCTAAGCAGTATGAGATTTGGTTGGTTGCAGGCAGTTTGCCCCTACTGTGCCCAGCAGAGAATAAATTTACGGCATCTTGTTTATTGATTGATGACCAAGGAGAAATTGTCGAAGAGTATCAAAAAATACACCTCTTCGATGCACAAGTCGCAGACAACACCGGCACATATCTGGAATCCCGCTATACACAGGCAGGCAATACATTAATTGTGACAGATACCCCCTTTGGCAACCTTGGTTTAGCCGTTTGCTACGACATTCGTTTTGCTGGCATGTTTGCAGCCATGAGTCAGATTGCCCAGATAGACGTATTAGCATTACCCGCTGCTTTTACCCAACATACGGGACAAGCCCATTGGCATACATTGCTGGGAGCCCGAGCCATTGAAAATCAGTGTTATATCGTTGCCGCTAATCAAACAGGCAAACATAGTAATAAGCGACAAACTTATGGTCACTCCTGTATCATCTCGCCTTGGGGGGAAAAACTAGTTGAGTTGCCCCATGATACCGGCATCATACATGCCCCAATCGATCACCAATTACTCGCTGAGATCAGCACTAAAATGCCGGTTTATCAGCACAACAAATTCAGGAGTCACCTTGTCTAATTTGGTAGAAGAAAACTTACTAGATGCATCGAATCTAACCCGCTCAACATTAGAGACAGCACTAGATACCATATATCAACATGACAACGATTTTGCTGATTTGTATTTTCAGTCAAGCCAACATGAAACTTGGGTGCTAGAAGACGGTATTATTAAAGAAGGTAGTTATAATATTGAAAGAGGCGTAGGTGTACGTGCAGTCAGCGGTGAAAAAACAGGTTTTGCTTACTCTGATGAAATCTCCCCAGAAGCGTTAATGAAAGCAGCAAAGGCCTCACGTAGCATTTCAAGTTCAATTGGCAAACATGGCAAACATGGCAAACATAAAATAGCCTCGCTCAAACAAAGTCACCCTGTTAGCCGATATCATGCCGAAAATCCACTTTTGGGTATGCAAGAACAAGAAAAAATTGCTTTATTACGCGCTGCAAATGAATACATCCGCAAGCAAGAAAGCGCACTAAGTCAGGTGGTGATTAGTATTAGCGGGGTATATGAGGAAGTGTTAATTGCAGCAACAGATGGCACTTTTTGCACTGATATTCGTCCGCTTATCCGCTTCAATTGTTCAGTGTTAATGGAAAAAGACGGACGCCGTGAAAGAGGCAGTTCAGGTGCAGGCGGTCGTTTTGCCTATGATTATTTTGCCACACAAGACGATGGTCGTCCTCGTTATCAACAAATAGCCGATGAAGCTATTCATATGGCCAGAGTCAATATGAAGGCAGTGCCCGCACCTGCTGGGCAAATGCCAGTTGTGTTAGGCAATGGTTGGCCTGGCGTATTGTTACATGAGGCGGTAGGTCATGGTTTAGAAGGTGACTTCAATCGTAAAGGCGCGTCCACTTTCAGTGGTCGTATCGGCGAACAAGTTGCCTCCAAAGGCTGTACAGTTGTGGACGACGGCACATTAGCCGACAGACGTGGCTCTCTCAGTGTTGACGATGAAGGCACACCCACTCAACACAATGTGTTAATCGAAGACGGTATTCTTAAAGGTTATATGCAAGATAAACTTAACGCACGTTTGATGGGTGTTGCGCCCACAGGAAACGGTCGCCGCGAGTCTTATGCACATTTACCTATGCCCCGTATGACCAATACTTATATGTTGGGTGGCCAATGTTCACCTGAAGAAATAATTGCCTCCATAGACAAAGGCATTTACGCCCCAAACTTTGGTGGTGGCCAGGTGGATATCACCTCAGGAAAATTTGTATTTTCTACATCTGAAGCCTACTTAATTGAAAAAGGTAAAATCACTACCCCCATCAAAGGAGCAACCTTAATTGGCAACGGTCCAGAAGCCATGCAAAAAATTTCTATGATTGGTAATGACTTAGCCTTAGATAAAGGTGTGGGTGTGTGCGGGAAAGAGGGGCAAAGCCTGCCTGTTGGTGTGGGTCAACCCACCCTCAAAGTGGATGAGTTAACGGTTGGTGGTACGGCTTAACCTTTGCTGGTACGGCTCAACTTTCTATCAATTTAATGTCACTACAAATATAACAACGGACACAACACCGCTTGGCGAAACCACTTCAGCATTAATGGTTGCGGTGGTTGCAGAGCCACTCGTTTCACTAAGATTATTGGTGAGAGTAAATTCCACAAGCGATGTGCCACTGGCGTTAGTTTCTCTCATTATTGTACTTAATTGACCTGCTAATAACCCACTACTGGAAGTAATGGATATAGTCGAGTTACTTGAAATCGGTTGTAGTGCGGTGTCTGAAAATTGTAAAAATAAGCTGGCAGTCTCTCCTCGCTCAAGTGCAAGTGTAGGCTCAGTTGCATCTTGATGATTACTAAAAATAGTCGTCCCCCCTTGATTTAAGATATCTAACAATGCTTCTGAGCTTGCAGCTACCAGTTCCAAAGAACGACGTACATGTAAAGTATTGGCCGAACCTTGACCACAGGAATCAGCAGAATTGCACTGAGGGCCATTAAATAGACCGTCGGCTGCATCAAATTGACCATTATTGTTATAATCCAAAAATATTTCAGATACGTCTTTAATTCTATTAGCGTTATCGTCTCGCCAAGCCTCACTATGATCAATGAAGCCTGTTTGTCCAAATTGGCTTGTGCCAAATCCACTGTCGGTGCCATCTAAAATTGCCACCCCATCAGTATCATCAAAACTATTATTACCGTTTGCGTCAAAAAGCGTTTCATGACCTATTGCCGTCGCCAGGATCGTCACTCTATGGTCTGAGGTCCTTGGATTTGCACTTGTCCATGTAACACTACAGGTACCGTTTGTTGTTATACAACTAGGTTCAATAATCCCACCTTCGGTGGTAAAACTTATCGATGTGCCGTCAGGCACTGGGTTATTAAAAGTATCAGCTAAACGTGCAACAAAATTAACAGTCTGCCCACTAAAACTATCCGCTTCAGGGTTAAGATTATCTGCAGAAAGCGTAAAACTGTTTTGGTCAGGTAAACCCGTATTCACCGCTAATAAATCCGATTGAGTCAATACAGAAGCCCCAGAATCTGCCACAACTTCTGCTGTCACTCTAACGGAAGTGGGCACATTTCCTGAAGTAACTCTGGTACTCACTTGCCCTTGGGAATTTGTTATTCCTAAAGCCGGAGACAAACTTAGTCCACCTGTTTGAGTATTAAGTGAAAATTTCACGTTTTGCTGTGCAAGGGGATTCCCCAACGCTCCATTTACTTGAAATATCAAGGTAGAAATAGTGTGGCTATTTTGCCCACCCGTTCCCAGTAAAACTAGCTGGGCTGGATCCGCAGAAACAAAAGTAATGGAACCAACGGACTCAGCAAGGATAGAGACGGATCGTGTAATTGATAAAGTAGAATTGTTTATTACCAGTGACGCAACTATGACATCTTCATTGCCATCGCCTCCAGCACAACTCATATCTTCATAGGTGGCTAACGCTTCACCATTAACTGTATTAATTTGTTGATCAATAAAGGCTCGCCCGTCCTCAACACAACTTGAGGTGAAATTAATCGGTGTGGGTGTCAATATTCGCAGGTCATTTTCATCCACTAACGCCAGTGATACACCAAGGGTAGCCCCCGCACTAATTTCAACATTACCTTGTGGATCAGCCACACTTATTCCAATCTCATTTTCAATAAACATGTCAGCCGCATCAAAATGACCAATTCTAATAATGTCTTCGCTAATAACATCCGTTGATTGTATTTCAAAGTTAAGAGAGGCCAGTAATTCTTC
>Ga0209119_1004952_pt1 | contig 10682 bp, 12 predicted proteins | sample COG_03_FD_184747 | JGI IMG/M metagenome (GOLD analysis project Ga0209119, IMG submission 184747) | Pelagic Microbial community sample from North Sea - COGITO 998_met_03 (SPAdes) (version 2) | ecosystem: Environmental > Aquatic > Marine > Neritic zone/Coastal water | place: Helgoland, sampling... | reverse complement strand
TATTCCACAGTCCGCCAGGGCCATTCCCTGGCTCATTGACGTTCCCACCAGTGTTTTTAAAGAACACAACATCTCCGGGAATCGTTTGTTTAAAAATCCACTTAGCGTCGTCAGCAAACATGTTTGTGCACCCGTGAGACCCGTTGTGGATCCCCAGACGGTCGTACGCCCAAGGCGCGGCGTGCAGGAACTCACCCGTGGGAGTCAGTCTTGTGTTCCAAGGGGCGAAAAGCGCATATTGCTCATCAGTGAGCCCTAAAGACTCGCTACGGTATGTTTTTGTTGCCTCTTTGGAAGTAGAGATTACCTTGGTGCCGTTCCTAGTTTCCCATCCCTTTTTTCCTAGGGATACTTTAAAAGTTTTGACTTTTTCCCCATCAACATAGACTTTCATTGTTTTGGTTTTGCCGTTCACTCTCGCGATCAGTTTCCGATCCGTCTGGAAGGTGTAGGTGGTGTTTAACTTCGCAGATCCTATTAACGACTTAGATCCACTGCGTCCCAGCACTGTTCGCCCCAGCGAGGACACGATTGTTATTGTTGAATTGCCCGGCCAATACGCTTTAGGGCGGAAAACCGCCGAAGTTTCGTTCAACCAACCCCACGCACCTTCTACAGGGACTACCTCTCCGCTGGGCAGCTGCGCAGAGACGATCAAGTTTTCCTCGACAACTAATTTATCCGGAATGGGTTTGCTGAATACAATTTTAGGAAGAACGCCCACACCAACTTTCACTTTAGATCCGTCAACGCCGAGTGCGTTACCCGCTGCGGTGAACTTCGCCCTTACCCATGTGCGCTTCTTGGGTAGTTTCTCGGGCTTGGCTTCGGTGGGCAAAAAGGAAACCGCCGTGGCAGAGACTGCGGACGAATTCGGCACCTGTGGAATTGGGGTTGCAGCCGCACTTTGACTGGCAGAGTAGGTGAAGGCAGCAGCGAGGATTGCCATCGCGGTGAAGGCCGCTGCACCCAGCTGGGCGACGGTTGTGATCGTCGCGTTGCGCTGGCGGCGTTGCTCATCGGCTTTGCGTTGGGTGGTGCCGTTGATCATGTCGGGGTCACAGTCGGTCATAGTCTGTGCTCCCTCCAGGCATACGTTAAAACCAAAAAAGTGGAACTGCCCGGAGTCGAACCGGGGTGGGAACTGTCTTCAACTACCCCGCTACGACCATTCCTAACCTTCACGCTTACGGGTGCGTGCGGAGTAGGTCCCGCGTATCCCGCCACGACTATCCCGTGGAGCCACTAGTCTTTCCTAGCGTCAGTAGTCTTTCCCAACTGTCAAGTCCGTTTCTGTTGCAAGGCAACGGTTCTTAGGCCCCGCGTTCACTGTTTCCAGCACGCAATTTTCGTCTCTACCGCTCACGCAGCGAGGGCGAAGGAACTTTGATTAGCACCTATTTTTTTGCTCTTTTTAACGAAGTTGAGTCACTTCGGGTCGCGTTTATAGCATCTAGTACAGAGCCTCGAAACCTTTCAGCCCCTTACTTGTACATACTGTGCCCAAAGGGACACCCAATGCCACTAGTTCCAGGCACAAGAGGTAGTCAGGCCAACAACAGATCAGCTACGCTGGAGCCAGAAATCCGCCCAGTTGAGAAAGATCAGGGTAAGGATCACGAGAAAAGTTGAACCGATTAATACCCAGCGCAATGAACTGAAAATCTCCGAAATAAATCCTGGGCTTCCGCTTCGAGTGAATCTTCCAGCCTTGGCATTTTCGGCGGTGGTGATCCAGAAGATAAAGATTGTTCCCACCCAGACGGCCATGCACCACGGGCAGAGTGCGTCAATTACGTAAAGGCTTTGGACAAATAGCCACACTACGAATGCGAACCCACCCAGTGCGCCGAGATTAAGTCCGAGCCACACCCAACCCGGTAAGACAACCCGCGAGAGCAACAGAACTGCCAAGGTGATCACAACCGAGAAACCGACCAATCCCATTATTGGATTCGGGAAACCGAATACTGACGCTTGCTCAGTCACGATCACCGCACCACACGACAGCACCGGATTGATGCTGCAACTGGGGACATAATTTGGATCCAGCAGGATCGCGAACTTGTCCTGGGTCAGCGTGAATGCAGCGTATAGCCCAAGTATTGCTGAAAATAACAACAGCCACGGGGTCGTCTTGTATTGCACGGGTGAATTCACTGTCTTTGCCTCAATACTTTCTTCCATTTACTTACATCCCGTTGTTATTGTGCGGGTCCGCTTCAGGGTCAGCACTAGGGGAGCGATCATCCAACTCGACGGTAGCAGTAGCTGTACCTGCGGCATCGATGTCGAAAGTCACTCCGTCGGGGGCAAAAGCTGCGTCAAAGCGAGACAAAGTCTGCTTAAAGTAAATAGGTGAAAGTTCAAAGCCAATGTAGTTACGTCCAGTGCGGACAGCAGATATCCCTGTAGATCCTGAACCGTTAAACGGGTCAAGGACAGTTGCGCCGGCTGGCGTTGTTAAACGGACAAGCTGGTCCATCAGAGCTAGCGGCTTAACTGATACGTGCGAGGTGCCTCCTCGTTCGGCCTTGGATGGCTTAGGTACCAAGAAAGACTTGTCGAAGGCATCGTTAATCAGGTCGGTAGTCATCACGTTTGCTGGAATCATGTTTGAGTCGGCGCCAACCTTCGCGGCCACATCAACAAGTCCCACACCGTGCTTCATCCAGTTATTCAAAAAGGTGCCCTCAGGTGGTTTCTGGGCGCAAGTGATCGGCTCAATGCAGGACTTAATCTGTGGGGTCTTCCAGTGGGACAGCTCCGCATCAAGCTTGGCTACCTGTTTCTTCGTTAAACCCTCAGTGTTAAGGAAACGGCGAACGCTCATAGCTTTAACCTGATTCTGCGTGTACAACCAAGACCACATGTCGCGCAAGTTGAAACCTGCGTCCTCGACAGCAACACCCAAACGGTGATACAAGCGAGGGGCAGAGAACGATAAGAAGAAGCCGCCAGGTTTAAGCACGCGCAGTGCTTCAAGAGAAACCTTGTACATGAAAGCCTCAAACTGGCGACCCTGCGCAGGGTCAAACTTCATCCCGGCAGGTAGCGAAGAAACCTGGCCATTCTTAGTGGTGTTTACGCCAGTGTCTGTGGACCAATCGCTTGCCAGTTGATCAAGGAAGTACGGCGGGTCAGTCACAACAGCGTCAACTGAAGAATCTGGAATACCAGCAAATGCATCGAAGCAGTCGTCGTTAAAGATCGTCACATTAACGGCGGAATTAGTCACACGATAGACAGTGTGCACACCCAGCAGGGCGACAAGTAGCACGACTAGCGACCAGCAGGGCCAGGCTCTCCCCTCCCCCATGGCGGTACGCACCCAGATCTTTTCAGGACTTGCTGTAGCTGTTACCCCCTTCGGTGAAACAACCCTTACGAGTCCTTGCAGGCATACCCACGAAGCCCGCAGTTGGCAGATCGAACTAGGCGCGAACAGTGAAAAGCGTACATCTCGTACTAGTAATCAACTTGGAATTGAGGAACAATGTCCGCTCCAATAGCAGCTTACCTAGAAGCAAAAAGAATGTACCTATTCACAGACGATGAGAACTCAACCGAGCGCGCGTCTGACAAAGCAAAGATAATGGTTACCGACAGCCGTAACCGTGACGACCAGTATTCAGTACAGGTTTACGGTATAGAGCTAATCAACGGAGAACACCCGCTGATCAGCACAGGGAAAAGCGTTCGCTTATCCCTCAGGTCTTTGATCAGCCATGACACCAAAGGGATAGCCGTACTCACCAATACCGGTGAGGTTTTTATCCCAGACACTAAAATTGGGTCTTTAAATTTCGCACGCATTCAAGAGAATCGCGTTGCCTAGAACTACATAGAAGAAGCTGTGCCCTCACCGGCACAGCTTCTTTTTTGTGAAAAAACCCTGAAAAGTTGCTACATGGGAGGGTATTGGCAATTCTCATATTGCTTGCACTGTGTGGTTTACAAGACCCAGACCAGGAGGCACGAGATGACCGCTAGCTTTTTAAGAGTCCTAGCTCAACACAGAGATGAAGAAGTACGTCTCACCGTGGCATCCAACCCAGAAACGCCCGAGGACGCACTGGAGAACATGTGCCACCACGACCGGTGCGCTCAGGTTCGGAACATAGCTGAGATCGCCCTCGCAAAACGCCGCCTTAGCTGAATATCAACTACCCAGCCGACAGGTGATGTCGGACCCTTTGAGAGACCATGATGGTACAACACGTTATGGGCAAATTCCCGTTTTACGGCACCGTCACGACTCGTGGAAACTTACTTTATTCTCGCAACGCTAACCGTTGCTCTAGCTGTCATCGTCACCTACCTATTCGCTGCAATGACATCCACGAAACTAGCGGCCCGACTCGACATTGACCCGGTCCTGGTGAAACTAGGAGCTCAGAAGCTACTACCGAAAAGATGGCGCTCAGGGTTCGGGGCAGAGGACTGGGCACATATGGAAAACCTTTTAACAGGTGCACCAGTACCCGATGCACACCCGGAAGCGGAAGAATTACTGACCACACAAGACGGTGTGACCGTAGCGGAAATGTTCCAGGAGCATCAGCCAGATCAAAGCCCTGTGCGCCGTATCATTGCAGTTCTTATCGTTAGCCTGGGTATAACAGTACTGTCCACGGTTTTACTACCATCTTTATCCGGGCAAACAGAAGCCACGGAGATACTCGCAGCGATAGCGCCAAGTGCGACCATAGATGCAAACTCAGATTCCACTACAGCCGTAGGCGAAGCAGACAACAGCGCTATCCCAGATATGTATAACCGTCTTCTACAATCCGGTGCGGAAGTTACATGCGATGGCCAGGTTCTACAGGACAGGGGCGCCCAGGACCGTGGCGAGATAGAAGAAGTAATAACTAGCAGCAGAACGTGCGCAGCTACACTGTCATACCTGAGTGTCACCACCGAATACCTCGATGGTGGAACCACACAGATCACGGTCAATTACGGGGACCAAGAGTGAGTAACCTTTCAAGAAATACAGAAAAGTGACACCCGACTGGGTTGTGATCTACTGCGACGGGTCCGCTCTGAAAAACCCTGGTCCCGGTGGGTACGCATGGTGGTACAACCAGAGTAGCTGGCAGGCGGAAGGTTTCACTGGCCCAGTCACAAACAACGCCATGGAATTAGCAGCTATCGCGCGAATACTTGAACAGGTTCCAAGTACCCAGAATCTTGTGATCCGAACCGATTCCAAATACAGTATTGACGCCGTGACTAAATGGGCTCACGGGTGGAAGCGCAACAACTGGGCCAAAAAAGATGGAAAAGAAATATCCAACCTGGCAGTCATCCAAGAAATTTTCACACAACTTAACTCTGGTAGGAAAGTCAAACTCGAATGGGTACGCGGTCACAACGGCGACCCTGGAAACGAACGAGCGGACAGCCTCGCCCGTAACGCTGCCATCCAAGCAAAAAACGGTAGAGGCAACCACGCACTCGGTCCTGGGTGGGTCCTGTAGCCCCTTAAGAGGTAGCCCCGTAAAAGGTATCCCAGTAAAAGGTATCCCAGGCAGGCTGTAGGTCATTGACGTAACAGACGTGTGACGGACTATCTGGGCAATGTTCCTAGAAATCATTGTGGCAGCTGTTTTAATAGGTGGTATCGGCTCCGGCGAAGAAGGTGACAACGCTGAGTTCACCGGTCACGCAAAATTGCGGCCGGTCGCCCAATCCCCCATAGAGGATGTCAGTAGCACCGTCGCCGACCAAGTTGAATCCTTACGAAGTTCGCAAGCCCCCTCTGAAACGCCGGAAGAAAAGATAGCTGAGAGTAAAGAAGCTAAAGACTGGAAAGGGTTCGAACCCAGCCTGTATCGTGGTGTGCACTTCTCCGCGCAATGGAGAAACGTTCGGGAGTGCATCATGTATCGGGAATCCAGGTTCAACTACCGGGGTCGTTCCTCCATATCCACCGCTGCGGGGGCATACCAGTTCCTCGACTCACAATGGCGAGAGAGCCTGACACACATGATGATTAAGGAATCCCGAGAAGCCAATGACGGTTTGATCCCTGAGATTAAAGAACTACGAGACAAGCCCATCCAAAAATGGAACCGCTACTTCCAGGACAGGGCCTTCTACACGGCTTGGGATAACGGAAACGGCAAAAGCCATTGGGACCTGACACGCCACAACTGCTAAACCAACATCAAGCGTATTGGGGCTCGCCACAGAGCCGTGTAGCAATGTAGCAATGTAGCAATGTAGTGCACCGTGTAGCAGCGCAGCAATGTAGTGTTTCCTGTAGCAACAAAGCGCACAAGTAAGTGCTAGTGGGTATCTTACCAATAGTAAGTACACACTACCGTCTTAGTGAGCCTGCGAGGGTCCGGACGTCTACTAGGTGTGCCTTGCTAGTGAACTTCTACCAGCACTACTCAAAGTAAGTTCACCAGCCTGCCGTTCAGGCAGCGTGTCGTTTGAGGGTGAAACCGGTGCGGGGTGCCATTATTGATCTATGACAGCTTCCCCTGTAATAGTTTTCGCGGCCAATAAAGGCGGCGTAGGTAAGACCACTATCAGCGCAACTACCTCTCACGCCTTCGTATTAGAAGGACTCAGAGTCCTGGCTATCGACATGGACCCGCAAGGGAACCTGACATCCGCCTTGGGGGCCGACGAGGGGGAGGGGTTCAGCGAAGTGGTGACAGTTGGGAGGAAACTCACCGATGTAGTCACCCCAACCGAATGCGGCGTCGACCTCATACGACCAGGGGAAGGACTGAGCGCTGTTGGTCAGGGACTCACAACCCAGCCTGGCGGGGAACGAGTTCTGGCAAGGGCACTGGCAGCTATGGGAGATGACTACGACGTTGTCATCGTTGACACTCCACCTGATTTAGGGCGCCTAACACTAAACGCCGTATCAGCTGCAAGTCACGTCATAGCGGTCATCAACCCGGCGCGCTGGGCCGCTGAAGGGGGAGCAACAATCAGTGGCCTGGTCGACCAGGTCAATGCGCTAGAACTGGGATCCCCAATTTTTCTTGGAGCGGTAGTAAACAAAATACCCAGTGGGAAAAGGCTCGTGCGAGATGCTGTGATGGAGTCCCTGCAAGAGACAGACTTCACGCTTTTGGACACCCGGATACCCCAACGCACCACACTCGAACAGGCAGAGTTTGTCGCAGCTCCAGTCTCCTTCATCGAGCCCAAAGGCAAAGAAGCAAAACTGTTTAGGGCGCTGGCCAAAGAAATAGCACAACTAGTGACACCAAAGCAGGAGGTGACCGTATGAGCAGCGCAATGAAAGACCGCCTGGCAGGGGCACAAAGCGGTGCAGGAGATTCGGTCAAAGCTAAAAAGAATAAGGGCCCGCTAACAGACATCCCCGTTCTAGTGCAGGCAGATGAAAGTACAGAGGAAGTAGCTGAGCCCAGTGTTAAAGAGCTCATGGCCGCAGGGCGAGCCAGTAACTCACCTACGGCATTAGCAATCGCTGTGGAAGTTCTCGAGAGTGATAGCGATCCGTCTATAGCTGCGGAAGTTCTCGAGAGTGAGACAGCTGAGCCAATGCAAAAGAGCAGTGGGGGAGTGGTACCAAAAATCGGTGTCACTAGTAAAAGTGAGACAGCTGAGCCAATGCAACAGAACATCGAGGCCACCCTGGTAAGTGAACTGTGTGCACCACCCGCGCCTATGGGTTCTTTACTAGAGGAGTCACGCCTGATGAGTGTTCCCCTGACCGAGGAAGCTTACCTACTGCTGCAGAAACTCGATCGAGACGCAGCGCTGGCGACGGGGCGGGCAGTGAACCGTGCGCGTCTGATAACAAAATCTTTGGAAGCTGTCCTTGTTGACCCGGACAGATACGCGGGGGAGTACCTTAAAGCTCAGCAGGATGGAACCACCTGGAAACGGCGGACCCAAGGTCGGATCCCAGCAAGCCTGGCCGACAAGCTACCCGCCTTACGTTACACAGGAATACACCGGCAATCAGCTGGAATGATGGTGTCGGTATGCGTGAGCGAAAACCTTCAACAAATGGCCAAGGAACTAGCTGCCAGTAGCAATGTAGCAATGTAGCAATGTAGCAAATTACATCGCTTTGGCCACAGACCCTTTAGTCTCGAGGATAGTGGCTCGAGAAAAGTCAGGTTCACCAGCGAACGACCCGATAGGGCCATGGCGGTTCTTCGCAATTATGAATTCAATCTCAAAAGGTTCAGAGGCGTCCCTGTGCAGAAGCATGACAACGTCAGCGTCAGCTTCAAGTTGGCCAGACTCCCGCAAGTCCGCAAGAGAGGGGCGTTTGTCTGCCCGGAGCTCAGAAGCACGGTTCAGCTGACTAGCTGCGATCACACCGATCCGTTCTTCCACCGCAAGTCGTTTCAATGAACGAGAAATAGAAGCAACCTCAGTTTGCCTGTTCTCACTCGTGCGGGCAGATGGTGTAAGCAACTGAAGGTAGTCCACCAGTACCAACTCGATCGGGTTAGCAGAACGGCGAGACTGGCGCACGATAGCGGCAATGTCAGTGACCGAAGTTGCCGCATCAACAAGAGTGATGTTATGCAGCGGTTGGGGGAGGGAGGCCACACCGCCCTCACGCAAAGAGCGGACCGAGGTAGCTAGCTGATTTGCCATGCATCTCTCCAGCACTTCGGAGGCGACCATCTCCAAAGTAACGAACAGGACACCGGCACCACTATTTGCACACGCGACAGCTGACTGGGCAAGCACAGTGGATTTACCTGTGGCTGGCCTTGCGGCAACCAGGATCATGTGACCGTGGTGCGCGCCCTTGAGTGAAGTTACCTGGTTAAACAAATCCAAACCAATAGGAACGCTAGTTGACTCGCTGCGGTTACGCCAAGCGTCAAAGACCTGACCCATCGACAATACCGTGCGAGTCGGTATAGCACTAGTAGCGTTTTCTAACTCCTGCCAAGCCAGGCGGATCACCTCGGATGTGCCCTCATCATCGCTAGGGGTGTTAACACTCGCGGCCTGCTGTATTCGGACAGCAGCTGCTTCCAAAGCACGAAGTCGAGCCGCATTCAAAATCCGGGACGCGTGCCAAGGTATCGCGTGGGAAGTTGCACCATCCTGTGCGATGGAAAAAACTTCTATAGCCCCGCCCACTCGATTCAGTTCACCCAGGGACGTCAATTCAGAAACAACCGCAGTTACATCACCCGCAGTTTCTGGACTACGGTGATAGACCGAAAGTGTTGCTTCGTAAACAGTTCCCAAACGCAAGTCGGTAAAAGCTTTAGTTGGGACAGGTTCGGTGAGAGCGTCACTGAAGGTAGGGGACAGGATCATCCCACCAACAAACGCGCGTTCGCTATCGCTACTGATATCGCTATCGGTCACGTCGACCCGATGACTTGGGTTTGTTCAGGTAGAGCCACTGTTGCTGCGACTTCACACAGCAACGCCATCCGTACCGGTGTGCCCCTAACAGCTGAAACCCTGGCGGCTTCAGCCTGCACCAGCTCCTCCCACTGGGGAAACTGGTCACGCAACTGCACATATTCGGTGCTAGTAAAACCTTCGGGCTCCGCGGCTGATGCACCAGCAGCTCTGGTGGACATCCCTAAGGTTTCAGCAAATGTTTCCAAGTCACCCTTACGCAAGATAGTGCTCAAATACCCTGCCGGATTCTTCATTGGCTTGTTGTTGAGCAACCAAGTCGCTACCTGCGCCACCAGGAGCGGGTTCGGGTGATCTGGGAGGTCCCCAACCCAATCTAATTTGGTCAGGGCCTGCCGTAGCAAATTAGTGGTTTCCGGTTGTTTATTTACATCATCTAATAAAGGTTTATTACTTACTTTAATTAGATGGCTTACATCTTGAGCTGGTAAGTCACCAGATTGTGAGGAAACAAGTGATAGCTCGGTTCCTTTTTTCACTGTTACGCTATTCAATGTTGAATTATTCAACATTGAATGGTTAGGCATTGGTACAGCAGGATTGTGTAGTGGGAACTTCGAGGTCGGGGGAGTGGTGGGCTCTGGTGCAGTTAACCCTGGGACAGCTGTGACAAAATAACGATCGTTCGTAGCTCCCATAGATTTCCCGAGGCGGATCCCGCGAGATCGAGTTAGCGCACGCGCTTCACACAGGGCGTTTAAAATCGTAGATACCTTGTTTCTCGAGCAGGAAAGAAACTGCGCTAAGTCACCCTGGCTGTGGGAGATCACCCATGAGCCGGGCACATCCCCACTAGGTTCGGCAAGGTGACACAACCTGATCAAAGCACCAAAATTCTGCGTCCCAAGAAGCTGGGCAAGATGGGGGTCCAAAGCAAGCTCGGTGAACCCAGGCATGTAGCCAGGGCGCAGAGTTAAGACAGCCACAAAGACCCCAGCCCGGTGGCCCACTCACCCACCGGTAGGCACATCACCGGAACGGGGCTATCGGCAGAGCTAGAAAAGTCTGTTACCACCTGCGTGATTTCACTCGAGGGGACAGTAACGGAGGCTCCGGCTGACCCTGTGGGGATAACCAACCAATCGTGAGGGGCGATCCTTTTAGGTACCGGTGGGAGAGACTCAGCATCGACGCCCGGGGTAGTGGCAACTTTTGCCCAAGCCAGATCGGTGGCGCCCCAGTCACTGACCGGCTCAAGGATCCCCCTGGACTGCAAGTTTCGCAAAGTTGACTCAGGAACTGACAGGATCCTCGCCGCCGCCGACCGAGAGCGCGGG
>Ga0209119_1004951_pt1 | contig 10683 bp, 8 predicted proteins | sample COG_03_FD_184747 | JGI IMG/M metagenome (GOLD analysis project Ga0209119, IMG submission 184747) | Pelagic Microbial community sample from North Sea - COGITO 998_met_03 (SPAdes) (version 2) | ecosystem: Environmental > Aquatic > Marine > Neritic zone/Coastal water | place: Helgoland, sampling... | reverse complement strand
CATAAGGGTAAGGTGACTTATAAGGCGGTGGCTGATGTGTTGTCTTATGAGTATGGGAATCCTCAAGAGTTGTTGTTAGCTAGTGCGTAGTTTTTAGCTAGGGCATAGTTTTAGCTAGAGCATAGTTCTTACCCAATGAGTAGTTCTTAGTCCGTGCGTGAAAAAACATTCCATATTGACGGGAGCAATAATAATAAATGGCTCTCGTCACTCATTTTTCATCATTTATATGCTGTCCAAAAATGCTAAGTAATATGGCTCTTAATGCCATGGTTTTATCATAATGGGTTGGTTAACCTTGGGTTGGACTAAACTATTTTTGCTTTTCGATTGGTGCCATTCAATTTAGCCGTCTAGATATTTCACAATGCCAAAATAAGTTATATGAGTTTCATTGACAAATGATCTTATGTTACTTGTTTTGCCATAAATTATTTTACTGAGTTATTTATTTTAGTATGAAAAAAATCAAAGCTAGTCACATCGCCATTATTCCTTTAGCGCTAATTCTTATAACGTTAGCTTTAGTTAAGTTTTTTCAAATAAGCACTATTATTAATGCGTTTGAAAATATTCCACCGCCAGTTGCTGTGGTGAATGCTGTTGGGGTTGAGAGACAACAGTGGCGTAAAAGCGTTACGGCATTAGGCACTGTGCGTGCGCACGAGGGTATTACTCTTGTTGCCGAGCGTGCTGGTAAAGTGAAGAAAATCTTATTTGTATCAGGTAAATATGTTGAGCAAGGTGAGTTATTACTTGAGCAAGATAATGCCAATGAAATTGCGTTATTTAATTCTGCAAAAGCTCAATTGCAATTAGCAAAGTCTAATCTTAGCCGTGTTAGTCAGTTACGTGATAAAAATCTTGTTGCCGAAAGTGAGCATGAAACAGCACAGCTACAATTGTCTGCGAGTATTGCGAATGCCGAAAACCAACAGGCGACGCTTGAAAAAATGAAAATTTATGCGCCTTTTTCTGGGCGCTTAGGCATTAAATCGGTTGATCTTGGCGAGGACTTACAAGCCGGTACAGCGATTGTTTCACTGCAATCTACAGATGCTTTAAAAGTGGACTTTCCCATCTCTCAAAAATGGCTTAATCAGGTAGCAACGGGTTTAGATGTTGAGGTGAGCTATTTGGAATCTCAGGATGTCGTTGCTAAGGGTGAAATCAATGCTGTTGGTGTAAAGGTTGATAATGCAACGCGTAGTATTCTTGTTCAGGCCACTTTAGATAATTATTCGTTTGAGTCAAACAAGTCACCATTACTTTATCCGGGCATGGCTGTCTCAGTCAGAGTTGTTTTTCCTCAAGCTGACGCTGTACTCGCTATTCCTTCAACGTCAGTTATCTATAGCGCCTTTGGTGATTCAGTTTATCTGCTTCAAGAGGACGAACAAACAGGTCAGTTACATGCTCGACAGCAATTTATCAAAATTGCGCAGCGTCGCGGAGATTTTGTGGCAGTTGAGGCGGGGCTTGAGGGTGATGAAAGACTTGCTAGCGGTGGTGCTTTTAAATTATTTAACGGTCAGGCAGTTGAAGTAGGGGAGAGTGGTGAAACTACCTATAGTCTTTCGCCACATCCTAAAGAAGGCTAAGTGATTTCTTATACTGATGTTGCATCCGTTTTTAACTGAATAATTAGAATGTAGATAATATGAACTTTACAGATATTTTTATCAAACGCCCAGTACTAAGTATTATTGTTAGTTTGATTATACTGATAGCTGGTTTGCAAGCGTACCAAAATCTATCCGTTAGGCAGTATCCGCAAAGCGATACCGCGATTATTAATATTCAAACGGTTTATGTGGGTGCTAATGCCGAGCTGGTGCGAGGCTTTATTACTACGCCGATTGAGCGTGTGATTGCTTCGGTTGAAGGCGTTGAATACGTTGAGTCAAAAAGCACTCAAGGTCTATCGACCATTGATGTGCATCTGGAGTTAAATTATGACTCGATAAGAGCCATGTCGGAGATTAATACGCGGATTAATCTTGTACGGGGTGATCTTCCGTCAGAATCAGAGATCCCAAAGTTAACGGTATCAACACCTGATGCTAGATTTGCTGTGGCTTACTTTACGTTTAATTCCGATATTTTAACTTCAAACCAAATTACTGATTATTTAGTACGTAATGTACGTCCTCGTTTATCGGTTATTAACGGTGTACATCGTGCCGATTTACTGGGCGATAAACCTTTTGCTATGCGTATTTGGTTATCACCTGAAAAAATGGCTGCGTACAATATCTCAGCCTCAGAAATTCAGCGTGCGCTTATCAGTAATAATATTCAAGCCACCTTAGGTCAAACTAAGGGCGCGCTATCACAAATGATTTTAAGCGCGGATACCGATCTCAACAGCGTTGAAGATTTTGAACAGCTAATTGTTAGGCGAAATGAACAGGGTACTGTGCGTTTAAGTGAGGTTGCGAAGGTTGATCTCGGTTCTGAAAATTATAGTTCACATGCACATTTTTCCGGAGAGTCGGCTGTTTTTATCGGTATTTGGGTGACGCCTAAAGCGAATGCTCTAGAGGTTATTAAAAAGGCGAGAGCAGAATTAGAGGATATTAAAAAAGGTTTGCCTGCCGGTCTTACTGCTGATGTGGGTTATGACGCGACCGAATATATTGATGAGTCGATGAAGGAAGTGGTAACAACACTAACTGAGACTTTGTTGATTATTACTGGCGTTATTTTTTTATTTTTAGGTTTAAGTCGTTCTATTTTAATTCCATTACTGGCTATTCCACTATCGCTTATTGGCTCAGTTTTTATTATTCAGCTGTTTGGTTTTTCGTTAAATTTAGTGACATTGCTTGCCATTGTTCTGAGTGTCGGTCTGGTGGTTGATGATGCGATTATTATGGTGGAAAATATTGAACGCCATATCGCCGAAGGAAAGACATCTTTGCAGGCTTCTATTACTGCGGCTCGAGAATTACTAAGTCCGATTATGGCGATGACAATCACATTGATTTGTGTGTATTTACCCATCGCGTTTCAAGGCGGTTTAACCGGCACTTTGTTTAGAGAGTTTGCAGTGACATTGGCGGGCGCTATTACTATTTCTGCTATTGTGGCTATTACTTTATCGCCGATGCTTGGCGCAAAAATGTTAAATAAGAAAACGGCGTCGCGTGCGCCTTTAGAAAAAACCTACAAGCGGTTGCGAGGCATTTATAAGCGCTTTTTAGATGCCTCATTAGATAACCGAAAAATAACTTATGCGACATGGATTGTGCTCAGTCTGTTAATTGTGCCGATGTATATGTCTTCACCCAAAGAGTTGGCGCCGTTAGAGGATCAGGGCGTCATAATGAATCTTGTTGAGGCGCCTTCTGATGCCACACTTGACCATATGGTTTTTTATGCCGAGCAAATCAATGATGTGATGATGGGGATACCACATGCGAGTGGCACATTTCATCTTAGTACACCCTCAGAAGGGTTTTCGGGGGTTATTTTTAAACCTTGGAGTGAGCGTGAACAATCAGTATTTGAAATTCTTCCCAGTGTTTATGCTGCCACGCAATCGATTGCTGGCGTGCGTATTTTTTCAATTATGCCACCATCACTGCCTGGCGGTAGTGACTTCCCCATTGAATTTGTTCTAGCTTCGACAGCGCCCGCTGAAGAGGTGTATCAATATGCCTTGCAATTACAGATGAAGGCCATGGAAAGTGGTAAGTTCGCCTTTCCGCCGCAAATAGATTTTCGCTATGATCAGCCCAGTGCCGAACTTAAAATTGATAAAGAAAAAGTGGCTGAATATGGTTTGTCGATGTCGGCCATTACTAACGATTTGGCTGTGCTTCTTGGCGGTAATTATGTTAATCGTTTTAATATGGATGGTATGAGTTACCGTGTTATCCCTCAAGTTGAGCGAGCGTCTCGTCTAACGCCTGAAAAATTAGGTGAGCTTTATGTCAGTGGTCCTAATGGTAATTTGATTCGTCTTGACGATATTGCTACCGCAGAGTATTCGACAAAGCCCCGCTCTTTGAATCGTTTTCAACAATTAAACTCAGTCAAACTAAGTGGCGTTCCGATTGTGTCATTAGATGAAGGTCTTAGCGTCTTGGAAGACGCTGCTAAAGAGATACTACCAAGTAATTATTTGGTCGACTACAGTGGTGATTCACGTCAGCTTCGTGCAGAAGGAAACCTTTTTTTACAAGCCATAAGTTTTTCAATTATTATTATTTTTATTGTCTTAGCCATTCAATTTAATAGCTTTAGAGATCCGTTAGTTATCTTGCTGGGTTCTGTGCCCGTTGCTATGTTTGGGGCGTTGATTTTTACCTTTCTGAAAAACACCTCAGGCGTGCCATTTTTTATGGATAATTACACTACGTCGCTCAATATTTATTCTCAAGTGGGCTTGGTGACCTTAGTAGGCTTAATCGTTCGCAATGGTATTTTGGTTGTCGAGTTTGCTAACAAGCTCCAGAGTAGGGGTGCATCTAAGATGGATGCAATTAAGCAGGCATCATTGGTGCGTTTACGTCCTGTGTTAATGACTAGCATTGCTACGGTTGCTGGCCATACACCGCTTATTTTCGCTTTTGGTGCTGGTGCCGAAGCAAGAAACTCCATTGGTTTGGTATTAGTGCTGGGAATGTTAATAGGGACGATATTTACATTGATCGTTTTGCCTTCTGTTTATATATTGTTAGGCAAAGAGTACTCGGCACAGGAATTAGCAGTCGAGACCTAAACCATTCTCATTAAGGCGTTAGATTCGTGATAAAAAAAACATGGCAAACACCGACTAATCTTTTATTACTAATGTCGGTGTCTTTACCCATAGCCTTTGCCACCTGGATGGCGCTGTTGAATAACTTTGTTATTGAACGTGCCGCTTTTACCGGTGCAGAAATTGGCATGTTACAGAGTATTCGAGAAATCCCCGGCTTTTTAGCCTTTACTGCCGTATTGGTTTTATTGTTAATTAAAGAACAAACACTGGCCTATGTTGCTTTAGCGATGATGGGAGTAGGTGTAGCGTTAACGGGTTATTTCCCTTCGGTTGTTGGGCTTTATCTCACCACATTATTAATGTCCATAGGCTTCCATTATTTCGAGACCATTAAGCAATCATTATCTTTACAGTGGCTGACTAAAGAAGAAGCACCAGCTGCACTAGGTAAGATGCTTGCTTACGGCTCTATGGCCTCGTTAGTGGTTTATAGCAGCCTGTGGCTGTCTGAGCGCTATCTTTCTTTACCCTTCGAAACGTTGTATCTAATAGGTGGCGGTTGCTGTGTCGCGCTGGTATTGCTGATGTGGTTAGCTTTTCCGAAATTTGAAGGCCACACGGTACAACGCAAACATTTGTTAATGCGTAAACGCTATTGGCTTTATTATGCGCTAACTTTTATGGGGGGCGCACGCCGACAAATATTTGTCGTCTTTGCTGGTTTTTTGATGGTAGAAAAGTTTGGCTATGATGTTAGTGATATTGCCGCGCTTTATTTAGTGAATCATCTTTTTAACTGGGCCTTTGCTGAACGTATTGGTGCTTGGGTGGGCCGAGTGGGTGAACGTCGAGCGCTCACTTTTGAGTACTGTGGATTAATCTGTGTATTCACGGCTTATGCCTTTGTCTCTGACGCTAAGTGGGCAGCGGGGCTTTATATACTTGATCACTTGTTTTTTTCGTTAGCCATTGCTATTAAAACTTATTTTCAAAAAATAGCAGATCCTGCCGATATAGCCTCAACAGCCGGCGTTGCATTTACTATTAATCATATTGCAGCGGTGGTTATTCCTGTTATTTTTGGTTTGATATGGCTGGTATCACCCTCAGCAGTTTTCTTAATAGGCGCAGCCATGGTGGTTGTTAGTCTCGTCTTAGCGCAAAACATTCCTGTTAATCCACGAGAAGGGAATGAAGTACTTATCGGTAAAGTAACCGTTTAATTCAATGGTGAGAGCTTTGCCACACTGCAACTTTTTGATTTGAGGCTGTCGAAGCATTGGCGATATTAAATGATTATTAATAAACGTTAATTAGTCTTCGAATAGTTTAATTTTGATAGTCATAAATACCTAACAATTATCTTGATGGGTTTGCCCTTTAACTAAATTAAATGCATGATACCTAGAGGCTGGCAAGGGCTTAGTTAAGCTGCCTGCCATCTATTCTATCGTCAGATAAAGTTAATAGCGAAGCCATCTAATATGAATAATAAAACAGTAGTTATTACCGGTGCTAGTAGTGGTCTTGGTAAGGCGACAGCTTTAGCCTTTGCTCGTCAAGGATGGCAGATTGCCGTTGCCGATATTAATCAAGAGCGCGGTGATGAAGCCGTCGAAGAGATAAAAGCATTAGGCAGTCAGGCTTTTTTTCATTATTGTAATGTAGCCAAGAGTGAAGATATTCAAGCCTTGCATGATCGATGTCTAGAAGAGTGGACCCAAATAGACGTGTTAATTAATAATGCCGGTATAGTCTCAGCGTTAGGTGCTATAGATCGTGTGCCAATGGTGGAATGGCAGCGAGCGATGGATATTAATTTAATGGGCGTGGTTCGCGGCTGCTCAATATTTGCGCGAACGTTTAAAGAGCAAGGTGCTGGACATATCGTTAATATCGCATCGATTGCAGGCCTTATCACCATTCCTGGTATGGGCAGCTACAGTGCATCAAAAGCCGCTGTGGTGTCGGTGTCAGAAATGTTACGCGCAGAATTAAAGCATAAAAATATTGGCGTTACGGTAGTGTGTCCTAGTTTATTCCGAACCAATTTATCAGAATCATTGATGAATGCAAAAGAAGGGCAGCAAGAAGTAATTGATCAACAGATGGAAAAATCATCGATGACAGCCGAAGATATTGCCGAAAAAATAGTTTCAGCAGTAAAAGCGAATCAGTTTATGTTATTGCCACATAAAACAAGTTGGTTCCACTGGGGAGTAAAACGTCTATCTCCCAGTCTTTATCAATGGCTTATCACGCGCAGATAATAATTCAAATTTCTAGCTTAAAGAGCTTTTGGAGTAAATATTAATGGGTACAAAAATATTTGATTTAACCGGCAAGGTAGCCTTAGTGACTGGTGCCAGTCGTGGCATTGGTGAAGAAATTGCTAAATTGTTAGCAGAGCAAGGTGCTCATGTTATTGTCTCAAGTCGTAAAATTGATGGTTGCGAATTAGTCGCTAATGCGATTAAAGCAGCTGGCGGTAGTGCCGAAGCTTTTGCCTGTCATGTCGGCAATATGGAAGATATTAGTCAGGTGTTTGCTCATATTAAAACGCAGCATGGCAAGTTAGATATTCTTGTGAATAACGCAGCTGCCAACCCTTATTTTGGCGATATATTAGATACTGATCTTGCTGCCTATACAAAAACGGTAGATGTTAATATTCGCGGCTACTTTTTTATGTCTGTAGAAGCGGGGCGTTTAATGCGCGAAAGTGGCGGTGGCGCTATAGTGAATACTGCATCGGTGAATGCTTTGCAGCCGGGTCTTTACCAAGGTATTTATTCAATCACTAAAGCAGCTGTGGTTAATATGACTAAAGCATTTGCAAAAGAGTGTGCGCAACACGGCATACGCGTTAATGCTTTGTTGCCCGGTTTTACAAAAACGAAATTTGCAGGTGCTTTATTTAACGATAAAGCGATTTATGATGCAGCGATGAAAGAAGTGCCAATGGGGCGTCATGCCGAGCCGCAAGAAATGGCTGGAACCGTTTTGTATCTTGTCTCTGATGCATCGAGTTATACCAGTGGTGAATGTATTGTAGTGGATGGAGGGTACACGCTTTAGTATTACTATGGAGCCTATAAAGATTTTAGCGGGTGCTAAGGCATACCGACAGATAAAAGAGAATGGCTTAGCGCCACAGGATGTTAGCGCAATTTTTGGTGCCTCAGGTGCGGCCAAATGGTTAACGATATATGGTTTGGATAAAGCCATTTTTTCTGAGTGGTTAGTTAAGAGTGATCAGCCGATTGATTTATTTGGCACCTCAGTAGGTGCTTTTAAATTGGCTGCAGCTGCGCAAAGTAATCCTGCAGAAGCGATGACGCAATTGGCCGATGCTTATATTCATCAATATTATGGCGATGATATTTCTGCCGATAAAGTCGATATTGAAACGCGGCGCATTCTCAATGCTTTTTTAAGCGAAAAAAATATACCTGAAATTCTATTTAATCCTCGATTTAATTATCATTGTGCCAGTGTGCGCTGTAATGGTTTATTAGGCAGTCATAATACAACGCTGCAAAAAGTAGCGATGATCAAAGCACTTTTTCTTTCTATGTTGAGTCGTCAGAATCTTCGTAATACTTTCGAGCGCACGGTTTTCTATACAGGTAAACCGGTCAATGATTTTACTGGCACTGATAGTTTTACCACGCGACATATTGCCTTAACGGTAGAGAGTCTTATTCCAGCTGTTTTATCATCGGGATCAATACCGGCTATGATGCACGGTGTAACCAATATAGCCGGTGCGGAGTCGGGGGTTTATCGTGATGGTGGTTTGCTAGATTATCATCCATTGCCGAGCAACTTGGTTGACGTTAAACAAGGGTTAATATTGTATCCGCATTTTTATACCCATTTAACTGAGGGCTGGTTCGATAAGTTTGCGCCATGGCGAAAAGTGTCTGCACAGGGATTGGATAATACGGTGCTTATTGGCCCAAGTGATGAGTATGTGGCGTCGCTTCCTGGTGGCAAGATTCCAGATAGGCAAGATTTTTATCAATTCAAGAATAATGACAGTGAGCGTGTTAGTCGCTGGACCACAGCTAAAGATAGAGGTGGTGAGTTAGGTGAGGCGTTTATTCGTTTGGCTGAGTCTGGTGATATCGCGAGTGTGGTTGAGCCGTTAAGGTAGTCTTTAGGCCCAAATCAATCCGTTTTTTTTCTTTATATTCAAGTAAACTGTCGCCTAATTTCTCACGTTCAAGATGGGGTTCATTAATATATTGCTTAGATACGATTATATGGATGTGATCTCATGATGTTACCTTATTATATTAGGAAGTCTTTATGACCAATAACGATATTTTACGCCGCGCACGCTACATCTTTGATTTTAACGATAATAAGATGGTGGCCTTATTTGGGCTGGCAGGTTGCGAAGTGACGCGTGAGCAGATTAGTGCTTGGTTAAAAAAAGACGATGATGATGATTACAAAAGTTGCAGTGATACATTAATGGCAACATTTTTGAATGGTTTGATAGTTGAGAAGCGCGGCAAGCGTGATGGTGATCAACCAGTACCTGAGAAGAAGCTGAATAATAATATTATTTTTATGAAGTTGAAAATTGCGCTTAATATGAAAGCTGAGGATGTTTTACATACGCTGAGTTTGGCGGGTTTTCGTTTAAGTAAGCATGAGTTGAGTGCGTTTTTTCGTAAGGCAGATCATAAGCATTTTCGGATATGTAAGGATCAGGTGTTGAGGAATTTTTTGCAGGGCTTGCAGATTGAGCTTCGGAAGGATGTAGAGGGTACGGTGCCGCCGGAATTTGAATGGTAAGAGAGGGTCGTCGGGGGTGGCCCGACAGCCAGTTACTTTTCTTTACTTGTGTAAAGAAAAGTAACCAAAAGAAAGCACACAATCTGACGAAGATTGACCCCGATATAACCTATTCGCTTTGGGATGGTTTTATTCAGTACACCGTAGCAGCGCCTACGAAAACATTTTTCACTCGACTTAGTTGTTCGTCAATATTTAAGCTCGCCTCCAGCCAATATCATTCTGATACCGCAGACTTTTCAAAACACAATGAGGCTACAACGAACAAGTTCAGTAGACTTCTTTTTATTTTAGAACAAGTAAAAACCGTGCCTAACGGCCGGTCTTTACATTGAGCTCCGCATGCCGCTCAAAAGGAAAAAAAGAAAAAAGAGTAGAACTGCTATTTCGCTCAAAGGTAAACTTGGACGTAAAACCTGATGTAAGTGCAGCACAAAAAAAGTACTCCCTATACCGCTTGGCGATAAACCCTCTGGAACTGCTGGACAGAAAACACTGCGAGATGCACCCGTCGTGGTTAAGCTTCGCCGTTAAGCTTACGGCATTTTTTGGTTACTTTTTGTTGCTGTAGACAAAAAGTGACTGGCTGTCGGGCCACCCCCGACGACCTTGAATTTAAAACTTAAAAAGAAAAGCGAAACACCAGAATATAACGTGACTGTTATAGTTTAAAACATTACTCCTATACCGCTTAGCGATAGCCCCTCTGGAACTGCTGGACAGAAAACACTACGAGATGCACCCGTCGTGGTTAAGCTTACGGCATTTTTGGTTACTTTTTTTGCTGTTGCACAGCGTAGTTTGCGCTGCGCCTGAAGGGCGCCCCGTAGGGTGAGCGAAGCGAATCAAGAAAAGTGACTGGCTGTCGGGCCACCCCCGACGACCTTGAAATTAAAACTATAAAAAATAGATATAAAAATCCAGAATATAAAAATACTATCAGATAAAGCTTAAAGATCTAGACTCTGGCTGTCGGGCCACCCCCGACGACCTTGAACTTAAAACGTTAAAAAACAAGGTAACCACTCAGAATGTAATATAACTATTAAAAGCTCAAGCGACTCTCTATGGATAACTTGAATGATCCGCGGTAGCATTAATACTCAACGCCATAGCCTCCGCCACCTTAATCCCATCCATAGCAGCCGACATAATCCCACCCG
>Ga0209119_1004946_pt1 | contig 10687 bp, 4 predicted proteins | sample COG_03_FD_184747 | JGI IMG/M metagenome (GOLD analysis project Ga0209119, IMG submission 184747) | Pelagic Microbial community sample from North Sea - COGITO 998_met_03 (SPAdes) (version 2) | ecosystem: Environmental > Aquatic > Marine > Neritic zone/Coastal water | place: Helgoland, sampling... | reverse complement strand
GGTATGTTATGACAAGATATTGCAATGGGTTTTAAGGAATGAATGGAGGCAGCGATATGGATCTTGATAAGTTAAATAAACTCACACTCGATGATATAGCAGAGAATCCCGAATTATATTTGGGAGGTCAGATTAAAGAAGTTGAAGGCTGGTTAAGTGAAAACGTTAGAGTTTTTGACGAGCCTAACACTGTCACATTGTCTCAGTTTGATGTCGATTGGCATCGGTTTAGCGGTAGCTTTTGTCTGTCACTTGATGAAACCGTTATCGAAGAGAGGATTTCATTTTTAGTAGGCGCAGACGGAACGGCCTCCTATAGCCTACCAATGATCCATTCGCCGCTCGGCGCGCCTGCAAGCTACAATGCTTATGAATTCTCTAAGAATACATGTCTAGCAATATCTAAAGCACTCGATTTGACCATACCTAGGCTCTTAGGTGTTGGCCGGCATCCAGTAACCAAAAAAGAAATAACTATTAATTCGCCTATTTCTGATCGGATTTCAAGAGATGAATTAAAGCAAGCTAAACGGCGTATAAAAAATAATTATAAAATCACTTATGCCTGTGGGTACTGCTTTAAATAGGGTCTTCAAATTGACTCTCTGTTACCGGTTGATTTATGGTCTTGGAAGGAATCATTTAACAAAAGTAGAGCGACCAAATATTTTCGATAAATATGTTATGACAAAATATGCCAGCTACTTTTTGGTGAAGGTAAAAAGGAGTACTAATGTATTCATATGAAATTATTAATGATGCAGTAAATTCTGTTTATTTTTGCGAAGGTAATGATAATTGTCCAGTATATCTCGATCTTGAAGAGACTGAAAAATTTGAGCTCGCAACTCGTATTGGTTGTGTCGAGCATGATCTTGAGAATCACTTGGCCTCAGCTGTTTTTGATACGCTCGTTTGGAGTAAGCTTAATATATATAGTTGGCATACTAGGAGGCTTAACGATTGGCTGCAATTGGGCTGCATTAAGGCTCCCCCATTTTCTGCATTGCTGCTTGCTTTTTCAGTGGCAGCTGAAAATATGCGTCAAAGCGAAGGTTTATCTAAGCAAAATTACTATGGAAGACTAACTGAGTTTCTTTGCTGTGAAGAAGAGATTTCAAAAGTCAGCGCAGCTGGTAAGTATACTGAGATTTTTTGGCAGTCACTAAATCAGTGGCTACTCTCAAATGACTTAAATTATGGGATTCCAACAGCAAAGCAGATAAATAGTTGGCGTTTTGTTAGCTATGCGATCTCGCAGGCGCTAGTGAGAAATGCTGAAAGAGTCAGGTTGCATGAATTTTTCTCAGATTATGGGTTCATCCCTGGCGAGAATATAAATGCATCAGAGATGACGCCTTATCTTGATGAATGGATGCTAACAAGTGGAGCATCGCCTTGGCTTAAAACTTTATGGGAGACAGATGACTTAAGGTTCCGTGTAACTTCTAGTGCCCTTGATGAATTGAGGTCATGGAAAGGCGATGGTAGAAAAAAAACAGGTTTGACTTCTAGGGTAACGAGTCTTTTTTGGGTCTCCGTTTATAGTAAGAAATTCTTTAAAGAAAAATTAAGTTTATATCTGGCTACGAGTACTGACTATGAAGGAGGGTTAATGCTGGATGCCGGAAGTTCAGAGGGGTTGAATCATGCTTTAATAGGTGATGATAAAAGTAAGTTGTGGATGCAGTCATTTGACTCTACTTTGAATGTTCTAGAGTCTGAAAATGACAAGGTTAATCTTTCTACGCTTCTTCATAGTGAAATTAATTTGGATGGAGATGATAATAAAAAATTCTCAAAATCTTCAAAGCCAGTATTGGTATTCGCAAAGTCTGAGACAGGGACTTATTTTGTAGAGGTGAAAAGTGTCAATCTATTAAAAGATTATATGATTTTATGTCATGAATCATGGGCTGGGATGATTGGTTCTCACCTGCAAGATTATGCCGATAAAGGATACCAATTAATTAGCGGAGAAAAGTTAAATCTTCCGAAGGATTGGTGTGTATTTAAAAAGGTAGTGCTTAATAGGATTCCAGATAAATACAAGGATTACGACGAAAATATTCTTTCCCTTCTTCCTAAAATTTCTAGTAAATCTATACGGATCGAGGGTGGGCTTATGTTGGCAAGATCTATTTGGCATTCTGCTTATCCACCAAAAATAATTGCGCTGGATGAGTCTGGACCTCAGAAACTTACAATAATAACTCCAGACTCTAATTATGTCGCAAAGCTAGATGGAGAAGACTACAGCTATTTTTCTGATTTAGGTCAGGATTCAATAGATGGTAAGTTTTACTCAATACGGTTAGGTCGAGGCGGTGGCGGTGATGCAACAGCTGACGTTTCATTTAGATCTGCAAACTTTCCTAGGATGAAAGGTGTTGGTGATAATACGGCATTAATATATAAGGTTGATGATGGGGGGCTTTCTTGTAGAGATATTTATGAAGCAAAGACACTTGCGGAAGAAGAGGGTGCAAAAAACTATTTGCAAGGATATAGAGTTTTAGATCCTATTACTGAAATAGAAGAAGGTGATTTTGAGGGGGAGGAAGATCTTTTTCAGTACGAAGAGGATACTGCTGATGAGGATGAGGGTGGTGTTGGTTTTCGCGTAATCACCGATGTTGCACATGATTCTTCTGATTCATGTGCAATGCGTGGCTATCATGTTTTTCAGGTGGCTTATGGCGTTAGTGGCCGAAAGAATAAGGGGAGTATAATTCGTTGTGGTTGTGGGTATGTCGACTATGCGGGAAAAAGGTCAAAAAAATCAGCAAGTAAATCTAACTATTTTGAGCCTGGAATTATATTGGATGCTCCAAAGATTAAAGATAAAGAGGTCGATTCCAATATTATATTGGATGCAATAATGTATCAGGGGGCCGGCTCCTGGTCAGGTTTAGAAAAAATAATATCGAATATGATTGAGAGACCTTGGGCTATTAAGGAATATGCTTCTAAGTTGAGTTCCCTAGGATTTATTGATGTCAGCTATGACCCCAGTGGAGTTAACCCTGTGAGCTGGTCTTGCTCTCCACCAGTAGCTTTTTTTGATGGACACCAACTCGTTTTATCTGGTTTTCGTAATGATAATTTAGTTTCTCTGATTTCTGAGGTTGTTGAAAAGTTTCAAGGAGTAAGAAGTGGTTATGATGAAGATGGATATTTTCCAAGGAAGATAGCGTTCGAATTTCCGGGTAATTATTTTGAGGACGCTCTAGAGCATATTTCTGCTGTTGTGGATCACTACGGAAGGTCTGTTGAGGTTGTAGGTAAGGTGCCGGAATCTTTGGTCAATATTGTTCCTGAGTTTAGCGGTTTTATCAAGGTCGCTCCAGTAGCTAGCTTGGTCCTTTCTAAAGATTTGGAGATTTTTGACTTCGATATTTTAAAATGGAAAAAGGCAACAATTCTTTCAGTAGGTAATGCTTATAGAAGTTCTTTATATGGGCGTAAGTATTATTACCTTTCTGGCCTTGGAGAAGACGGGGCGTTGTTTTGTAAGCACTCTATGGCGAAGGTTCTATCGGCCAGATATAAAAAGATTAGGGTTCATGGGTATGATTCAGAGAGGCGTGTATTTATCATGAGGAAGGGTTTTGGTCTTCCTGACATATATGAGCGTATTCTTGTTTCTTCAAGTGGGTTGCCACCGAAAGAGAATGATAAAAGTTGTTTTGAATATCACGGTGTAACAGAAGTTGTTGCAAAGAAATTGTTAGATAAGATTTATCGGAAATAGGATTTGATATGGAAAGTAATAACCCTAATAGTGTATTGGAATCTGTAAAAGATAAATATCAAAAATATTACGATAGTGCCTTTTGGGTCAAGTATAAGGAGTTGTTGCAGGAGCGAAATGATATTCTGTCAGAGCCTGGAGTTATTTCTCAGGAGCTTGTTTTGGAGGCTGTGCTGCCTTATCCAGCAGAGGATCCTGTTTATGATGTTTGTAAGGAGGTTGGTTTTCGGGATCAAGTGGCCAAAAGCTTAGGTAAGATTATTCTGGGTGTGGAGGGTGATGGGGCGAAATTAAGGGGGCATCAGTCTGAATCTCTAAGGACAATATTAGGGGAGGGTGAGCAGCATAATATTGTTGTAACGTCAGGGACAGGGTCGGGAAAAACTGAATGTTTTCTGCTGCCTATCATCGGTAAGCTCGTAGATGATAGGTTAGGAAAAACACCTAATTGGGCGATAAATAGCTGGTGGGATAAAAAGTGGTCGAAGGGAGATAGCTGGAAAGGAATGGTAGATCCGGATAAAACAGCGATTACTCCGGCTTTGCGCTCTATTATTTTATATCCTACTAATGCATTAGTAGAAGACCAAATGTCGAGAATAAGGCAGGCGGCAATATATTCTCAGGAAATAAATGGAGGGTCTCCTTTATTTACTTTTGGGCGATACACTGGCTCTACCTTTGGTGCAGGGGATAGGTTGTCTGATAAGTTGACAACGAAAAATAAAAAAAAGATCAATGAGACTTCAGAAGAAATTGTTAATATCGTCAACGAAGCTGATCGATTAAAAGATCAGGGTTATGATTTTGATACGAGAATACAATTTTCTGATCCTTCCTGTGGAGAAATGTTAACTAGGTGGGATATGATCCAGTCTCCGCCAGACATCCTAATAACAAATGTGTCAATGCTTAATGTTATGTTGATGCGTGATGTTGAGGAAGATATTTTTGAAAAAACTAAAGATTGGCTTAAACAGTCAGAAGATAATTATTTCTCAATCGTTATTGATGAACTTCATACACATAGAGGATCTCAAGGAACTGAAGTCGCTTTGGTGATTAGGAATCTTTTGTCTCGATTAGGTTTGGATGCGGGTTCAAAGCAGCTGAGGTGTTTGGCAACCAGTGCTTCTATTGAGGGGGGTGAGGGTAAGGAGTATTTACAGCAATTTTTTGGAGTAGATAAATCTACTTTCAAAGTTATAGGGGGTTCTCAGATCGAGCCGAAGGCTACTCTCCCATTAAGTGAAAAATACTTAAAAAGCCTAAAAGAAGCAATGGCGCTGGATGATCATGAGAGGCAGTCCGCACTTAAAGACTTATCCCCAAGAGCTGCTTTGGCGGCCGCATGTAAAAAGTTTGGTTCAGTCGATAAGGATAGATTCATTCCTTCGAAATTATCTGGAATTGCGACCGAGTTATTGGGTCCCGATTTTCCGCCATACGCTATCGAATTGTTACTGGAAGCAGTCAATCAAGAAAAATCAGAAAATCGGTTTGAAAAACCATTGCCTTCATTTCGAGGGCATATGTTTTTTAGGCAGATCCAAGGCTTATGGGCATGCTCGCGTCCGGATTGCTCTGAGGTAGATGCCAAGTATCAGTATGAAGAGAGAAGAATAGGGAAATTATTTAAGTCTCCAGCCTTGAAGTGCGCTTGTGGGGGGCAGGTTCTTGAGGTTCTCTACTGTTATGATTGTGGTGAGGTTTATCTCGGTGGCTACGTATCAAAAGATATTGATGAAGGTATGATTGGTGATAATAGCTATTTCTTATCATCAATGCCTCAGCCAGGTAATCAAAACAGTATGGTTTATGATCGAGCTCATATATCAGAATATATTTGGTATTGGCCCGGTGATTCTACTCTTCCTAACAGCTGGAAGCATAGTAAGGGGAATATAAACCACACCTTTGGTTTTGGGTATGCAGAGTATGAGCCTAATATAGGTTTAATAACTCTATCCACTAGCCAGAAAGATTCTCAAGGAGTTGTATATACGGCTACATCTGATGGTGTCGCTGCACTTCCAGAGCGTTGCCCTGCTTGTCTTTCATCAAGAAGGCAAAAGGAGCTGGATTCTTTTTTTAAAGGAAAAGTCGAAAGCCCTATAAGAGGCATGCGTACTGGTTTAAATGCAGTAAGTCAGTTGATCGCAGACCGATCCATTAGTCAGTTAAGTGATTCTGGTGTTGCATCGCAGCTTATTGTTTTTACTGATAGTAGGGATGATGCTGCGGATGTTGCTGGGGGGTTAGAGCTAAATCATTATCGAGAATTGATTCGTCAGTTATTGCTTGGAAAGCTCACTCAGCAAAAAAGGGTATTAACAGAAGATTTATCACTTGCGGCGGCTAAAGTAGAAGCCCTATCAGGCGTCTTAGATGAAGATCAGGAAATAATTAAAGAAACAATCTTATCCAGCAACCCTGATTTATGGATGGCCTTAATTGTTAAGGGGTTAACTGGAGCTAGCCCTAAGCAGGATGATTTAGATAAGTTCTTTAGTGACTTTGCGGAAAATGCAGGCAAAGGGTGGTCATGGGGTGAGGTCTTAATCTCAATAGAGTTGGAATTATGTCGTTTAGGAGTTAATCCCGCTGGAACCGAAGTCACTTCATCAAAGATAGGTGGAGAAGATTGGTGGAAATACTATAACGGAAGCTTAGAGCAAGTAATTGCTCGTGATGGCCAAGAGACTATAAGGGGGATGCTATCCCATAACCTGGCTACGGCAGTGTTTGATGGTGGAGGAAGGGATTTAGAGAGTTTAGGTATCGCTCATATTGAGCCTGATAAAAGTAAGCTTAAACTCAATAGGCCGTATATTACATTGCCATTGTTGTCTAATGTAATTCGACTGTTAGGTAAGGGGCGTATTTATACGGGTTATAGTAGAAATACTGACTCTGCTCCTCGAATTGTTAAGGTGTATCTGGATAAGATGGCACTGAAAAAGAATATTGACTCAGATATTCTTAGTAAAGAAGTTGGAGTTGTTTTAAGAGATGCAGGGATAATTGACCAGAGTTGGATTTTAAAAACATCCGGTATAGCTATGCCTTTACTTTTTAGGATCCGCGGAGATCGATCTGGACATCGGTGCGATAAGTGTTCACATTTGTCACTCAATTTAGAAGAGAAAGCTTGTTTATCTCGCGATTGTGATTCAAGTACTTATACCGAGATTTTTGATTTTGCAGAGGATTATTATGTAACAGTTGCAAATGAAACGCCTCACAGATTGAGGGTGGAGGAGCTTACTGGTCAAACCAGACCATTAGAAGAGCAGCGTCGTAGACAGAGGGCTTTTAAAAAGGCTTTCTTATGGAATGAGGAACCCGTTTTTCAAGGTATTGATGTTTTAAGTGTAACAACAACGATGGAAGCGGGTGTTGATATAGGATCCCTTAGTGCAGTTATGATGGCTAATATGCCTCCGCAAAGGTTTAATTATCAACAAAGGGTCGGTCGAGCTGGCCGGGGGGATCAGGCCTTCTCATACGCATTAACAGTTTGTAGGGGCAATTCTCATGATGACTATTATTTTAATAATCCTGAGCGTATAACTGGTGATATTCCACCACAGCCATATTTGGACTTAAAAAGACCAAAGATAATCAAGCGAGTAGTGTCGGCTGAGCTTCTTAGGCGAGCCTTTTTGTCATTAGGTGTTGATTCGCCAGTCCGAACAGGTGCAAGTACTCATGGAACATTTGGTCTTGCAGATGAGTGGGAGTCAAATTATAAAGAAGCAATTAGTTCATGGATAGCTAATAACACAGATGAAATACTAAATGTAATCAATAGATTGTGCGTCTATTCACCTGATGAATCTGTAATTAAACCCATAATTGTAGATTACATCAGAAAGCGCCTTATTGATCACATTAGTGATGTGGTTTCTAAAGATCAGTATGTTCAACCTGAGTTAAGTGAACGATTGGCGGGAGCTGGCATCTTGCCTATGTTTGGGTTTCCTACCCAATCTAGGCAGTTTTTTTCTTGGGATAGTCAGAAGTCAAAAATGGTCGAAATAAGTGATCGTCCATTGGATCATGCCATTTGGTCTTTCTCCCCGGGTGCTGAAATCCCAAAGGATAAAAAAATATATACCGCATGTGGCTTCACTGAAGTTATTAATGGTAAAGAGTCTTATAGTGCCAAGCCTCTTGGTGAGCCTGTCAGCTTATGCCGTTGTATTCAAGATTCATGTGACTATGTTTCATTTGAGCTCTCAGAAAAATGTAATCTATGTGGATCAGATGTTGAGGAATTTAACCTGTTCCAACCCAGGGGTTTCATGGCATTAACAAAGTCTAGAGATTATGATGGTAATCGTCATAGGGGGCCAGGGCTTTCACCGCCTATCATGGCTTTCAATCCGGACTACAAGAGCTGTGGTATACAGGAGTTGGGTGCTGCCACCTTTGCGCTAGCAGATGATAGGCCTATTGCATTAATTAATGATAATTCAGGTAATCTTTTCGAGTTTTATCCTTCTTTTAAAAATGTAGTTGTTCCTCAGGAGGATCTTTATGGGGAAAAAGTATTTCCACCTAATGTCACTGGAGAGTTATTGGATACTGGTGCGTTGGGAGCTATTTTTTCAACAGAAGTGCTAAGTATGATTGTCAGTGGTTTACCCAATGGTTTTGGTTCTAGAAGGGTGTTGGAAGCTAGTTTGCCGTCTGCACAGGCTGCATTTTATTCATTTGGTGAATTCTTGAGAACAGCTTTTGCCACTGAGCTTGATATAGAGCCTTCAGAGATTAGGGTTGGTTGTCAAAGGTTTTCAGAGGGATCTATACCCTCCTATCAGTTGTTTTTTGCAGATGCTTTAGAAAATGGGGCTGGATATGTCCGTCAGCTATTTGATGGTGGACGAATGTATGACTATCTTGAAAAGCATTATGAAAAAGCATTAGATGAGTGGGGTTCTGATAATCATTTAGAGTGTGATTCATCATGCCAAAATTGTTTAAGAAACTTTCAAAATAGAATGCATCATGCTCTTCTTGATTGGCGTTTGGCTCTTGATATGTGCGAGCTGGTACTTGGTAGAAAGATAGATATTGATAGGTGGCTTTCATTTTCTGGCCCTCTATGTGAGAGGTTTGTTGATGATTGTAGATTGAGCGGCCTTGATTCAGTTAAACATTTAGCACTAAAGAATGGATTGTCTTGTCTGATGAATGATAGCGATATGGTGCTAGTAATAGGTCATCCATTATGGAGTTCAAAAAGTGATGGTGCTATGCATAAAATGCAATGTGATGCTGAGTTAGAGGTGAAAGAGAACTTTGGCGAGGGTGCAAAGATTGAGTTTGTTGATGTGAGAAGCTTGTTTCAAAAGTCTCAAGATTATATGTCTAAGTTGAGTTTGTAGATGATTGAAATTAGCGGGGAGATATCATCATCTGAGCATAAAGCGGCTCTTTATATTGCACAAGAATTTGAGGCCCTGTGGCCAGGTATTAGTTCTTCACTAAAATCTGAAGCTCACATAAAAATTGCAGCTAATGTAAATATATCTGGTTATAGGGTCGCCGATATCGATATTGTCATTACCGGATATTTTTCTGAACCTAAGCCTTTTGTTTGTACTAGGCAGGCAAATTTAAAGTCACCCCAAAAATCTTTATATAAACAGAAGGTTTTTGTAGATAACTTTATAATTACTGTGGAAGTGAAGGATCATGATGAGAAAGGAATTCAGATATCCGGCGATAAAGTAAAAGTTAAGTATCCTGATGGCGTGTGGAAGAGTGCTACTGATCAAAATATTAATCAGGTTCATTCTCTCTCTCCATATATCAAAGATAGAAACATTAAGGATGTTTTTGTTTACCGTGTACTCTGTCTCCAAGGTTCAAGTTCAATATATGATGATATAGCTGCAACAGTTTTTAGTGGGTTTTGTGGTGCAGATTTCTTTAGTGCTTTAATTCAACCCTACGAAGTTAGGTTGGGTGCGCTCGGCCCTACGGTTAGCTCTGGCGCGGGGAGAGATTTAAGAAGTTGTCTGGATCTTTCGATTTATACACCTATAGCTCCCTCTGGTCTTGATAGAAAAAAAATGGATAGACTGTCTAAACATGCTGCTGAAAACGCTGACTTAGCAAATAACTATGGAGAGGAGATGCTTTGTCTTCGCGGGTATGGGGGAACTGGTAAGACTGCTGTCCTTCTCCAGACTGCTTACTCAGCTGCTGTTCAGGAGTCGAAAAGAACGCTCTTCCTTACATATAATCACGCATTGGCGTCAGATGTAGCGCGAGTGATGGCATTGATGAATGTTTCTTCGAGTGATGATGGTGGGGGTATACGCGTCACTACCGTTATGAGGCACCTTTACTCATGGTTCCGCCGTTTGGAAATTATAGATTCTAGTCATGATCCTGCTGCTGCAGGGGCTTATGAAACCCTTTGTAAAAAAGCCCTAGAGTTTATTGAGCAGGAGGCTATTACTCTTGATGATGTGGCCGCTGTAACTCAATCAGATCCTGATCTATATGACTATGATGCTGTTGTTATAGATGAGGCTCAGGATTGGCCGCAGGAGGAAGCTGATTTAATTAAGGTTTTATATGGATCTCAGAATATTAGATTGGCAGATGGTATTGATCAGATGTTAAGAGGTGGAAAAAGAACTGATTGGTTTAAGGGGATGCCTAAAAGTACCTATCGAGTAAAGTCACTTTCAAGGGGTCTTCGAATGAAGAAGAACTTGGCGGTCTTTGCCAATGACTTGTCTGAAGAGGTTGGCTTAAACTGGTCGGTTTCGCCTAATGAAAAGGCCGGAGGTGGCAGTGTATATATTTTAAAGAATCCCTATAAAGACTATAAGGATCTTCATGCAACGCTTTTATCCGAGTCGGAGCACCATGGTAATAAGGCAATAGATGCATTGTTACCATGGTGCTCCG
>Ga0209119_1004944_pt1 | contig 10688 bp, 10 predicted proteins | sample COG_03_FD_184747 | JGI IMG/M metagenome (GOLD analysis project Ga0209119, IMG submission 184747) | Pelagic Microbial community sample from North Sea - COGITO 998_met_03 (SPAdes) (version 2) | ecosystem: Environmental > Aquatic > Marine > Neritic zone/Coastal water | place: Helgoland, sampling... | reverse complement strand
GGTTTGTTATTTAACCTTAAAAATGACCCAAAACAATCTAATAATTTATATGCAAAACACCCTGAAAAAGTAGAGAGTATGAGACTGCTTCTTAAAAGTTATGTCGCAGGTGAACGCTGTGCACCTCTAGAGAGATAATTTCAAAACTTAGATCAGGCGGACTTGCCTTTGAGCAAGCGCCTGATCAGTTTGCTTTAGAAACGGTCTTTAAAAACGACTTCCGCATAATCAAGCTGTCCACCTCTGACACCCGCTGGCTGAATGCCTTTACCAATTGTTAACATCATACCCAAAACATAGTTTTTAGGCAAGTTGACAATTTCAGCCACTTTTACTGGGTCAAAACCAATCATAGGGCATGAATCATAACCCATCGACTTTGCACTGAGCATCAAGGTTTGAGCCGCAATTCCTATAGAGCGCATAGCTTCATCTCTTTGAAGCTGTTCATTTTTTCCGTAAAAACCAGGAATCATAGGAACTATTTTAGAACTAGCTTCTTCTGGAATATTTTTCCAGTATCTGGCTGGGTCTTCGTTGTGTGCTTCTAAGTTTCCACATAGCAATACCGTAATAGAAGCATCTTTTACTTGAGCTTGATGCCAAGATGCAGCACAAATTTCTTCTTTTACACTTTGGTCTTCGACAACAAGAAAACGCCAGTTTTGCATATTAAACGAGGTAGGTGATAATAGAGCTAAAGATAATAGCTTCTCTATCTCATCTTGTGACATTTTATGCTCAGGGTCGTAATGCTTTACAGACCTTCTTGCTTCAATCGCTGCTTCAGTATTCATCATATGGAGTCCTTATTTTTTAGGTAATTTACCTAAAAAAACATTTCTGCATTAGGTTTCGATACACTCTTTGTACTTACAACAATTCGTTAAATGATCGTTTACTAAACCAGCAGCTTGCATATAAGCATAAATAATAGTAGAACCCACAAACTTCATGCCCCTCTTTTTTAAATCTTTTGATAAGGCATCACTCTCAGGTGAAGTAGCAGGGATTTCACTTATCTCCTTCCACTTATTAACAATTTGTTGCCCCTTCACAAAACCCCAAACATAGTGATCAAAACTCTTAAACTCTTTTTGTATCTCAATAAATACTTTAGCATTTTGTCGTGCAGAAGCTATTTTTAATTTATTTCTAATAATCTCAGGATTCTCTCTCAATTGCACTAAAACTTCATCTTTCATTTTTGAAACTTTCTGAACCTCGAAATTATAAAAAGCTTTTCTATAACCATCGCGCTTCTTCAAAACAGTTTCCCAACTTAAACCTGCTTGAGCTCCTTCCAAAATAAGCATTTCAAAATGGCGTTGATCATCATGAACAGCTCGACCCCATTCTTCGTCGTGATAAATTTTATAAAACTCTTTACCAACTCCGATCCAAGGGCATCTTTCCATTATTTTTGACACGAAATTTCATTTGTTATTCACAGGGTAGAACTATCCGAATCAATTTAATTTAACAAATAAATACCCCTCTTTATGATCAAAAGCTAAAATATTTTCAAAACAAACTTTTTGCGTAGCGGAATGACTTTTTGGCCTAATCCACAACTCGATAAGACCTTTCACAAAATCGTCTCCATCATAACGCTCAAGATCATATGGAACAACAAATAAACTGTTATCTCGATCAAAAGACTCGATTCCCTTTTCAATCCATAAAATATGCTTTGGTTTGATACTTTCTACAACCTCTTCAGCAACTTCATCGCTATCCCAAGTAAACATCCATTTTTCCAACCAACGCCAACCTGTTGGTAAATGAGCTTCTTTTATTTGTTTAGCTTCCATAAGATCTAACCTTTATATCTGAAAAACTTAGTTACATTTTAAGTTCGTTTGGTTTCATTTTTTTCAAAAAGTAAAATATATTACATTTTACCGCAACTATAATTTGATTGAAAATAAAGGTTTAATTGCAGGCGCCGGAATCGTTGGACTGGCCTGTGCCTATCGAATACACAAAGCTTATCCCAATGTTTCTCTCACAATTGTCGATAAAGAAAACGAGGTCGCACAGCATCAAACAGGTCATAATTCTGGGGTTTTACACTCCGGTATTTATTACCCTCCAAACTCTCAAAAAGCTGAAAATTGTTTAAATGGCAAAAAAGCCATGGAAGACTTTTGTGAGAAAGAAGGCATCTCTTTTGATAAATGTGGAAAAGTTATCGTCGCAAAAAATGAGTCCGAATTATCTCAATTAAATAAATTATTAGAAAGAGGCCAAAGTCATGGCTTAGATATTCAATTAATTGGGCCTGAAAGACTCAAAGAACTAGAACCTCATGTGACAGGTATCAAAGCCTTACATGTTAAATCTGCTGGCATTGTTGACTACAAAGAAGTTTCTCAGCGTTTACTAAATATTTTACTTGAATCAAACCGCCATCAGTTTATTCCAAACTTTAAAATTGAACATCTAGAAACAACTCAAAACGGCATTAAAGTAAGTTCTCAGAATCAATCTATTCAAGCTAAATGGGCCATCAACTCAACAGGTCTTTATTCAGATAAAACTTATCGACTTTCTGGACATGAACCTCATTATAAAATTATTCCATTTAGAGGTGAGTACTATAAATTAAAGGAAGAAAGAAAACATTTATGCAAAAACCTCATCTACCCTGTACCTGACCCTTCTTTTCCATTTCTAGGAGTTCACTTAACAAGAATGATCTCCGGAGAGGTCGAATGTGGGCCGAATGCTGTTTTAGCCTTGGGAAGAGAAGGTTACGATTGGGGTAAAATAAATTTCCCAGAACTCTTTGAATGCCTTACCTACTCAGGTTTTCACAAATTAGCTAAAAAACATTTTCGTGCAGGCTTAGAAGAAATGAAACGGTCTTTTTTTAAGTCTGCTTTCACACACTCCCTTCAAGAGCTCGTGCCTGAGATTGAAGAGCACGATTTAGTTAAAGCCCCTGCTGGTATTAGAGCACAAGCCTTAGAACCTACAGGGAAATTAATGGATGACTTTCATTTTGTCGATGCCAAACCTTGGCTGCACTTATGTAATGTACCCTCCCCTGCGGCAACTTCATCTTTAAATATTGGAAAGGTTGCCTTAGATAGGCTCACAAATATGGGAGTCTTTCATTAAGAAAGTTCTAATAAACCACTCTTAGAAAGCCTTATTAAACAACGACTGATATACTGACTACTATAGTCAGCAGAAACCAATTCATCTTGTGTTTTAACCCCCTCTAAACAACTAAAAAACTGTCGATCTTTTTCACTCAACTCCACCACTTGATGGTAAGCATTCGTAACTTTTTTAGACGTCATCGCCAATTGCCTAGCCACTTCGTACCCTTTTGGCTTATTTTGAATATCTAAAGTTGCTAACTTTTCATCTGAGTGCAAGCCAACAATCCCCAAATTGATCAGCCTCTCCAAATTCATTTCTTTGATAATAAATTCAGATACAGAAACTTTATCTTTACCTAACTTTTCAGAAACCATCGTCACCCACTGTCCAAAGAACAGAGGTTTCTGAAACCTTTTCACCAATATAGCTAAAGCTTCATTCGTAGTTTTGGGAGCATTTGCGATTGTAACATTTCCCATTGTAAAAATGAGACCTTTTTCACTCCGCTCCATTTTCAATTTAGTGGTAAAATAAAACTCTTCCATTCTATTTGGTTTTTTCATTATATTCAAAGCATTTTTTGACTTAATAAATAAACTACTTCTAAATCGTCTATTTCTGACATAGTCTAAAGATTGCTCTAATTCAATTTTATCTGTTATACCTTTGAAACTATCTTGAACGTCCTTTGGATAACTTCCCATATAAGATGTTTTTAATTCTGTTTCGGAAAGGTAATCAAACCCAAAAGAATTCACTTTCTCTACTAAATCTTTAAAATAAAATGCTGTATTGTCCTTTTCTAAATATTCATGATAAAAGTAATAATCTTCAGACTTACTAACTTTTATCAGTTCTTCCTTTAGAAATTGACTATAAGCGTTTTGTTTTCCCCGATTTAACCTTTCTATCTGGTTTAAGAATTTTCTAGATGATTCTATCCGCGATTGAGGTGAAACTTCTTTTCTAGAATGAAACCTCATCATATCACGAACAGTTTGCACGGCATTCCAACCTGGCTTTGTATTATAACTAATATAAACAATTCCATTTTTAGATAACTTCTTCTGACATAGCTTTAATAGGTCATGTTGTGTTGCCTCATCTACCCATGAAAATACACCATGGCAAATAATGTAATCAAACTCTAAATCCGCTGCTTTAAATTCACTGATCGATTGATAAAGTAGCTCTATGTTATCTAACTTTAACTTTGCTAATGTTTTTCGACCATCTTCAATCTGAGTCTTCGAATAATCTATCCCACAAAATGTCGAATCTGGATAGTCGTAAGCTTGTGAAATGATGTTTCCTCCACTAGCACACCCTACTTCTAAAACTCGTGCCGTTTTAAAGTCAGGAGAGTTATGCCCCAAAAACTTAGCCAACGCAAACATGTTCGCTGCAGTAGCATGAGCAAAGGGGTAACTCTTATACTGCAACAAATCGTATTCATTCATGAAAAGCTACTTTCAATTAAATGATATGACCCATTCTCTCTTTTTTGGTGCTGAGATAAAACTCATTATGTTTTGATGGAGGTATCACGTGAGATACGCGTTCTGATATATTTAAACCATACTTTTCTAAGCCAACTACTTTAGCAGGGTTGTTTGTCATAAGTTTGACATCGTTCACTTTGAAGTGCTTCAGCATTAAAGCACCAATCAAATAATCACGAGCATCTTCGGGTTCACCTATCGCTAAATTAGCATCCACCGTATCCAGTTTTTCTTCTTGCTGTAATTTATAAGCTCGAAGTTTACTGAGTAATCCAATACCACGGCCCTCTTGCCTTAAGTATAGCAATGCACCATTGCCTGACTCTTTCACTTTTTGTAAACCTTGTTCCAACTGATGCCCACAATCACAAAGTAAAGACCCCAACATATGCCCTGTTAAACACTCGGACTCTATTCTAACTAAAGGAGGCTCTGAAGGTTTCTTTCCAAAATCCTTTGTTGTGAAAGCCCAGTGATACTGACGGTCTAAGGGGGAATAAAAAGAGTGAACCGATAAATCACCACACTTTAAAGGTGCTTCTATTTGCCCTGTATTGGCGATAAGCTTTGTGTTACTAATCCTAGCTTTGATAATTTCTGGTTGAGTCAAATAAGCTAGAGAATGCTCATTTAAGAAGTTTTCTTTTTCAGCATCATTCGTCCAAGGTACATTGATTTCACTGACAAACACAAATTTTTGCCTTGAGTCTAAATGTGATAAAGCTTCAAAGATATATGACTCTGGACTCGGCTTTACAAAAAGATCTCCTCTTGGGAAGGCTCTTAAAGCCATGCGGTTCCAACCTTCTAGTTTATAAAGCTCCCATGAGTCCAAAGCTTTGAACATGTCTTTAATGCCCTCTGTACTCAAGTCACCCACGATCACTTCACCACGTTGGTGTAGTTCGTTACCAGGCCTTAGGTTCCCTGTCCATGCATCGCGATCGGCGAAAATTTGAATGTGTTTCGAATTATGAATAAAAAAATGAATTTCGGCATCATCTGCATGAGCTCCCATCACTAAGAAAAAGCGCGAAGGGTTTTGAGTATGTTCGTATAAAACTAAGCCTTTCTTGGCTAAGTTTGAAATGGAGTTTAAGGCTTGTTTCATTATTTTGCCTCCCAAATTAGAGGAACTTTCTCAACAATTTCTAGACCGTAATTTCCGATCCCTTTAAAAGAGGCCTCGCTATTACTGATGAGCCTCATCGATTTGATCCCCAAGTCTCTCAGAATTTGAGCGCCCATCCCATAACCTGTGTTTGGGTCCATTGAGCCAATGGTTTTTACAAAGCCATCTTCCATCCAAATATCAGTTGGATAATCCACTTCAGCAAAAGGGGACTCTCCAGGAGGGTGCGGTGAATGTCTTAGCAGTAAAGCTAAACCACAACCTTCGTTGCGAATCATTTGCATGGCCTGATTCAATCGTGAGCCCTTATCACTACTCAGACGGTTGATTAAGTTAGCAATAGACCATTCAGCGTGCACTCTTACCAAAGGCACCTCTTTATCAAATTTTTCTTCGCCATACGTCAAAGCTAAATGGATGTCATTTTCAGCTCCATGCCTTGGACGATAGACATGTAAGGTGAAGTCTCCATATTCTGTGGGAAGTTGAACCTTCTCTATTTTTTCAACGGCGGGTTCTGTTCTTAAACGATAATTCACCAAGTCTCGAATGGTATAAACCTTCATGCCCAATTCTTTGCCAATTTCTAAAAGTTCGGGTAAACGCATCGCATCGCCTTGATCATTTAGCACTTCACAAATAACAGCTTGGGGTTTTAAACCAGCTAAAACAGATAAATCTGTAGAAGCTTCCGTGTGGCCTGGCCTTGTTAAAACTCCACCCGCTCTCGATTCTAATGGAAAGATATGCCCAGGTCGGACTAGATCTGTCGGTTGAGCTTCTGAATGACAAGCACTTAAAACAGTTTTACAGCGATCGGCGGCTGATATTCCTGTGCTAATGCCTTCTGCTGCATCAATCGAAATGGTAAAGGCTGTCTGTAAATGAGCTTCATTACTAAATACCTGCTGAGGCAACTGTAAACGCCTTGTATCAGCCTCTGTCATCGGTTGGCAAATTAGGCCTCTGCCAAAAGTCATCATGGTATTTAATAACTCTGGGGTGCATTTTTCAGCTGCAAAAACGAAGTCTCCCTCATTTTCTCGATCGTCATCATCGACTAAAATGACCATTCGACCCATCCGAATGTCTTCAATGGCTTCTTCGATGGGACTAATTTGATCTTCGTACGACTTGGCCAATTTATTGGACCTCAACTTGAATTGCTGCTAAACTTGCACTCATAATAAGCGTGGCATTCTACTCAAAGTTAGCAACTTAGAAAGATCACTCAGTCATCTCTTTTTCTGAAGGTCTTTTTTACCCAATTTAGGAGTCTCAATGTCGCTTGAAAGTGGATCTCTCACCCTTAGGCGTTTTTATATTCAGAGCAGAGTAAAAGCCTCGTCTGATAGCAGCTGGGTTGAAAAGCTCAAAACCAATGCTTTTGTCGATAGAAAACTCGACATGGAAGATGAAAACATGGGCTGGTCGGTCTTTGGCGATGAATTAGCGACGGACTTTCGCATCGACAATACCGCTTTTGGTAAATTTATCGTCTTTTCATTCAGAAAAGATCAAATCAAAGTTCCAAGTGGCCTTTTAAACCTTCATGTTAAAAGCCGTATTAAAGAGCGTATGAAAAGTGAAGAGCTCGAAACTCTACCACAAAAACAACGCCAAGAAATCAAAGAAGAGGTTTTGGAAGAGTTTGTTAAACAAACCCCAGCTACCGTTCAAGTCATTCAAGTCATGTTAGATACCGCTCGTAATGAGCTTTATTTAGGTTCAACCAGTGATAAGGTATCAGACCTTTTCACACAACTTTTCATGAAAAGCTTTGATCTTAAGTTACAAGATGCCAATTTCATGGCCACTGCTCAACAAATGCTAGAAGAAGCCACCTTTGAAAAGGTGTTAGATGAACCAGGCATCACGATTGGAAACCCTGCAGAAATTCACCCAGAATTCGAAGACACTCTAGAAGGAAAGCTTGGAGCCAGTTATTTAACTTGGCTTCTTTTTAACCTTCAAACAGGAGAAGGAACTTGGAAAACAGCCCATGCTGGTGAATTTGGCCTTGTTTTAAATGAGTATTTATTACTGGAAGGTGAGGCACTAGGCAGTAAGCAAATGCTACTTAAAAAAGGTGTTTTGGCCAAATGTGCCGAATTAGCAACCTCTTTAAGAATTGGCAAACTCGTCAGTAAAATCAGAATTGAAATGGCACGTGATGGCGTTCAGTCCGAAGAAGAAAAAGATAGCAATGCCGAAGTTTGGGGCCTCATGATCGATAAACTTAAATACGACTTTTCATCGTTAAAAGTTCCTAAAATATCTGAAGGAAACGAAGCCGCTAAAGCCTTAGGCCGTTTCAATGGCATCATCGATTCAGTTGAATTAATGGATGAGCTTTTCGAACATTATTTAAAACTTCGCTACAGTAACAAATGGAAATCGACTTTAAACGAAATGCAAGAGTGGGTCAGTAGCCTACAACTTCCAGAAGAGTGATTTAAAGTAGTTCCCCTCTACAAAATGAGAAGGGAACTATGAATAATTCCTATTCAGGGCGAACGGGATTCACAGCCCCTTCTAAAGGATCTTTTCTTTTCTTGTCCCCCTTGCCCATATCTCCCATTTTTTCTTTAATTTTAGATTCGACGAGAGCTTTCTCGTTCGCATCTAATTCACCATCGCCATTTACATCCATTTGAGGAAAACGAGCTCTAGCTTTTTCCGGTAAATCATCTGCTGTAATTTTTCCATCCCCATTTTTATCGGTGATAAAGCTTTTACCAGCACCAGGCTTGCCACCTGCGCCACCCATCGGCATGCCTGCGCCTAGTTCATCTGAGCTGACTTTTCCGTCACCATTTTTATCCATACCACGAATCACAGAGCTAGAACTATTAATTTCAGCAGCGCTCAGCTCGCCATTCCCATCTTTGTCTAACTTTTTCAGCAACATCATTCCAGCCATCATGGCTCCACGGCTACCTTTACCGCCTTTGCCACGTTCAGGACGTTCAGCAGCTTGAGAACTCATGGTCATCAAGGCCCCACCCACCAGTATACTTAGAGATAATTTCACTGCTTTACTTTTTAACATCTTCTTATTCCTATCTATGAAATGATTTTTTTCGCGACTGTTCCGTAAACATCGGTGAGTCGAAAATCTCGACCCCCATAATTATAAGTTAGTTTTTCATGATCTAGTCCCAACAAGTGCAACATGGTTGCATGCCAATCATGAATATGACAACGACCTTCGACAGATTCAAAACCGTGTTCATCTGTGCCACCATAGCTCATACCACCTTTCACACCACCACCTGCCATCCAAGTGGTGAAGCCTTTTGGGTTATGATCACGACCATTGCCCCTGACTGAATCTGGGGTACGACCGAACTCTCCCCCCCAAACAATCAAAGTATCTTTTAACATATCTTTGCGCTTTAAGTCTTCAATGAGACCTGACATAGGCTTATCGATAGCCTCCGTGGTGGCCTGTAAGCTTGTATCTAAATTGGCATGATGATCCCAATTCCCTGTGGCAATTTCAATAAAACGCACCCCTGACTCAGCAAATCTTCTCGCCAATAAACACTGACGACCAAAAGTATCGGCAGGACCACTGCCAATACCGTACATGTCTTTTACTTTTTGTGGTTCGTCATCGACCTTCATGACCTCTGGCATGGCTGACTGCATGCGATAAGCAAGTTCATAAGACTCTATCATCCCCTCTACTCCAGCATGCTCTTTATATTTTTTTAAAGAACCTTTGTTGAGTTTTTGTATAAACTCCAACTGAGAACGTTGATCTTTATCATTCAATCTAGCATTTGAAATATCTGGGAACTCCTGACTCCCCTGAGGTGCCCTTCTCCCTCCGCCACTATTAATTTTTGTGCCCTGATAAATAGCTGGCAAGAAGGCACTACCAAAGTTCTGAGCCGATCGCGAAGGATTGATCGTGATAAATCCCGGCAAGCTATCATTCGCCGTCCCCAACCCATAAAGTATCCATGCCCCTAAAGAGGGTCTAACGAACTGAAAGTTACCCGTATGCAACTGAGTCATCGCCTGAGGATGGTTTGGTCCGTTACAATGCATTCCTCGCACCAGGCACATATCGTCTGCTTGCTTTGAAAGCTCTGGAAATAAATCTGATATCCAAATACCACTTTTCCCTCTTTGCTTAAAAGGTACCACAGGTTTTAAAAGTTCTCGTCCATAACGACTTTTTTTACCGTGATCTTTAATAAGCGATGGCTTATAATCGAACGTATCCACATGGGATGGTCCACCGTTCATGCATAAAAAAATAACACGTTTAGCTTTAGGTGCAAAGTGAGGTGTCTTTGGACTCAAAGGGTTTGCACTCGAAGCAGCCGATAACATCCAAGGCTGTATCTCCGACAGCACCGAAGCCCCCATTCCAGTGAAGGCCATCTGTAAACTTGTTCTACGTTTCATCTTCTTGAACCTTCTCTTAATTAATGTACCTAAAGTCTGCTGAGGCAAACAAGGCCTGACATACTGTCGCTAAGGCTGTTTGTAATTTCTCATTTTTTGATGCTTTCGATTTAGAACTCAATTGTAATTTTCTTAAATAACTTTGAGTTGCACTTATTTCACTCGATGTTGCTTTACGCCCATACACCAATTTAAAAGCCAAGCCCACTTGCTCTGACATTCTTGATGACTCTTTCATCAACCTATCTGCCATCGCATGACTCTCTCTCAAAACTAAACTATTATTCATTAGATACAACGCCTGTATCGGTGTATTCGTTTCCTCGCGTTTAGGAATAATCATATTCGGCTCTGCCCCATCAAACACAGACAAGAAACGAGGCAACCCATCACGAACAATAGGTAAGTATACCGAACGGTAATAAACGGGATTATCTAACGACTCTGCCGTTGTGCGACGACCAAAACTTATTTGACCCAATGAAGTCACTGGAGAACCTTCTGGTCTTGTAAAATCG
>Ga0209119_1004940_pt1 | contig 10691 bp, 8 predicted proteins | sample COG_03_FD_184747 | JGI IMG/M metagenome (GOLD analysis project Ga0209119, IMG submission 184747) | Pelagic Microbial community sample from North Sea - COGITO 998_met_03 (SPAdes) (version 2) | ecosystem: Environmental > Aquatic > Marine > Neritic zone/Coastal water | place: Helgoland, sampling... | reverse complement strand
CATGTACTATTTTGATGCTTCCTATCTGAGCAGTATTGCTCACGTGGCATCCCCCACATAGCTCTACCGAGTAGTCTTGGCCAAAGGTGATGACGCGAACAGTATCTCCATACTTCTCGCCAAAAAGTGCCATCGCTCCGCTTTTCGTTGCTTCTTCGAATGGCACATTGCGTGCCTCTACTAAGGCTATTGCCTCACGTATTTTCCCGTTTACTATATTCTCTATTTGCTCTATTTCGGCTTTCTCTACTTTTTGAAAATGTGAGAAATCAAATCTTAAATGTTTCTCATTTACCAATGATCCTTTTTGAGCTACGTGATCACCTAATACTTGTCTTAGTGCTGCTTGGAGTAAGTGAGTAGCACTATGATTTAGCGTAGTGTCGGTTCTTTTTTTCAGATTAACTTTTGCCTGAAAGTGCTGATTTAAGTTAGCAGGTAATTTCTCCGTTATTTGGATACTGAGTTGATTTTCTTTTTGCGTATCAATGATGCCAATTTTCTCGTCATCATCTTTACCTACAAGCACACCTTTATCTCCTACCTGGCCACCGCTCTCTGCATAAAAAGGAGTTAAGTTAAGCACTAAGTGATACTGCTTCTTTCCTTTCAAAGTCACCTCTCTATAGCGTGTAATTTTCACATCTGTTTCTAAGTAGTCGTACCCTATGAATTCTTCCTGCTCATCTTCCACTATTACTATCCAATCGCCAGACTCTTTTTTGGCATCTGCTCTACTACGGTTTTTTTGCTCTTGTAGTGCTATTTTAAACTCTTCGATGTCTACTTCAATGTTGTTTTCTTTAGCTAAAAGCTGAGTCAAATCTATAGGAAACCCAAAGGTATCATATAACTCAAATGCTTGCCTACCATTCACATTATCAGAACCTTTATTAGAATACACATCAAATAACTTTAACCCTTTATTCAGTGTACTCAAGAACGACTTCTCCTCCTGCTCTACTACTTTTTTAATGAAATATTTTTGCTCAGACAAACCAGGGAATACAGCCTGAAACTTAGCTACAAAACCAGGAGCGAGCTCATTCATAAACGGCTTCTCTAAGCCTAAGAAACTATACCCATATCTCACTGCTCTACGGAGTATTCTACGGATCACATATCCTGCTCCATTATTATCTGGAAGCTGTCCATCTGCTATAGCAAAACATACCGCTCTAAGGTGATCAGCTATTACTCTAAAAGCAATATCTGTCTGTTCACCCTTTCCGTATTTCTTACCACTTATATTTTCCAACTCGTGGATGGTATCCATAAATAGATCTGAGTCGTAATTAGACTTCATACTGTGCACTGCACGTACTAGTCGCTCAAAACCCATTCCTGTATCTACGTGCTGATTTGGTAAAGGATGTAAACTTCCATCTGCCTTACGGTTATACTGCATAAATACTAGATTCCAAATCTCTATAACTTGATCGTGATCTGCATTGACCAGTGTAGCCCCATCTACCTTAGCTCGCTCCTCATCACTACGTAAATCTATGTGTATCTCTGAGCAAGGACCACAAGGTCCTGTCTCACCCATTTCCCAGAAATTGTCTTTTTTATTTCCTAGGATTATTTTGTCATCGGCTACGTGTTTTAGCCATAAGTCCTTAGCCTCCGTATCTAGTCCTAAGTTATCTTCTTTATCTCCCTCAAAAACAGACACATAGAGTCTGTTTTTGTCCAGTTTATACACTTCTGTGAGTAGCTCCCACGCCCAGTTGATAGCGTCTTTTTTGAAGTAGTCTCCAAACGACCAGTTGCCCAACATCTCGAACATGGTGTGGTGGTAGGTATCTACTCCTACTTCTTCTAGGTCGTTATGCTTACCGCTTACACGCAGGCACTTTTGCGTATCTACTACCCGTGTACTTTCTGTCTTTTTATCTCCTAAAAAGATATCTTTGAACTGATTCATACCGGCATTAGTAAACATAAGTGTAGGATCGTCCTTCACCACTATGGGTGCAGATTCCACTATTTTATGTCCTTTTTGCTCAAAAAAAGTAAGAAATGTTTGTCTTATTTCCGATGCTGTCATTCGTTCGTCTAAATTATACGTTTAATTGGTGTTAAAATTTTATATTCGCGATAATTTTTTAACGCGACAAAGATACAATGAGTAAAGCAAAATTTAGGTTTAATAAAGAAACTCTTGAATACGAAAGAGTATCTCCTAATTATTGGGCAATTACTGCACGAATTTTAGGTGGGGTTTCGCTTATCGCTGTAGTAAGTACACTGAGCATATCTATAGCAATGAAAGGTAATAATTCCGAATCATTGAAAGCCGAGCTGTCTGATAAGGAAGTTCAACTCAAACTTTTAGAACAAAAATCAATTTCTTTAGAAAATCGAATTACCTATTTAGCTAGAATGGATGATGATGTATACCGCGAAATATTTGGTGCAGAACCAATAGCTAGTGACGTACGAAAGGCAGGTACCGGTGGTACAGACAAATATACCGTACTAGACAACATTAAAAACGGAGCTAAATTTAAAAAACTACACGAGCGTTTAGACAACCTTAGTTCTCAGTCTAAAATACAAGAAGACTCCTACAGCAAATTAATTAAAATGGCTAAGAATAAGAGCAAAATGCTTGCTTCTATTCCAGCTATACAGCCTATTCCAAATAAAAATCTAAGAAGAATTGCATCTGGTTTTGGTTACAGAGTTGATCCTATTTACAAAACCCGTAAAATGCACAAGGGTATGGATTTCACTGCACCAAAGGGCACTAAGATATATGCAACTGGTGACGGTATTATTAAAAAAGTGCAACATTCTAGATGGGGATACGGAACACACGTAGTAATAAGCCACGGATACGGATACACAACGCTATATGGCCATATGAGCCGTGCCAACGTAAAGTCAGGGCAAAAAGTGACTAGAGGCCAATTGATAGGCTTGGTAGGCAGTACAGGGAAATCTACCGGACCTCACCTGCACTATGAAGTACATAAGAATGGCACCGCTGTAAATCCTGTAGGATATTTCTACAATGACCTAACTGGAGATCAGTACGAGGAGATTCTAAAACTAGCTTCTAATCCAAATCAGTCATTTGACTAATGGCCTTAAAAGAAGGCAAACTGTACTATAGTATTTCTGAAGTTTCTAAGCATTTTAATGTTGCAGCTTCACTACTTCGCTATTGGGAAACAGAGTTCAGTACTCTCAACCCCAAAAGGAACGCTAAGGGTACGCGGTTTTATACGAGTAAAGACTTAGAAGAAATATCTAGAGTCTACCTACTCGTAAAAGATAAGGGATACACACTCCAAGGAGCCAAGGATAAAATAAAGGCCGACAAAAAAAACATAAACACCAACGTGGAGGTAATCGAAAAGTTGGAAAACATTAAGACGTTCTTAACCAGAATAAAACAAGAACTCTGAGTCGACTTCTGTATACTTGCATAGTGAGAAGACTAAGCACCATTCTTTTTATTTGTTTGATTAGCCTTTTTTCTAGTGCTATCCTCCCTCCACCTAATAACGCCGTATCTTTATCTCTGGGTGGGGCATCAAGTTGCTATCGCAATGCTTTTGCTATAGAAAACAATGTAGCTGTACTTGCCTTTTCTGATAACCAAATATCCCTTAATGGAAGCAACCAATTTGGACTAGGAGAATACTCTAGCCTATCACTGGCAGGTAATGCACACAACAAATTAGCTACCATAGGACTATCGTATCAAATCTCGCCACTTGGTAATCTAACCACACAAAAAGCACAAATAGGTATAGCAAAGAAACTAGGAGATAACTTCTCTGCGGGCGTCTGCTTAAATTACCATACACTCCATTCTACGGATGCATACTACCAATCGGCTACTTATATCACGGTTAGTGCTGGGATCTATTATAAAATAAACGACAAGCTAAACTCTGGTTTTCAGTTTACTAATCCCAATAGAAGCAGACTAACTAGCTCCCCAGAAGAACGTAGCATCTCACTTTACATACTAGGTTTCGAATACTCTGTGACCTCTGATCTGGCTCTTTATACGGATTTTTTGCAAGCTACCGATGAACCTCTAGACTTAAATGCAGGGATAGAATTAAAGAAAGAAAAGTACGCCATACGCGGAGGCTTTGGGCTTAATCAATTAGTTGCTCTTGGCTTTGGCTGGCAAACCAATGCACTACATATAGATGTAGCAGGTTCTTTTCATAACCAATTGGGTTTCTCCCCATCACTGAACGTGAGCTATGCGTTTTAAAATAATTCTACTCTTTCTTATAGCACACATTACTGTTTTAGCTCAAACGGATAACGAGGCAGTCAATCAGTTTATAGAACGCTATATAGAAAACACTGCAGACGAGGTGGATATTCAACAGTTTGCTAGCGACTTACTGCTTCAATACGAAAACCCACTTGACTTGAATAAGGCAGACGCCACAGAACTCTTTGAAGCACGGTTTATTACCAATTTTCAGGCACTGGACATTATAACGCACCGAGAAAAATTTAGCAACTTTATAAGCATTTATGAACTACAAGTACTAGAAACTTTTAGCCCTGAAGATGTCCAAAACATATTGCCTTTTATAACCTTAAACTCTACCAATATATCTCTTAAAAATTTTAGGCAGATTTGGAAAGATGGAAGCCATCAGATATTATCCTTAGTAGAGGTGCACACCCCAAAGGTACGGGGATCCCTTATTTCGGACACCCTTTCAGATCTTACTGCTAGCCACTATACAGGATCTCCGCTATACAATAACCTACGATACAGATTCGACTATAAACGCAATATCTCTTTTGGTATCAATATGGAAAAAGATGCTGGAGAATCCTTCTTAGGAGATAATAATCCAAAAGGGTATGACTACTATTCTTTCTACTTTGCAGCTAGAGATATAGGAAAACTAAAAGCACTGCACCTTGGCGATTTTCAAGCTAATTTTGGGCAAGGGCTAACGCTAAGCACAGGACTAGCTTTTGGCAAGTCGAGTATTATCACTAATTCTAAGAGAAATTTCAATGGTTTCGGAGCATATAGATCTCTACGCGAAAATGCCTACTTAAGAGGAGGGGCAATAGCTCTAGAGCTAGGCAAGGCAACATTTGGTGTGTTTGCTTCGTATAAAAGCGTAGATGGCAATGCTCTTGAAATAGACACCTCGGACCGAGAAGCTCCGCTAGTAGCTACTAGCTTGCAAGAAGATGGCGGGCTGCACCGCACACCTTCTGAACTAGAAGACAAAGATGCTATTAGCGATTTTCAAACGGGCTTTTATTTTGACTACAAGTTGCCTTTTGGACGCATAGGAACAGTCAATTATCTCAGAAAATTAGGAGCAGTATTAGACCCTAGCTACCAACCCTACAACAAGTTTAATTTTAGAGGAGACCACTATTATAAAAACGGCCTTTATTATGACTTTGTATATCGCAATTTTAATCTATACGGGGAAGTAAGCCATAGTAGTTTTGAGCACTCCATAGGCCAAGTGCACGGAGCTTTGATGAGTATTAACAAAGCATTGGACGCTAGTTTAGTCTATCGAAACTATTCGAAGAGCTTCATTACGCTTCAGAGTTCTGGTTTTGGGGAAAGCAGCAGCCCCGCAAATGAAGAAGGTCTATACCTAGGTTTCGAAACACGGCTTAGTAGGAAATTTAAGCTACTAGGTTATTATGACTTATTCACCAGTGACTGGTTACGCTCTGCTGCTAGTGCACCCAGTTCTGGCTCAGATTTTTGGGGAGAATTACAATACAAACCAAGTAGAAGTTTTAAAGCATACTACCGATTCAGAACCGAGACCAAACAAGCAAATTCTGAAGTTGACGAGTTCAAACGGTTAAGTCAAGTGACCACGCAACGTCATAGATTTCATATCGCCTATACCATTACCAAAGGAATAGAACTGAGGAACAGGGTAGAATGGAGCATATACGATGAAGGAGGATCCAAATCCAATGGCAGCTTGATATACCAAGATATTATATTCAAACCTTTTGGGAGTAAGCTGCAGCTAAGCGGTAGAGCTGCTTATAGTGTCATAGACCAATTTAACAATCGAATCTATAGCTTTGAGCAAGTACCACTCTATGATTATCCATTATTTACGCATAGCTTCTCTGGTATGAGGTACTATATTCTCGCTAGATATAAAGTGAAAAGCGGATTAGATTTTTGGTTTAGATATGCTATTTCGCAACACGATGAGCCAATAAATAATCTTCAACCAAACTATTCCATAGGTTCAGGACTTAATGAAATAGAAGGAAACATAAAACGGACATTCACCCTACAGGTTAGATATAAAATAAAGTGAAGTTCGTAAATCAATTTCAATTAAGCATAATACAATACTATTCTCCAACATATAAAAAAGACAGACCACTTCAATGACCAAACTAAGCGTAAACATCAATAAAATAGCAACCATACGTAATGCGAGAGGAGGAGATACTCCAAATGTATTGCAAGCCGCTAAGGATTTAGAAAACTTCGGGGCTGAAGGTATAACTGTGCATCCCAGGCCAGATGAGCGACACATTACCAGAGCAGATGCTTATGGACTAAAAGACGCAGTAAAAACAGAGTATAATATAGAAGGATACCCGAGTGAAGATTTCATACAAATGGTACTAGAGATAAACCCCACTCAAGTAACGTTGGTTCCTGATGGACCAGATGTGATTACTAGTAATGCTGGCTGGGAATGCATTAAAGAAAAAGACTACCTCACTCCTATTATTAAGAGATTCAAAGATGCAGGAATACGCGTATCTGTATTTTTAGACCCCGTAGTAGAACAAGTGGATGCAGCCTTAGCTTGCGGTGCCGATAGAATAGAACTCTATACAGAAGCTTATGCATCTAATTATCCTACAGATAAAGAAATAGCCATAGCACCGTATAAAGCAACGGCAAAACGAGCTACAGACCTTGGGCTTGGAATCAATGCTGGTCATGACCTAAGTTTAGAAAATTTGAACTACTTCGTTACGGAGATACCTGAAACTTTGGAAGTATCCATAGGACACGCACTTATTTCTGATGCATTGTATTACGGACTGAATAATGTTGTGGCGATGTACAAGGCGAAGTTGGTGAATAGTGAAGCGTAACAAGTAAATAGAAGATGGTCTCACCACGTTAGGAGCCTACCTTAATCAAATGCTTAAACAAAAAAAGGATGACTCTCGCCATCCTCTTCCTTAACTTTACTTATTATTCTAAATCTTTATCTATTTCTTAACTGCTCATACACTTTATCTAAAGTCTCTGTTAGCGTAAAATACAATTCAGGTATTTGCTCTAGATTAGTTTCTGATTTAGCATTACCTTCTATCCTTCGTACTACATCACGCAGACTAGAGATGCCCATCATATCTACTGATGGTTTCATTTTATGTGCTGCTGATCTTACCTCTGCCCAGTCTTGCGTCTGCAACCCAGCTTCTATTCTATCTACCAAGCCCGGAGTCATATCCAAAAACATGTTGACCATCTTAGTCACAAAATCTGGATTCCCCGCAGCTATCGAGTCCAATTGTTCTAAATCGTATAATTTCTCTTCCGACATGTACTTTACCTTTATATATAAATAGCTATACCGCTCTTTCTTGTAACATTCTGTAGATAGTAGACTTACCTATATCTAGTCGTTTGGCCACATTCACCACATCGCTATTATACTTATCTAGGAAGTGCTTTACGATTCGGTTTTTGTATTCTTCTAATGTCATTTCATTTTGCAATAATGTATCGATAGATCCAGTAGAGTTAAATGTAATGTGCTCTTCTTCTATCAAATCACTATCCGTCATCACACAGCATAGTTCTACAACAGCCTTTAGCTCACGTATGTTCCCTGGCCATGGATACTTGAAAAGTTTATTCTGAGCCTTGCTAGATAATTTCAATCTTCCCATATCATTTTCTTCAGCATACTCATCTATAAAATGCTTAGCCAGCACCAAAGTATCGTTACCACGCTCTCTAAGCGGAGGTAGCGTTACCGGCAATCCTAATAATCTATAGTATAGATCTTCTCTGAAATTGCCTTTACGAACTTCTTCAGCTAGATCTTTGTGTGTAGCACTTATTATTCTACAGTTTATCTTCACTGTACCATTACCACCTACTCTTATCAGCTCACGCTCTTGGAGCACACGAAGCAACTTGCTCTGCATATTGATATCCATCTCTCCTATCTCGTCTAAGAATATGGTTCCTTCTCCAGATTCTTCAAACTTTCCTATTCTACGTGCATTAGCTCCAGTAAAGGAACCTTTCTCGTGACCGAAAAGCTCTGACTCTATAAGTTCCGATGGTATAGCTGTAATATTAACTGCTATAAAAGGCTTCTTAGCCCTAGGCGAGTTATAGTGAATAGACTTCGCTACTATTTCTTTACCCGTTCCAGTTTCTCCAGTAATAGATACAGTGATATTAGAACTCACAGCTTTCTCTATCATAGCAAAAACCTTTTTCATTGAAGGACTATTTCCAATGATGCTAGTAGTAAAGTCGTATTTCTTCTTAACCTGTTGCTTAAGTTCAGAAATCTCCTTTTTCAGACCTTCTTTCTCACGAATATTTTTAATCGCGTTCCAGATGCGGTCTTTGGTGTCTTCATCCTTTACTATATAGTCATAAGCCCCATCCTTAAGCAAGGTGATTGCCGTTTTAATGTCTTCTTGACCAGAAACCATAACTACGGGAATCTCCGAGTTATACTCCTTTATCTTTTTGAGAACATCCTCTCCCGACATATCGGGTAGTGAATAATCCAAAGTAACTGCATCCGGATTTTTGTCTAAGTTCTTTAGAAACTCTTTTGCATTGGTAAACTTAGTTACCGTAATATCCGGGTTAAGCGAAAGATGATACTCCAGTACCTCACTGTAAAATTCGTCATCTTCAACTACGAATACGCTAAAATTATCTGCCATCGTATTTTATTTAGTCTGACAAATATAATCCTTTTTAAGAAGTATTCTAATAATTGGAATACTTCTTAAATAGTCTTAATTATAGACTTGCTTTATTTGGAACTGCTCTACATAGCCTAACAACTTACATTTGCACCTATTAAAAAACAAAGCCTAAAAACATGGCAAACACAGGAAAAATATCACAAATCATTGGACCCGTAGTGGACGTAGCGTTCAACCAAGAAGGTTCTACATTACCAAAAATCTACAACTCCCTTACTGTAATGAAAGATGACGGCTCTAAAGTCGTGCTAGAAGTACAGTCTCACTTAGGTCAAGGTACAATAAGAGCCATATCTATGGATTCTACTGAAGGTCTAGTTAGAGGTGCAATAGTAACTGACTCTGGAGATCCTATCATGGTACCTACAGGAGAAGCTCTAAAAGGAAGACTACTCAACGTAGTAGGAGACGCTATAGATGGAATAGAAGAATTAGATAAGACTAATGGCAGATCTATACACCAAGACGCTCCTCTTTATGAGAATCTTTCTACTGCAGCGGAGCCTTTATTCACAGGCATCAAAGTAATAGACCTTATAGAGCCTTATGCAAAAGGGGGTAAGATTGGTTTGTTCGGGGGTGCGGGTGTTGGTAAAACAGTACTTATCCAAGAACTTATCAATAATATAGCAAAAGCATACGCTGGTCTTTCAGTTTTTGCTGGAGTAGGTGAGCGTACTCGTGAGGGGAATGACCTTCTTAGAGAAATGATCGAGTCTGGTGTAATCAGATACGGAAAAGAATTTACTGAATCTATGGAAAAAGGAGGATGGGATCTTTCTAAGGTAGATAAAAAAGAATTAGAGCAATCTCAAGCGACTCTGGTATTTGGTCAAATGAATGAGCCTCCAGGAGCAAGAGCACGTGTAGCACTTACGGGTCTTTCTATAGCAGAGTATTTCCGTGATGGAGATGAGAAGTCAGGCGGTAGAGATATCCTTTTCTTCGTAGACAATATATTTAGATTTACTCAGGCAGGTTCTGAAGTATCTGCACTTTTAGGACGTATGCCGTCTGCAGTAGGTTACCAGCCTACACTAGCATCTGAAATGGGTGTGATGCAGGAGCGTATTACTTCTACAAACAGGGGTTCTATTACATCTGTACAAGCAGTATATGTACCTGCAGATGATATCACTGACCCGGCTCCAGCAACGACATTTGCTCACCTAGATGCAACTACAGTGCTTTCTCGTAACTTAGCTTCTCTTGGTATCTACCCAGCGGTAGATCCTCTAGATTCTACGTCACGTATTCTTTCTCCAGACATAGTAGGTGCTGAGCACTATAATACTGCACAAAGAGTAAAAGAGCTACTTCAGAGATACAAAGAACTTCAAGATATCATTGCTATACTTGGTATGGATGAATTAAGTGAAGAGGATAAATTAGCTGTATCTAGAGCTAGACGTGTTCAACGTTTCCTTTCTCAACCATTCCACGTTGCAGAACAGTTTACTGGTCTTAAAGGTTGTCTAGTAGATATTCAAGATACTATCAAAGGTTTTAAAATGATTATGGATGGCGAAGTAGATCAATATCCAGAAGCAGCATTTAACTTAGTAGGGGGTATAGAAGAAGCTATAGAAAAAGGAGAGAAACTTATTAAAGAAGCTGGAGAGTAATGATCGTAGAAGTAATAACACCAGATAAGGTGCTATTCTCTGGCGAAGCGGTTTCAGTGAAATTGCCCGGCAGTGGCG
>Ga0209119_1004933_pt1 | contig 10700 bp, 12 predicted proteins | sample COG_03_FD_184747 | JGI IMG/M metagenome (GOLD analysis project Ga0209119, IMG submission 184747) | Pelagic Microbial community sample from North Sea - COGITO 998_met_03 (SPAdes) (version 2) | ecosystem: Environmental > Aquatic > Marine > Neritic zone/Coastal water | place: Helgoland, sampling... | reverse complement strand
CTAATACATGATAACTTTTATTGGGTTGTTCTAAATGGTTTGAGAAAGCATTGTCAGCCTGTTGCATAATTTCGAGCCTGCCATCTTCCCTACACTGTGCCCATGTTAACTCGTTAGTTAATGCGGGTAATTCTTGAAAGATAAATCCCGGGTTATTGGCTAATAACATATTCACAGGTGTGCGTTTAAAATCTACAGGCATCGCACCAAGATGTTGGCTTTTTGGTATTTGATTTAGATTGCTCTGCCAGCTCAACGGGTTAACACAAACCGTGGGCTTAACAGTATCGTCTTCCTGTCGGTTTACCTCCCACCCTGTTTTATACCAATGAGGCACATTAGCATCTAACTCGCCTCCTTGTCCGTATACATCGTAACTGACAATGCAGCCAGTCTGGGTCGCATCTTCACAGGGTTTAATCTGCTCAAAGCCTCGGGTAAATTTATCTTTAGGTAGCCAATACCCCACTAAGTAGGCAGCAACAAGCTGATCAGCTAATTCAGTATTATCGACTCGCTGCTCTAATAATCTTAAGGCGTGTGTGGTGCCCTGACTATGGCCTACGACAATAAATGGTCGGCCTTGATTATAATGTGTTAGATAATAATCAAATGCTGTTTCTACGTCTTCGTAAGCTAAATCTAAAGCCTGAGTGCCTGATTCAAATTTTTCAGGCATAAATGATTGTATTTGAGCTTCACGGTAATGCGGCGCATAAATGTTGCAGCAACCGTTAAAAATGCTCGCCATGCTAGACAACATATATTCGATTGATTGGGCTTCAGAATTTTCTATTTTCATGGTGGAATTCCAACCACCAGGGCCAACAAACCCAGTAGAATGCACAAAAAACACATCGACTTCTTTGTTTGCCATATCACCACTGGTATCGATACCAACAGGCACTAGATCGGAGGTGTCGCTTTTGTCTGGAAGTGCGACCCAAAAATATTCGTTATCAAAATCAGGGGCCTTAGGCGCATCAGCTAAAACAAAAATATCAGGGGGTGACAGATACCCAAACACCATTTGACGACCAAATAAGATCAAAATAATAAGCAGGCCAACAACGGGTAACACCAACCAAAAAAAGAACTTTTTAAGCAATCTCATACAAACACCTCAAAAAATAGCGGCCTTAACTTAGCTTAATATACTGAATCAGAGCAACCGACAATTTTCATCCCTATGAAATGGGATAGTTTACCTGTGGGTATCAAGATGCTCTTCAGAATGACCATTGACCCTAAACCAACCAGCAATGCTATATCGATCGCACCTACTGGTAAGGACTTCATGAGGAAAGGTATCACTTAGAAAAATCACACAACCATTAAACAGCGGTGGCACAATTAGCAAAGGTGATACTTGTTCATCAGCATACAAAAGTAGTTCACCGCCATCATTTTTACCCCACTCAGAGTTCAGATAAAATACCGTACTCAATACTCTGGTACTAGGTGCCTGTTTTATGTCCCCTTTAAATGCATCTAAGTGGCGCTGATAAAAGTCGCCTTTTGAATAGTGCGAGAAGTGGCATTCAAAATCAAATAAGCCCATAAACAGACGTCTGTTTAAGCCTATTCTTAATTGCTCCATCCAGTCTAAATATCCTTATTGAGGCGCAGAGTTGCCATTAAGCCACAAGGTTGAATCGGTTCTTACTTGTGAATTGATTTGCTGACTGTTGTTACGCCCAATACCCGCAGGCGTAAATGCGATGGATGCTAAGTGTTTTGCTTCTTGCATCAATTGGTCAGCAAGCTTTTCTGGTAAAAAAGGCTGTAATTGCATAAAACCATGTTTCGTCAGAGCCTGAGCAATATCATCTATTAATGTTTCTTCGAGGTGTGCATTTTTAATAATCTGTGTCATTTCAGTACCGGATAAGTTCATCTTTCTATTTTAACAAGCGCATGCCGATAATCACTAACCCTAATCCACAGAAGTGCATCCAACCTAAGGGTTCTTGCAATAAATAGTTAGATAGGATGATGGTCATAAGTGGCCCAACTGCTCCGACAATGCCAGCTTTGCTTGCACCCACTATTTTCACACCAGCACTGACTAAAAAAGATGGTATTAAAGTACAAAAAATGGCGATGCTAGCCACGCCAGCATACATAGGCCAAGTAAAAGTAGTGAGATCTTGCACACCAACTGCTGTAGCGTGCATAAGCATAGTCACCACCGCACCAATCATGGCGATACAAGTAAAACGTTGGCTACCAATACGTCGAGAATAAACTTGATTAGCAATCATATACCAAGCGGTAAAAATACTAGCTATAAACACCAACAGACTACCTAACCAAAGGTTTTCGCCACCAAAACTCAAATCAGCAAAAAAGAATAAACCTATGCCGCTATATGCCACCATTAAGGCTAACCATAAATTAGATGAGACAGTTTCCTTTAAAAAAATCCAAGCAAACAACATCGATATCCCAGGGTAACAAAACAAAATCATCCGCTCTAAGCCTGCACTGATATATAACAGGCCCTGTAGGTCAAGATAACTAGCAATATGGTAACAAGCTACACCGGCCACGACTGCCCCTAACACATCTTTTTTAGTGACCCCCCAACCTCGGCGCGACACGGTCCAAAACAGTATGCCTAGGTAAAACGGAAAAATAATCAACATTCTTAATGTTTGCAATTCAAGTGCGCCAAGCCCAATTTGAAATAACATTTTGACGATAATAGCCTTGCTGGAAAACAACAAAGTCCCCATCACCACAAAAAAAATGCCTTTTTGTTGCTGTGTAACCATAATGTATAGTCGGGCTTGTAAGCCTTCCCCCAAAAGTAAAAATGCCAAATAGTAGTGAGGTGTTAGATGAGAGTCAGATGAGAATGTAATATAAGACTTGTCTGGCTACTCATATAAGCAGCCAGCACAATGCAAACTGCTTAGATAACGAGCAGCCAGAGAATATTGACGTTAAATTGTGTATTAATAAACGTGTTTTGTTGCATTATTTCACTGTATTTATGTGTGTTTTAATCTTTAAAATTATCAACATTCTCATGATTATAAAACCTGACTAAAATAACCATTAGCCTGATTGAGGACTACTTTTTATATGATAAATTTAAGAAGCCTGAAATTGATTTATTTTTTCGATACATATCTGCTGGGTTTTCACAAAAGTATTTTGGATAAGCGCCGCATCGTTACTGGCTCTATGTCGCGGCTCTTTCATTTGTTGAAATAACCTGTCTTTTGTTGAGTGCCATAGTGACATTTGTGTTTCATTTAAAATCATTTCCAGAGAACTGACACGGAATTGCATGGTCACTTTAGCTGCGTGAAAAAGTTTAATTAACCAAGTATTGTCTACTACCCAACCGTCTGAATACACTATCTGCCCCATCAAAAACTGGTTGAGTTGTTGACAAACTTCTTGTACCGACAAACCTTTTTTTGTCAGCAATTTGCGACTAATACCATGTAATGATTCAGCTTGTTCATCCCAATGTATCCAATCGTTTTGGGGCTTAATCAAACTACAGAACCTTTTGCCTGACTGATCAATGACACCCACTTCAATAGGATAACTTAAGGAACCAAAACCACTGGCTTCAACATCAATAATAGCGGGGATAGAAACACTGACTTGACCTCTGATTTTTTTCACAACACGCCTAGTTATTAGTGGATGATTAAGGAATGAACTCTACTCTAATAACGAATGAAAAAGATAGTAAAAACAGAGAATAATGAAAGGTTGAAGAGTTTGAACTTACTCCACCAACGCATTCGAATAATGTAGATTGCGCTGATTAGCGGCAATAATACCGTCGTATCCTGGTGTATGATTCAGCAAGTCCATGCCTTTTTTCACCCCCGAAACAAACACAGCGGTAGATAGGGCATCATTCAATGTACTGTGCTGGCAAATAATAGATACACGTTGTACTTCATGGGCCGAAGACCCTGTTTTAGGTGATAGGATATGATGAAAGCGCTTTCCGTCTTGTTCGAAATAACGCTCGTAGTCACCAGAAGTGGATAACGCAGTGTCAGCTAATGGCATAACGACAGCCTGTTTATCTTTGTCACGGGGGTCACGAATGCCAACCATCCAAGGTTTACCCAGTCTGTCGCCCAGCAGTTTAGTATCGCCTCCTGCGGTCACTAACGCATGTTTAATACCGCGTTCTTTCAATATATCAATGGCATTGTCCACCGCATGGCCTTTAGCAATACCCCCTAAATCAATTTTAACATTAGGATAAGCAAAAAAAATACTGTGAACATCAACGTCAAACTTGATGTGCCGGTAGTTAATGGCCTGTAACAAGTCTTCAATTTGCTCTGGCTCTGGCTTTTGACTTTCACGGTAGTTGTACAGATAACCTACGCTGGCAAAGGTGATATCAAAGGCACCATCAGTCTCTTTCGCCAATTCAACCGATAGAACAATAAGCTCGAATAATTCTTTAGATACGGGGACTGGGTTGTCAGCGGCATGGTTATTAAGCTTACTCAGTTCGCTATTTACAATGTAAGGACTCATTAACTGATTAATACGCTGCATTTCGTGCATCACAGCTTGTATTGCATCGTCACCTTGTTGTGCAGAATCACTCCACAGCTCAACATGAATATTAGTGCCCATGATACCTTGATTATCTTCAAACCACTCACCACGACAAAACCCTGAATAAACCAAGATACACACCATCAACATGGACCAGACTATGCCCCCATACTCATAGTTGTAATGTTAAGCCGAGTTGATAAAGCTGATTTTTCTTTAAATCATATTGTTCGGCCGTCACGGCCGCAGCTTTTTTAAGCGGTAATTCCTTCATTAACAATTTAAGCAAGTTAACTGCATCATCTGAGACTTCGGTCTGATCATGTTTTTCTCCTGCAATCATTAAAACAAACTCACCTCGTTGATGATTAGTATCCGCTTCAAGCCAGGTCAAACAATCTTGTGCGCTACCGGAATAAAAGGTTTCAAATGTCTTGGTCAATTCTTTTGCCACAACCATTTGTCGGTCTTCACCCAATTCAGCAACGATTTGCCTTACTGTGTCAGCCACTCTTCGAGGTGATTCATAAAACACACTGGTGCTAGTTTCGGTAAGTAAACGCTGCAAAGCCTGTTGTTTGGCTACCGCCTTAACGGGTAAAAACCCTTCAAATTTGAATCTATCGGTGGCTAATCCAGCGGCACATAATGCTGTGATGGCGGCACATGGGCCCGGCAAGGGGACAACATTGACACCTGCTTCTCTGCATTGGCTAACCAAACCATAACCAGGGTCACTGATCAGTGGCGTGCCCGCATCAGAAATCAAAGCGATATTTTGACCCAGTTTAAGTTTTTCGATGAGCTGAATAGCCCGCTGTGATTCGTTATGATCGTGTAATGAAGTTAATCGCGTCGAAATATCATAATGTTGCAACAAACGCTGACTATGCCGAGTATCTTCAGCCGCAATCAAATCAACTTCGGCCAATATACGAACAGCCCTGAGGGTGATGTCTTCTAGATTGCCAATTGGCGTAGCGACGATGAACAACGTGCCTGATTCAATCAATGATAACTCTCCAAATTAAAGCGATAACCTAAGGTTTGTCTAAGTATAAGTTTTATCTCTAAACCTAGTCACAAAGCATTAGATATTTTTACCCGTTACTATAAACTATTAAGTACATTATTTTACGGGTATCAGCGATGAGTTTTCGAATGTTTGTTGTATTTAGTATCGCTATTTTATGTTTGCTTTCTTGCTCTAGCAGCCCTACTCGGCAGACACAAAAAAAAACAGTAACACCCATAAAAATTAACGAAGTAGCAAAAAGTAGTCATGACTACATTAAACAAGCCAAACAAAACTTTATAAAAAACAATGATGTTTATCAGCGCAATGATGACCTGATACAAGCAGCCCAAGCATTGCAGTCTGAACAGAAATGCGAAAAAAGTATCAGAATGCTTAAGGTGCTACAACCTGAATTACAAGACAACCGCCATCATACTCTTGCCAGTCTAATTGTAGCTGAGTGCCATTTAATTTTATCTGATGAGACTTACGATAATGTAGAAGCCATACTGGTAAATTTAACAGATGCTTATGGTTATCAAGCTCGCATAGCGTCATTGAAAGCCCAACTTAGAGTTAACCAAAAGCAGTGGCTTAAAGCAGCAAACGCGTTACAAAATACAGACATTGAAGAACAGAAAAAAAACCACACAATCTGGCAATGGATTAAGAAACTCAATTTGACGGAGTTAGAAAAAGCGCGGTTATCCGAGGCGACTCTGCAACCTTGGTTACAACTTGCCATCATCGTGAAACGTTTTGCATTAGAGCCAGAGTTGTTTAAGCAGCAACTAGTTAATTGGCAGAACCGGCATTTGGGGCACCCTCTGGTGACTCAACTACCCGAAGAAATTGAACAGTCCTTGCTACAGTCACCAATACAAGCAAAACGTATCGCTGTTTTATTGCCATTAACGGGTAGACTGATGAATCAAGGCTTAGCCATAAAAGAGGGGATACTGGCTGCTTATCTTGAAAATTCACCTGATGAAAAACCAAACCAAAACCGCCCTTCTGAGCAAGACAAGTCTTCAGCTATATCCACTCAAAGCAACACTCAACATTATCCTGAAATTCGCTTTTTTGATTCAGCCTTAAAAACAGCACAACAACTCAATGCAATGGTTGTTGATTTTGACGTGGTATTGGGTCCTCTAGTTAAAGAACAAATTATTAAATTGACCACGGTTTTACCCTCGGATAAAATATTTTTGGCACTCAATAGAGTAGAATTACATAAACAAACTTACACGATAGATCAACGGGATACGCGAGCAGAGTCAAATGTACCTGCACCAGAGCGTTATTACTTTTCATTAGCGCCAGAAGATGAAGCACAACAATTGGCGTTGCATATTCAACAACAAAAATTAGTTAGACCCATTATTTTTGCTGCTAATAATCCTACGACACAGAGAATGGCTGAAGCCTTTATTGCAACGTGGAAAGAAACACCCAACGCTATTCAACCAGACTTAACCTTGTTTACTGACAATAAAGATATGCGAATTCGGGTGTCAAAAATGTTGGATGTAGCCCAAAGTAAAAAGCGTATAAAACAAATGTCAGTGATGTCTGATGTCGAAGTGTTTGGAGTGGAAAGAAATCGTCGTGATATCGATGCCATAGTATTATTTGCCAACCCTGAACAAACTAAACTGCTCAACCCTATTATCGAAGCCAGCCTTAGCCCTTTTGCCCGAAAATCTCTTTCGGTATTTGCTTCTTCTCGCAGCTATAGCCTAGATTTAAATAGTAACAGTCTTAGGGATTTACGTAACCTCACATTCACAGATATGCCTTGGATGTTACCCGATCATAGTTGGCAGACCTTAGCCAAACAAACCACACAACTATGGCCACAAAGGCAAGACACATTGTTAAGATTATTCGCTATGGGTTTCGATGCCTACAACTTATTACCTTCTTTACGTCGATTAAAAACACTGCCACAAGTTGTCAGTCATGGTCTAACAGGTGAAATTAATGTCGACAATCAGGGCGTGTTACACAGGCGTTTGCCTTGGGCACAAGTTGCCAAAGACCGAGTAAAATTACTTGCAATGGATTAAGCAGGCACTCTCTCCTTTAATAGGTAGTGAGGCAGAACGTTTTGCCCAAACCTTTTTGGAACATCAAGGTCTTACATTGGTTATGAAAAATTATCGGTGTCGCACAGGTGAAATAGACTTAATCATGCAAGACGGTGAAGAACTCGTCTTTGTCGAAGTAAAGTATCGCAGCAAAAGCCAATACGGCGCGGCAATAGAATTTTTTCATGCCAGCAAAAAACGTAAGTTTGAATCTGCTGTCATGCACTACATGCAAGAGAAAGGTTTCAACCCTAGTGTTGTTCCCCATAGAATTGACCTTGTTGGTATTGAGGGAAAAGGCCAGCAACAGCAAAATATTAATTGGTTAAAAAGTGTTTAATCACGATCTGCGAAGAGCAGTCATTAATTTCTTAGGAGTATTATGTTAGAAAACATTAAGGCAAATTTTACTGAAAGCATTCAAATTAAAATTGCCTCAATTGAGTTATTACCCGAACCTATTTCTAACGCTATTTATATGATGGTTAACGCATTGATTAACGGCAACAAAATATTATGTTGCGGAAATGGCGGCTCGGCGGTGAGCGCACAACACTTTTCATCATTGTTATTGAATAAATTTGAACGTGAAAGGCCAAGTTTACCTGCCCTGGCACTTACTGCAGATGGTGCAACGATATCATCTATAGCCAATGATTTTACATTTGAAGAGGTGTATTCAAAGCAAGTTAGCGCCTTGGGCCAAGCAGGGGATATTTTATTTGTAATATCCACCAGTGGCAATTCACATAACGTGATCAAAGCCATGGAAGCAGCGCTGAGCCGTGACATGACAATAGTGGCTTTAACTGGTATGGACGGAGGCAAGATGGCAGGTTTACTCAGCCAGCATGACGTTGAAATACGTGTTCCTTCAAATAGAACTGCACGTATTCAAGAAGTCCATTATCTAGTGGTACATAGTCTTTGTGAGGGAATAGATAATTGTTTATTCCCTGAAAACTTTCAGGAGTAGGACATGCTTACATCAAAAAGAACAGTTCTGCCATTAGTACTCTCAGCAACATTATTGTTGCAAAGCTGTGCCGGGTTAATCATAGGTGCTGGCATGGGTGCTGCTTCTGTCGCCCATGATAGGCGAACAATAGGCACGCAGGTAGACGACACAACCACCGCTAGTCGTATCTCTACAGCCATGTCGAATAACAAGGCCATAAAAGAACAAACGAGTATCTCGGTTCAAGTATTTAATGGTAACGCCTTATTAGTGGGCCAAGCACCGACTCAGGCACTTATACAACAAGCAGAAACATTGGCCTCGTCGGTAAAAAACATCAAAAAACTTCATAACCAAATTCGTTTAGGCTCACCTATACCAGCAAACTTAGTTGCACATGATCTGTGGCTTGCCTCAAAAATCAAAACCCAATTGATTGCTGATAAACGTATAGACGGTCTTCACATTGAGATAGAAGTTGAGAATGGCGAAGTGTTTTTAATGGGGCTGGTCAGTGAAAAAGAATCAAATATTGCGGTAGACATTACCCGTAATATCAAAGGTGTCAAACAAGTCATAAAAGCGTTTGAATATATCTGATTTCAACTTAAATTTTGTCCAAATTAAAAAAGCGCCCATAGGCGCTTTTTTGTCTTAATGAGTTTAGTTAGGCTATTTCACAACCGTTAACGTCGGCTTACCCTTTTTGGGTTTTTGTTCGGCCTCATGAATTAAAGGTTGATCCTCTGCTTCACCAGAACTAATATTTTCCTCGACGGTAAATACCGTGCCCGCGCCATTTTCCTTAGCATAAATAGCTAACACAGCAGGGCTAGGAACCACTATATTCCTTGGCACACCACCAAAACGTGCATCAAACATGATGTTGTCCAATCCTAACTGCATATTACCAGTAGAAGATGGCGACACGTTTAACACTATCTGCCCATCTTGGACAAACTCCTGAGGCACTTGAGTGCCAGCATAATGAGCATCAACTACTATATAAGGAGTGAGATTGTTATCAACAATCCACTCGTAAAATGCGCGTATTAAGTATGGCTGATTAGGTGTCATATCACTTCTAACAGTTATAGAGGGTTGTGTATTTCACGTTCTTGATCAGTTAATGAAGCAATGAAAGACGGTCTTTCAAATATACGCTTCATATAAGCCTTCACGTCTTTACTACCGGTACCCGTCAATTCGATACCTAAGGCAGGTAAACGCCACAGTAGTGGAGCTAAATAACAATCAACTAAGCTGAATTCATCACTCATAAAGTAAGGCGTTTCAGCAAACAAAGGCGCTAGAGATAAAAAGGCTTCACGTAGTTCGTTACGGGTCGCTTCTAAGTCGCCTTTCTTAGCCATAATTTTTTCAGCTAATACATACCAATCATTTTGAATACGGTGCATAGTCAAACGACTTTGACCACGAGAAACTGGATAAACAGGCATAAGTGGTGGATGTGGGAAACGCTCATCCAAATATTCCATTATGATATGGGAGTTATATAGAACCAACTCTCTGTCAATTAGAGTAGGCACAGTGCCATAAGGATTTAGTTCAAGAAGATCTTCTGGCAACTCAGCAGGATCGATAAAACTGATTTCTACGCCTACGCCTTTTTCGGCTAACACTATACGTGTTTGGTGGCTGTATATATCTATCGTGTCTGAAAACAACGTCATAATTGAACGTTTATTGGCGGCTACAGCCATTTATATTTCTCCTAAATGTCATACATAATCGCATCATGCCTGGGCATCTATGCTTTGTTCTTTGACCAGTGATAAATAAACCCGTCATCCTTGAAAAGGACAGGGGTACAGACCAATCACTAATTAAATACGGAAAAGAAGGGGCTTATAGCCCCTTCCAAAAAATTTTGCGGATTATACACCAAATCCTAAGCAATGTTCTGCTGAATTAGTGTACATCTCTCCAATAATCTTTCTTGAGTAAATAAACCAAAACTAACAGTACTAAGAGAAACATCATGACCCAACGGCCAATATTTTCCGACTGTAAACGTGAAGGCTCACCAACATAAACTAAGTAGTTGACCAAATCTAAC
>Ga0209119_1004920_pt1 | contig 10721 bp, 10 predicted proteins | sample COG_03_FD_184747 | JGI IMG/M metagenome (GOLD analysis project Ga0209119, IMG submission 184747) | Pelagic Microbial community sample from North Sea - COGITO 998_met_03 (SPAdes) (version 2) | ecosystem: Environmental > Aquatic > Marine > Neritic zone/Coastal water | place: Helgoland, sampling... | reverse complement strand
TTAACAGAATCTGTTTATTCTTCAGTAACCATTCAACCAGATAGTTTATATCAGGCTTATGCCATTGTAGCGGGTATTTTAGATAAAAATTTAGTCGAAGAAGGCGATGTCATTTTAAAAGATGGAATGCTTATTCAAATTATTAATAGCACACCTAAACTCAATGCGCAAAATGCTAAATTCACTTTAAATTTGGCAGAAGAAAACTATAACGGTAACGCTGCTGTTCTAAACAGTATTCTTGAAGAAATAACCGCGGCCAAGCTTAAATATAAAAACGACTCTTTAAATTATTTCAGGCAAAAAACCCTTTGGGCTCAACATATAGGTTCAAAAGTAGAATATGAAACCAGAAAACTTAATTATGAGCTAGCTTCAAACGGTTTAAACCTTTTACAGAATAAATATAATAGTACCAAAAACGAACTGCATACCGCTGTAAAACAAGCAAAAAACAAGTATCAAACAGCGGTAATAAACACTAAAGATTTTGTAGTTAAAAGTAATATTAACGGTAAAGTTTATGCGTTGTATAAAGAACCTGGAGAAATTGTAACCACGCTAGAACCGCTAGCTTCTATTGGAAGTGCTACTAATTTTGTGATTAATATGCTTGTTGATGAAGTAGATATTGTTTGTATCTCCAAAGATCAAGATGTTATTATACATTTAGATGCTTATGATGGTCAAGTTTTTAAAGGAAAAGTATCAAAGATTTATCCTAAAAAAGATGAACGCAATCAAACCTTTAAAATAGAAGCTGTTTTTGAAAACCCACCGCATATTTTATATCCTGGACTTTCTGGTGAAGCCAATATTATTATAGCAAAAAAGGAGAATGTATTAACCATTCCAAAAGAGTACTTTATAGAAGGGGATAAAGTAAAAACAGATGACGGAATAATATCCATTAAAACAGGTTTACAAAACATGGAATATATTGAAGTTTTATCTGGAATCACCAAAGACACACAAATTTATAAACCTGAATAATGACGAATTGGAAAGTGATATTAAACATTGCCAAAACGCATTTGCTGACTAAAATAAAGCAAACATCTACCGCTGCGCTTGGTGTCACTTTTGGTATTGGAGCTTACATAACTTTGGTGTGTTTTATGACGGGATTAAACGCTATGCTAGATAATTTAATTCTCAACCAAACCCCTCATATTCATGTTTATAATGAGATAAAACCTTCAACAAATCAGCCTGTATCTTTATATGATAATGTAACAGAAAGTTTTCATGTTGTGCATTCTATAAAACCAAAATTAACTCAAAACAAAATTCATAATGCACTGCCAATTATTACTTATTTAGAAGAAAATAAAAACGTTCGCGGTGCACTTCCGCAGGTAAAAACTCAAATCTTTTACTTAGCAGGTTCTATTGAATTAGGTGGCAATATAACAGGTATTAACCCTAATGAGGAAGCACGGTTATTTAACATGGGTGACTATATTGTTGAGGGCTCAGCAGAGGCATTACAGAATATAGATAATGGTATTTTATTAGGTATTGGTATTGCAAAAAAAATGTCTTTAAAAGTTGGCGACCGAGTACAGGTAAGCCCCATTAGCGGTGGTATTTTTCCTTTAAAAATAGTTGGTTTTTATCAAAGTGGCGTTGCCGATTTAGACGCTATACAAAGCTTTACGAATGTAAAAACCATACAGCATATTTTAGGAAAGCCAAAAAACTATATTACAGACATTAATATTAAGCTATATGATATAGAGCAAGCGGTACCTCTATCAAAAAAAATTGAGCACCAGTTCAATTTAACAGCTATTGATATTAAAACGGCCAATGCTCAATTTGAAACTGGAACAACAATAAGAAATCTTATTACCTATGCCGTTTCAATCACACTTCTTATTGTGGCTGGATTTGGAATTTACAATATTCTAAATATGCTTATTTATGAAAAAATGAATGATATAGCGATTTTAAAAGCTACTGGATTTTCAGGAAAAGATGTGCAACTCATTTTTATGAGTCAAGCGATGATCATTGGTTTTGTAGGTGGTGTTTTAGGTTTATTAATTGGTTATGGTTTAGTGAGTGTCATTGATACCATTCCATTTAAAACGGCGGCCTTACCAACAGTTGAAACGTATCCAATAAACTTAAATCCGTTATTTTTTATCATAGGTTTTTCCTTTGCGATGTTGTCTACCTTTTTAGCGGGGTATTTACCATCAAAAAAAGCAAGAAAAATAGATCCAGTAACAATTATTAGAGGCCAATAAAATGAGTGTTGTACTAGAAGCAAAACATATAAATAAGTATTTTAAAAAGCCTGTGTTGTTTCATGTTTTGAAGGATATCAATTTTCAAATAAAAAAAGGAGAATTTGCCTCAATAATGGGAAAGTCTGGTTGCGGAAAATCAACCTTGCTCTACATTTTATCAACGATGGATACCGATTATGAAGGTGAGCTTCTTTTAAATAATAAATTGATAACTAATCAAAGCAGTAATCATCTTTCAAATATTAGAAATAAACATATTGGATTTGTATTTCAATTTCATTATTTATTATCAGAATTTTCGGTTTTAGAAAATGTTATGCTTCCTGCAAAAAAGCTAGCTGAAAAATCACATCAAGAAATAGAACATGATGCTTTTGAAAAATTAAAAATGCTAAACATAGAGCAGCTTGCAAAAAAACGAGCATCTAGAGTTTCTGGAGGTGAAAAACAACGTATCGCAATAGCAAGGGCCCTTATTAATAATCCATCAATAATTATGGGCGATGAGCCAACGGGAAATTTAGATAGTTATAACGCTGAAAACGTTTTCAATATCTTCAAACAGTTAAGTGATGAACAAGGGTTATCGCTTTTAATTGTGACCCATGATGAGGATTTTGCCAATAAAACCGATCGTATTATACAAATGGCAGATGGGAAAATTTTAGTATAAATACACCAAATGATTTAAATCATTTTTTTTCTCCTTTAAGAGGAGTAACTTTCTAACTAAATATATGACTTTATGGCTTTTATAGATTATTATAAAATATTAGGAGTTCCAAAAAGTGCTTCTGAAAGTGCTATTAAAAAAGCTTATAGAAAATTAGCGCGTAAATATCATCCAGATTTAAATCCCAATGATAAAATTGCTGAAAAAAAATTCAAAGAAATCAATGAGGCTAATGAGGTCTTAAGTAACGCTGAAAACCGCAAAAAGTATGATCAATATGGCGAGCATTGGCAGCATTCTGAAGAATATGAAAAAGCAAATCAACAAAAACAATATCAAAAAACGTATAGCGGAGGAACTGGTGGATATAACGAAGAAGAGTTTTCTGATTTTTTTGAAAACATGTTTGGTGGCAGAGCTTCGGGCCCTGGAAATAGACAAGTAAAATTTAGGGGGCAAGATTTTAATGCTGAGCTTAGGCTAGACTTAAAAGATGTTTATACAACACATAAACGCACGTTAACGGTTAACCAGAAAAACATTAGAATTACCATTCCGGCAGGAGTACAAGATGGGCAAGTTATTAAAATAAAAGGTCACGGTGGCAAAGGTATTAATAATGGACCTAATGGTGATTTATTAATCCAATTTTCAATTGTAAACCATTCAAAATTTAAAAGAGACAAAGACAACCTTTATGTTACTTTAGATGTCGATTTATACTCGGCTCTGCTAGGAGGCGAACTCATGGTAGATACATTTAACGGCAAAGTAAAGCTCAATATAAAACCAGAAACTCAAAATGGAACAAAAGTAAAGCTTAAAGGCAAAGGGTTTCCTAAGTATAAAAAAGTGGATGAATTTGGGGATTTATATATCACCTATCAAATTAAATTACCTAAGACGCTTTCAGATAAAGAAAAAGAATTAATTAAACAGTTACAAACACTACGTGCATAATGAAAACAAAAGATTTAATACCCATAGATTTAGTTTGTGAACATTACAAAGTACCTGTTGCCTTTATAAACACATTGCAAGAGTTTCAGCTAATAGAACTAACCATTGAAAAAGATGATTTCTATATACACAAAGCACAAATAAAAGAGGTTGAAAAAATTGTGCGTTTACATTATGATTTAGAAATAAATATTGAAGGTATTGATGCTATTTACAACTTATTAGAACAAGTAAATTCTTTGAGAAAAGAAATAACAACCTTAAACAACAGGTTACGATTATATGAGGATTTTTAGATTTAAAAAAGGCTAATTGAATTCAACTTAAGAGATGTTGTAGATTATAAAAAAGAGGACTTTGAAACCTTGCTTTTATAGCCCTACATAAATAAAAAATTAAACTTGATTGATGGAGGTTATCTTAACGACTATGAAAGATGAAACTCATGAGCGCAAATACAGCTCAAAACCGAAAACGGAACTTTATTTTGCTAGTCTTTGTGGCCTATTCCTTCTTTTAGGGTTTTTTATTCAAAAACTAACAAATTTATCAAACTGGTATTTTTTATCAAGTTATATCATCTCGTATTTTTTTGGAAGCTACTTTATAACCATTCAAGCCTATAAAAAAATCATTAAGGGTGGTTTTGATATCGATTTTTTGATGATTGCGGCTGCCGCAGGAGCTTTCTATATTGATAAATGGGCAGAAGGCGCATTACTTTTATTTCTGTTTAGTGTAGGACATGCTTTAGAGCATTACGCCATGAATAAAGCCAAAAAGTCTATTGAAGCCTTAGGTAAGCTATCCCCAAAAACAGCACTCATAAAGAAACATGGTAAACTTGAAGAAATACCTATAAAAAGTCTCTGTCTAAATGATATTATTGTTGTAAAACCAAATACAAAAATTGCTGCAGACGGTGTTATTATTAGTGGTAGCAGCAGTATTAATCAAGCTCCGATAACTGGAGAAAGCATCCCTGTAGATAAGGTATCTATAGATACTATTAATAATTTACCAATGTTTAAAGACATTGATAAAAAGCACATTGTATTTACTGGAACTATTAATGGCGATAATAGCATTGAAGTTTTAGTTCTTAAACTAAATAAAGATTCTACTGTTTCCAGATTAATTAAAATGGTAAGTGAGGTAGAAACTCAAAAATCGCCTACACAAAGACTCACCAAAAAGTTCGAAAAATGGTACGTCCCATTAGTCATAATTGTGGTTTTGTTATTATGCTTTGCTTATTTGGTAATTGATGAAAGTTTTAATAGAAGTTTATATCGCGCTATTACAGTATTAGTAGCAGCAAGCCCTTGTGCATTAGCCATTTCGACACCTAGTGCTGTACTAAGTGGTATAGCAAGAGCAGCACAAAAAGGGGTCCTTATTAAAGGCGGAAGAGCGTTAGAGAATTTAGGTGAAATTACCACGATTGCATTTGATAAAACAGGAACGCTAACGGAGGGAAAACCAAAACTAACAAACATCATTCCGCTAAACAATTTTGATAAAAACAAGTTTATTGAGTTAGTTCTCGAAGTTGAAAGCTTAAGTAATCACCCACTTGCAAAAGCTATAGCAAAGGATATAAAAGCACATAACAACATGGAATCTCAAAATAAAGCATCTCACGTTAATGCCATTCAAGGAAAAGGAATACGTGCTATTTATAATAGCAATACCGTTTACATTGGAAATGTAAAGTTGATGGAAGATTCAGGTATAAATATCGAAGCGAGCATTATTTCTAAAATGGTTAATCTTTTGGAAAATGGACACACAGTCATGCTTGTAGCTTATAAGGATGCCATTATAGGATTACTAAGTGTGATGGATTTACCTCGAAAAACAGCAGCGGCTACGCTAAAGAAACTAAAAGAAATTGGAATTAAATACATGGTTATGCTTACTGGTGATCATCAAAATGTTGGTGATGCTATTGCGAAACAAATAGGCCTGACAGAAGCGAAAGGAAATTTGCTGCCAGAAGATAAAGTCGATGCCATTAAAATATTAATTAAAAGATATAAAAAAATAGCCATGGTTGGCGATGGTGTAAATGATGCGCCAGCTATGGCATTAAGCACCGTAAGCGTCGCAATGGGAGCTGCAGGAAGCGATGTTGCTTTAGAAACGGCCGATGTTGCTTTAATGTCTGATAAAATTGAGAACTTACCTTTTGTAATAGGATTGAGTAGAGCATCCAAACACATAATAAAACAAAATATTTGGATAAGTTTAGGCGTAGTAGGCTTGCTCATTCCTGTTACTATTTTGGGGCTTACGAATATAGGGTTAGCGGTTGCTTTTCATGAGGGCTCAACTCTCGTTGTCGTACTTAATGCATTAAGACTTCTTCGTTTTAAGATGGATTAATATTTAGCTTTCTCTGCCCTTAATTGCTATTATTAAAAATTCCAAAAATCATAAATAAAAAATGACCCATTATATACAACTAGTATATAATGGGTCATTGCGTTTAAAAATTAATATACAATTTCAAGTTCATTTTCTACTTTGTAAACACCAGGCGCAAAATACGCTGCTTTTCTAGCATCTTCTTTTTCTGCTAGTGAATGTACTTTGCCTCTTAATTTCACAGTATGACCATCCACTGCTACCGTTACATTTTTTGCATCAATATCTGCAGAGCGTTTAAATGCTTTAGTAATTCTATTCTTAATGTCGATAGGTTTTACGGGTTGTTCAATAGAAATAGTGTTTGAAACAAATTTCACCCCTGCCAATTTCTCTACAGTTTTTTTAGCTGCTTGTTTTTGATAATCCCACATAACTGCTCCTGATAAATAAACCCAGCCATCTTCAACTTTGATATTGATCTTATCTTCAGGCACGGAAGTATTCCATTTTAAAGCATCAGCCGAAGCTCTTGCAATTTCAGAATCTGTTTTTTGATAGCTTTTACCATATTGCACTTTAATGTCTTCTGCTACCGCTCTAACACCAAAAACACTTTTTGCTGCTTTTTCTGCAGTAATCTTCTTTGAATAACTATCAACTGTACCTGATAAAGTTACAATACCCTTATCAACTACCACTCCTATTTGAGTTTCGTCAATGTTAGGTTGCCATGCTAATTCCTCTAGCACATCTTCTTTAATTTTTGAATCTGTTCTCATAATTTAATGAATTTTAATTAATATTCTGAATAACAGTTTAAATGTATTATTGCAACCTAAAATATGAAATGATATATATCAGTAAGTTTATTATGAGTAACGTATTTCAAATGGTACATGTAAATCAGTGTCATTATTAATCTCTAAGAATCAAGATAAACTATGGACTTAAACCATTGGGAAACGCCAAATTAAAAAACAAAACCTTTCCTGGAACACAATTGAAATAGTTATAAGATAAGAACACATAATGATTTTTAAATACTGATTACTTAAAAAATCCAATGTCCTTACCTCCTACTTCTGCTTGTACTTGTTCGACTTTCTGTGTCACTAACACGTCTTTTAGAGTGGTATGTTCTAATATTATTGTCAAAATAATCATGAATACGAACTTTTTTAGATCTTCTAAAATCTAGCCCATTATATCGTGATGGCAATGCATTGACACGAATCCAAACATTATTATTAAGATACAGGTAATTACGCAGGGTTAAATCGTAATAAATGGTATAATCTGGAAAGTATACATACCTAACATTCAGAACTCTATTAGGGTAAAACCATGGTGGTGGTGGATTGCTTGGTCTTGAAGAAATAATTACAGGACCACAACTTTCTAAACTCATAAAAATGATAAGTAAAAATGCAACAAAATAAAATTTAAGTGTTTTCATGATTATCTTTTTAACTCTATAAAGAAATCAATAAAGCACAATTTGTACAATGATATTAATCATTATAGGTAATAAATGACCAATATCATTACACAGCGTATTGGCAAACTATATTTTAGTAAATAAATTTAATATCATGAACATAATAATGTACATCCCAATAAGCCATGACAAATAAAAAGAAGATAACGTTATCAATTATTATGCTTGGGTTACTGTTTTTACTCTTTGCATTTTGGTATAAATACCAATATTCGATGGATACTGCAAAAAGCTTTGAAGTTAACACGTCAAAGCTCGAGCGCAAACTTATAATCGCTACACAAGGCAGCGCGTTTAAAAACGAAATCACTAAAAATATTGTTGAGTTTTACCAACCAGATTCAATATTCATCAAAGTGATAGATATATCGTCTTTATCAGAAACAGACCCTCAAAACTGGACTGCTTTAGTTATTATGCATACTTGGGAAAACTGGAAACCTCCGATAGATGTAAAAGCTTTTATAGATCGAACACAAGCATACCACAATAAGATTGTAGTGTTAACAACTTCTGGACAAGGGTCATTCAAAATGAAAGGTATCGATGCTATAACTGGCGAATCTAAATTAGAAAACACAGCCTCTAATACATATTTAATTATTGAACGTTTAGATCCATTATTAAAACCTTAACAGGATTAATAGATTTTATCAATTAGACCTTGAGTTTCTAATGATTTTATAATGGCTTTCACATAATCATTAATGGTTGTATTAATTGAAGAAGTATCCACGACTTTGTATGATGCCACCCAAACTAATGATTTATCACTATTATCTTTTAAATTATAGAGAGAAGATTCGATAGTGTAAATATTATATTTATTATAATATCCACTGTCAAAATATACATCTTGATAGAGATAGTAATAACGTCCAAAACGACGCCAATAATAATCTGTTCTGTACCGATCTCCAGTGTAAGTCATTTTTTCATCAATCCCTTTTACTGCCGATATCAAAATAGCATCAAAACCAGTATTATATATTTTCCCTACTTCTTTTTCAATATCGGCCTCAGTTTGTTTCAAACTAGTAAAAGTAGGTGTGAACACATCATAACTTTCAACCGCTTCAACACCTCTGTTTTTTAATTCTGTTGCTAATTGCGATTCAAACTTTTTTCTTGCGGTTAAATTTTCAGTTATCCCAATAATCAATACTTTTTCAGGTATATAATTAGTATATTCTTGGCTCCTCCAACTATCAACCATTCTCGTAGATGAGCAATTTAGGAGTGTAAATATTACAAAAGCATAAATTAGTTTTTTCATGATTTACAATTTTAACTTAAATTAAAAAAACGATTAAAAAATTAAACTTGAAATGATATCCATCATTTTTAATATAACATCCATCAGTTAACTTTATAATATATGAAATGGATTGAATTAATTAAAGATTGGATTGTCTAAAACCCAAGTATATGAAATGATTTTAAGTATATTTTACTGGTTGTTTTTGTTCTTATTTTAATTCAAATAACAAGACTGTTTTTAGGAAAAAAAGTAAGGGATACAGATGCACAATATAAGTCTCAGAAATACTTTCAGAGTGCACAGCCACTTCAAAATTACAGTGGGAAACTTTAGTTAACAAATGGTATATCAAACTTATCAAAATACCTGAAATAAAAGTAGATATTAAAAAATGAAAAGATATGCTCACCTTTAAAAACTATAATATTGCTGATTGGTTTTCATTTTACCGAATATTTGCCGCGCCATTTTTATTGCTTCTAATTTGGTTAGATTTACAACTTTTTTTTACATGGCTTCTTTTAATAAGTTATTCTACTGATGCCATTGATGGGTATTTAGCTAGGAAACTAAAAATAACCAGTCCCAGAGGATCACAACTGGATTCATTTGGGGACCAAGTAACGCTTATTGTTGGATTAATAGGTTTGTTTTATTTTGAAACTAATTTTATTAAAACAAACCTCGTTTTAATACTGATAGCATTCATTCCGTATATTTTACAAATGGGGATAGCTTATTTTAAATATGGTAAAGCAACAGCATTTCACACCTATTTAGCTAAGCTTTCAGCAATGCTTCAAAGTCTATTTATATTATGGTCGCTATTCTTTAATCCAGAATATGTCCTATTTTATATTATGATTATCATTGGATTATTAGAAACTTTTGAAGAAATCACCCTTATTTTCATGTACGATAATTGGGCTTCCGATGTAAAAGGCATTTATTGGGCGATGCGAGACAAACGCCGTTTAAAAAACAAGAGTCATTAATACACGAGTTCCATTATGCGCAGCTATTCTATATTTACTATTTTAGTTTTATGCTTACTGATATTATTGGTAGATATGGTTGCATTTTATTGGTTGCAATCTATAACCATATTGTTAACCTCAAGTTTTTTTAAGTTACTAATAAACATATTGTTTTGGATATTTACTACAGGTCTAATAACGGCTATAATCGTACTTAAAATCAAACTAGATGATATAAACCCAAGACGTAAGCACAAGTTAATCTCATCGCTATATGGGCTTACCGTTTCGTCTTTTATTCCTAAAATATTATTTGTAATAATTATATCTATATTGTTCTATACCAACTATGCTTTTTCAGAAAAAGAATCTATTTTAATAATTCCATTAGTGGGATTGTTTTCTGGGTTTCTACCTTTTTTAATTATTTTATATGCCATTTTAAAAGCCGTATATCACTTTAAAATTCATCGTCATAAAATAAGTTTTCAGCATTTACCTAAATCGTTTCATGGATTAAAAATTGTGCAAATATCTGATTTGCATTTAGGAAGTTTTAATTACCGATATAAAACTTTGGAGAACGCTGTAAAGTTGATTAACAATTTAAAGCCCGATCTGATTTTTTTTACTGGTGATTTGGTAAACAACTATGCTTGGGAATTGCGGGGTTGGGACAAAGTCTTTTTAAAGTTACATGCTGAAATTAATAAATATGCAG
>Ga0209119_1004917_pt1 | contig 10723 bp, 22 predicted proteins | sample COG_03_FD_184747 | JGI IMG/M metagenome (GOLD analysis project Ga0209119, IMG submission 184747) | Pelagic Microbial community sample from North Sea - COGITO 998_met_03 (SPAdes) (version 2) | ecosystem: Environmental > Aquatic > Marine > Neritic zone/Coastal water | place: Helgoland, sampling... | reverse complement strand
TCCCCCTTGTTGGCATGGTAGACTATACCAGCCTGTGCATGGAAGTGTCCCTGGACAACTGAGGCAAACTCAGCGATAGCATTCTTGTGTGCTGCCATAGCTCCCCCCTTACCCTTGTCTCCATGCCTGAAGATTACATCGTCAATCACTAGGTCTGAATAGCGTGGATGAATTGTCCATCCCGCTACGTCCCAGAGCTTTGCGAAATCACAGAGAACTTCTTCTGGTAAACCAATCAACTTAGCCTTACGTTCTGGGAGGGAGCAGTGGTTGCCCATCATATAGTCCAGCTTGGGGAAAGCTTTGTATATCTGTTGCATCTGCTTCTTGGCTGCAAGGAACTCGTCTGCTGCACTGGGCATGGACGGATCTTTTTCATGAAAGGAAATACTGTTCCAGTCGACTGCATCACCGAGGTGGACAACACGTCCACACTTATGTTTCTTGTATATCTTCTTAAGGAAGGGGAGGAAGTCCTTGTGCATAGCTGGGGCGTGTGTGCAGCTAAAGACGAGAGTTGGTTTTGTGCTCATAAGATTTATGCTATAAGGTTTCTTTTGGTTGCACGGTAAACCATGCGGCGGATGTCGTCCCTGATGGACTCAAGTTCGTAGCGGTCTTCCCTGGAACGGTTGGCAATCTGGTTGTCGACTAGGGCTTGCCCTTCGTCTTCAGTCATTAGGCCATTGATTACGTCTTCCGTGATCTTGGTTACGGGAGCCATAAGCTCTCGGTATTTGTCGATGATGTCCATTATTTAATTGTGTTTCCGTATGTGCATTTGCCCGTGAGTTTACGTTCTAAATTAGCCATAGCTCTCCAAGCTACATGAACCCAGTCCTCGTCGATGATGTGGCGCATGAGGGCATCCAGCTCGTCCGTAGATTTGTCCATGTCCCAGTGCAGGGGTTTGTCTGGGTGGTGCTGTTGCTGTCCCATGTGGGACAAGTGAGAGACAGCAGCAATAGCGTGAGGGAAGTATGTAATAAACCCGCCATAGATGGGGTAGGTTTTGCGCTCGGCGGCATCGGTTGGTAATTGGCTCATGGTAAAGGTGTTGGGCGAGGGAGCTATAGGGGGTCTGGCTCCCTCGCCACGTCTTGAGGTTTCTAGTTAGTGCAGGACAACGGTTGGCTAAAACGGGTCTTCATTGTCGAAGATTGGTTCATCAGCAACTGGTGGTGTAGTAACTTCGTCTTGCTTAGTCGGTTCCTTAGTCGTATTGAAGTATGAGTCCAGATACTCTTGGAGCATTGCATCCGTGCAGTCAGCTTCTGCTGAGGCTTCGGATGATAGGGTTTCAGAGACAATACCAAACACTGGTTTGTTGAAGCTTACAGCCCCCTTCTTGTCGGACACAACATCCTTGACGGCAACAACTACATCACCTTCTAGTTTGCTTTGGCCTCCGATGGAGTCTTGGAACTCAATCCATGCTGTGAGCGCACAACCCTTAAGCTGGAAGTTGACTAGCTCGTAGCCTTCTCCAACCTTAGCCATAGCATAGACAGACTTGGTGAACTTAATACCATTGGTCGTCTTAACTTCTGACCATGTGCCAGTAGCAACAACACCATCCTTACTTCGGATGGTGAGCTGGTCAGCTACAGAGCGAACCTCATTTGACCAGAGGCCTCCCTTGCGATCATCCCAACCCTTAGCTGTGTTGAGTTGATCTAGGACAATGAAGGCTGTGCTGGAAGGGAGGGTGCAGGACTTCTTGTTTTCTTTATCGTAAAACTCCCATGCGGAAGCTTGAGTATCCCAAGATAAAAATAACTTGGTGGGGTTCGATGAACCTTGGCTGTTTGATCGTGTTCTCGACATGTGTTTTCCTTTATTTTATTGTTGGTTAATTGGTTTGTTGGAGATTAAGTTGTAAAGGTCGAGGAGGGTGTCGATATAAACTCTACCCGTCACGTCCTTGTATTTATTCTGGTGAGCCGCTTCAACTCGCCCCTTGATTAGGGCTAAGGCTTCTTGTTTCTTTTCTTCTGTCATAATTTATTTGGATCGTTTCAGAAACTTGGTGGTGGGTCAAGACTTTTTTTTATCAAATGTGTGTTTTTTATGGCAGGCTACACAGAGGATTCTCATGTCTCCGTAGATTAGATCGTGGTAGTAGTCACCGAGGGTGTCCTTGATGTCTGTCATTGGTGTGATGCCGTGGATGTGGTCAACCTCATATACACTCTTCTCTCGCTTCTCTAGGGTGCCGTCCCTCTTGGTGCGTCTCTCCTTCTCCGAAACTCCCATCTCCCTGCCGCAGTCTGCACAGGTTACGACGAACCAACCGCGGCCAGTCTTAGGGTTTGTCCCCCTGTGCCTTACGGCTTGTATGAAGCGTTTGCGTGAGGTGTTGCGCCAGATTGGACGCAGGGCTGACTTGAGTAGTGTCCGCATCTTACCTTCGGTTATTCCTATGATTGGATTGATTTCCCCTCTAGCCATGTTGTGTTAAATCCTCTTCGGTTGGAAAGTAAGGAGGTTCTGGCTCGTCTATCTGTGCTAGGAAGTGGGTGGTATCCTTCCCCATACGTTCGTGCGCTCCGATGAGGAGCTTGCGGTGTGCCTTGAACTCTGGTGCGTTGGGATGGTTCAAGCAAAAATACATTGCCCTCCCCATCACGTCCAGGGCTTCAAGCATTGTGTCTGCGTATTGTCGTGCTTCGTCTAGGTCTGTGTTCATAGTTCTGTTATATCAATTAGATTAGTCCTTCTGAGAGAATGTTGAATGCCACGGCTGCACATTGCGGAACTTGTCCGTTACCAATGGCTTTAAGTCTGTCCACCCGATTGGCCACCCCATTAGCCACTCGACCCACGATGGGTTTAGTTGTGCTTTCTTCTCGATTGGTATGTTCATCGCGGTCTTCACTGCCGATTCCATGTGTGGGCTGTTGCGATTCCTCTCCGCTTGCGAGTCGGTCTTGCTGCCGCAGCTTGCCAGTGGAGTCGGCCATTTCTGCTGGGTCTGTGTGCCACCATAAGCCACCGCATTGGGAAGTTGATCCATCCGACTCTTTCCGTCCTTGCGAGTCAGACCCTCTGGCGCATTGATGCCCTTGTAATCCCGCGTGCATGGAGTCGGCCATGTCTTCTGGTGATCCTTCCATGCTTCCATCTGTTCTGGATGCACACAGTCCCGAAGGTTCGATGGTTTGCTTCGGCCTGGACGTGCCACTGTTGCTTCCTTGTGCAATGCTTTTGGACTCTTTGGTGGGAGAGTTTCCATTGTTGTTGGCGTAGGCCAAGACCCACATTCTGTCTCGTTTATGTGGCGCACCGACATCCCTAGCTCCGAGCACTCCCCATCGAGCATTATACCCCAGCGAGGCCAAGTCTTCGAGGACAACTCCAAGTCCCCTAGTGCGAAGCAGAGGTGAGTTTTCGGCAAAGACAAAGCGAGGCCGCATCTCTCCAATGAGTCTCGCATACTCCTTCCAAAGTCCCGAACGCTCTCCCGTAATTCCTGCTCCTTTACCTGCCGCACTGATGTCCTGACATGGGAAGCCTCCGCAAAGAACATCAACTGTTCCTCTCCAGGGTGTTCCGTCGAGTGTGCATACGTCGTCCCAGATTGGGAAGTTTGGCAAGTGTCCGTCTCGTTGTCTGGCGAGGAGGACATCTCTTGGGTAGGGTTCGATTTCGCACGCTCCAATCGGATTGTGTCCAAGTAAGAGGTCAGCGAGAATGCCGCCTCCTGCTCCTGCGAAGAGGTGGAAGGTGTTGAGCTTATGTTTGTGTGATACCATGTCATTTTATGTTTTGTTTTATTATTGTATTTCTTTAACTTCTAAGACTTCTACCGAAACTCCAGAGCGAGTCAATCTAAATCCCTTCTTTTCTGTCCCTGTGCATAGCAGCTTGAGGGCAGATTGTGGATCGTGGGCAAACTTTAATGCTGTGCAAGGATCAGGCATATCCCGTCTGGTATACTTAATTTTGTAACAGGGCATATTAGTAGAAACGTCCTATGTGATTCTTAAAGATGAACTTCCCCTTCTGATCTCGACTTCCCTCACGCTGCTTTGCGATGTTGTATTTAATGGAGACATAAGATCCATGCTCTGGGTCGTGCCGCTTGGCTTCGTCCACGTCTGCCCCATCTGGCCATAGCAGGAGGATGATGTCCGCATCGTTTTCAATATCCCCGGAATCCTTTAGGTCGTAGAGGGTTAAGCCTGTCTCACGTTTGGCTCCCTCACGATTGACTTGTGCGAGCAGGAACACTGGAAGGTCTAGTTCCATAGCCATGAGCTTGATCTGGTGGGAAACCTCTGCAATGCCATCGTGCTTCTTGAGCTTAGAGTTCCAAGGGACTAGCTGCAGGTAGTCAATTACAATCCACTCAATTCCATACTTACGCTTATACATCCGAGCCTTGGCACGTAGTTCGTCTACGCTACGGACATAGTGGTTGGTATAGACTGGGGCTTCCGACATCTTATCCGTAGCTTCCCAGACGCGCTTCTGATGCTCGGGCTTCATCACGCCATCACGCATTTGCTTGAGAGGGACGGCAGCACAGGTTTGAATCATACGGTTGGCTAGTGACTTGGCCTGCATCTCGAAGGAGAAGTAGAGGCCTGGTATTTTATGTTTCACCGCGTTCTGTAGGACAATGTTGAGGGCTAGGGCAGTCTTACCACATGAGGTTGGGGCTGCTATAACCATCACCTCACCGTTGGCAATACCACCAGAGGTGAGCTTCTCGTCGATCTGTTCAATGCGTGTAGGCACTGACTTAACTTCGTAGGTGCCATTAATCATGGCCTTGAAGTCTTCACGTAGGGACTCGGCTGCTGTATGTATATGGCCATCGTCGGTCTGTGAGACATCTTGCAGGGACTGAAGGTTAGACTCAAGGGAGGAGCTAATCTTATCAGCATCTTCCTCTTGGCTGTAAGCCTGCTCTGCTGCGAGCTGTGAGTGGCGGATGATCTCACGTAGCTTGGCCTTCTCTCTCACAACATCGGCATAGTATTTAGCCTGCAATGGTGTGTCTACGGCCTCCTGTATGCTGTATATGGCGGTCAATCCACCTACGGTATCTTCGTCCCCCTGCTTACGTAACTGCTCTAGGAGGGCAACCTCGTCCAAGGAAACACCCCTAGAGACTAGGGATGCTATGGTGGCGAAGAGGATTTGATTACGTTGCACATAAAAGTCTGTAGGTGCTACGATCTGGGAAACTTCATCGTAGACTGAGCCATCTTCTTTAAGGAGGCAGGATGCAATGACTGCGGTTTCAGCTTCTGGGCTGTGTGGTTTTGTTTTGTTTATCATAGTTTTGTTGTAAGTTGAGTTTCCTAGAACCAAGCTGTAGAGCACCTCACATTAGTGTTGCTACATTTTTGTTATTTTTCAGTGATTCCATTACATTTTTGTTATTTTTCGGATTGTCCGATCTCATTGTTCTGTTTAAGTAAATCGCCTACGTGTAAAATGTATTTTCCCATTCCAGGCACATACACATTGGCGTAATCTGGATCAGCCTTTTGGCATGACACGGTTCCGATTATCCCTCGAAGCTTCGATAGTCCTCCGAGTATCATCACCTTATCTCCGACCTGCACAGAACCAGTCGCATCTAGGCAATTCGTCCGTTCCTCTCTCATGCTAGTGCTCATCGTTCTGTAAGTCCTCCTTTATGGCTAAATAATTTGCTAGGCTGTTTCTTACCTTTTCGCTTATGTTAAGATACAACACTTCTTCCCTGTCTTCGACCCACGAGGCGATTGTCACATCTCCATGTCGATGCTCGATGAAAAGGGCGTGTTCTTCTGGGTATGTTTCAATTGTAAAAAGTTTAGCTCCCTCAAAAAGATAGTCCTTAATAAGACCATCTAGGCTTTTTGGTATTAGCTTTTTCATAGTATTATAGTTTCCCCTCGTCGTAGGCATCATAGACAGCTTGCGCTTCCCTGGACTGGTCATTGTCTGCCCAGTCAAAGTAGGCAAGCTCCCCTCCCCACTCGTCCGTCACGCAGACAACCCCTGGAACCTCTGGTTGTGCCCAATCAATCTGGACATTGAGCCACACGTGGTAATCCTCGTTGTCTTCAAATAGTATGCTGTGGTGCGTAGTCTTCATGGTTTAACCCTTCCTTTCCATTAAATCCATGCAGAAGTTGATAGCCTCGGACAGACTCCCCTCCCCGAACGGGTAGCTGACTAGCGGTGCTCGGTCGTTCTCACGGGTCAGCTCAATGGCCTTGTCACCATCCATATCGAAGGTGTAGTCAATCTCAATTCTGTGGTTCTCTAGCCATGCTATAAGGACTTCCGCAGGGCGTGGGACATTACGAAGGTCGGGGATGTAGTATTCATCACCGTGAGATAACTCTCCCACGTAGCAGTCCTTGAAACGTCCATTGCCTTGAAGCACTTGGACAATTGTGTTTTGTTCCAGTTGCCAGTGAGGGCCACGTGGAAAGGTTGATGTTTTGATTACGCTCATATTTATGGTTGGTTTGGTTTATGTTTTATTTGATGGAAGGGATAGTCTTAACTATCGAAGCGATTAAGTCATTGGCTAGTAGTTCCTCTGGCATATTCGCTCTCCATATTGAAACTAGATACAGGGTCTCGTAGTATCGGTCAAGGTCAATATCTTCTTTTTCGTAAATATATTTGGCCATCTCTGGAACGCTCTGCAAGTCCATGATGCTTCTATACTTCTTGATTAGCTTGTTAGCCTTGACAGGACCAATCCCCTCCATGCCCCTGATGCCATCGGTTGAGTCTCCAGTTAGCAATTGGACAAGCCAATGGTGATCTGCCTCCTCCTGTGAGACGTAGGTTGGCCATGCGTCCTTGTTCCAGTTGTAATGCCATCCAGGGATGCCCAACATATCTTTGTCTATGCTGCATAGGATTGGGTTTTCAACCCTACCGTTGGTAAGCATGATGCCCAAGAGGTCGTCCGCTTCGATCTGGTCGTGCCACTTAAACCGCTTGGATCCGTAGGTTGCCTGAATCTCCATGTATAAATCTTTGTAGAGAGGTGGCTTAGGCGGTCTTCCAGCTTTATAGGTTTCTGGATATAAGCGTTTTCTAAAATTGTCTGTTCCTGATACAACTAGGTAGTAGTTAGATGCTTGGCAACCGTCCACCACTTCACGGATAGAGAGGTTGGTCATGCTTACTAAGTCTCTTAGGTTTGTTCCTTCGGCTTCCGCTTTGGCAGCGCACTTGTAAAGGATGAGTTCTAAATCTACGAGGGCTGTTCTGATGTCTTTTTGTTTATTCATGTGTTTGCGTATGGGTTAAAGGTGCTTTTGAGCTAGTCGAAGGATGACTGAATCTGACTTATTGGAAAACCACTCCTCCTTCCATTCAGTGACATCGGATAGGCGTTTAATGATTTCCGCCCTACGCTCCTTCTGTATCTTGTTCTTATGCCGTAGCAGTGGTGAGTAGGTTTGCTTCTCCACCTTCCAAGTCTTGGGCTTGGAGGAGTGTCTTATCTTACCTTTTTTCTTATTCATAATATCGTTAGGATCGGAACTATCAGTATTTGTTTGGTTTCGACCTTCGGTCGATGAAGGGCTTAGAAGTTACCAAGGTTTTTCATTTAAGTAGTCATCGAGTTTCTCTGGAGAGTTTCCTGGGAAGTCAATAGCATTTTTAAATGCGTCAAAACCTTCCCCATTCTCCTTCTCATTTTTATTAACATTTACATTAACATTTACATTAGGTTTCGGTTTGGTTTTTGGACGGCCACCCTTGCAACCGTTCTTATACTTCCTGTTGTTCGCAAGTATCTGTGGTTCAATGAGTTTCATAACAACCGAAGCGTAACCAGTGGTTTCGGTTTGGTTTCCGTTCAGAGCTAATTCTGAGATTGCATCGTAAATTCTCAGTCTATCTTCACTCGGAAGCATTTGTATTGCTTCGTAAAAGCTACGGTAAAATACGAAGCTCTCTTTATTTTTAATCTTATCGCTCATAATTCTGGTTCCTTCTTACAGGTATAAAAAACCCCCCACCTCGCTAGTGTAAGAAGAGGCCATGAACGAGCCATCTAGCGAAGTGAAGGGTAAAAATTTATTGTTCATACTTTTGGGTTCTTACTCCCTTGTCAACCTTGATTATATCAAGCAGGTCAAGGGTCTTTCCTGGTTATAGTTTCTGCCCACTCACGGATCAGCGCAAGAATTTCCTCCTTGCTGGCTGTCCTCATTCCCATGGCCATGTATTGCATCGGCACACAAACCCGTGCCCACTCCATAAATGAGCGGTAGTAGCGCTTAGTTGTCTCTAAATCTGGCTGGCTCATGGTATATAGTTCCCGTTTTCCTGTATGTTGCTTAGTATTTGGTCTAGAATAGCCCCTGTATCGCACGAGGATTGCCTAGAAGGGCTTTGCAGTTCCTCCGAGACACCTACCACCTCTAGCAAATGGTAGGCCGTGGTGAGCCTCTGAGGGCTTAGTCCTGGGAAGTCTTTCTTGAATTGCTGTATAGTTCTCATGGTTTTTTATTGGTTCTGCTAAAGATTCGATGGAGGGAAAACCCATAGCTCTTGGCCTACGATTTTGACCCGTGGCAAATCAAACTCCAGTTTACAGTCAATATAACCCTCCCGCCTAGTTGTCGTGACAGTCAGATCAGTCGATGCTCCAAGTATCGAACATGGCATAGTAGACAATGCCTTTCTTGGCCTGTCTGTGGAGTCGGTATGTTGTTTAGTAGGCATGTCTATATTAGTTGTTCTAGGAATGAATGTTGGGATTCGGCGCACCTAGAGCGACATACGCCTTGTTGCGTAATCTATGGGCATCGTCTTGGTCTATCTCTGGCATTACTGCGATGTCGGCAAGTGCGGCTTCTAAGGCGTCTATTCTATCAGCAGCGCCACTGAGTAGTGATGCTGTATTTCCTGCATATAGACAGCTTAGTTGTCGTAACTCAACAGACCTAGAACCAGTCGATTGGATCAATGGCGAGGTATCGGTTTTTTCTGTATCATTAGGCATATTTTATCTTTCGTTGGTTGTTAAAGGTTTGAACGATCTACTCGCCATTATCCATCTCTCCGTTATGCGGGTTGAAAATCCCTCTCGGTGGTAAGCTCGAAAGCGTAGTGAAATGCCTCCGTCCTGTCTCCCCATGAAATATTGTAGCCTGAGCCATTCGGCCGCAGCGAGATTCCAGTCACCATTCCCTTCTTTTGATCGGCATCGCATTTCAGAAATACTTCTTGCCCGAAAGTCCACTCGATCACGTCGGGGGCATAACCAGTCGAGTCAGTCAATGCCTTACCCGCTGGCTCTGGCGTTATATTTTGCTTTTCTTCATTCATAGTCGTTATTTAGTTCTGGGTTATTTGTCGGCATCACTGCTCTCTACGTTCTGGTGAATGTAGTCGTTGAGGAACACGTCCATGTTCACCCAATTCCAAGCTTCTTTAATATAGGCGACATCTATCATTATCTTAGCAGCTTGTAGTGGTGTCACTCCCCACCTATTCGCTGTGCATTCAAGCTGCATTTCTCCGAAGTGGAGTTGGCTTTCATTTAGCGGAAAACCAGAACCAGTCGATTGGATCAATGGCGAGGTCGTTGCAGTTTTATTATCATCAGGCATATATTATCTTTCGTTAGTTGTTAAAATCTAGGGCTATCTACTCGCCATTATCCATCTCTACGTTCAGGTTTTACGTCTGGCAATATGTGGAAGGTTTAGCCTAGCTCGTGCTTCTTGGTATTGGTCTTCGGTTATTTCTGGATGCTTGGCAAGGGCTTTTTTGAGGGTGCCGAGCCTTCTGGCTTCGAGATTCACCTTTTTAGCAATGGCGTTCAGCTTGGCCTGATTCAACCTCTGCTCCCTCGCCCTGTCTGGGGCTACGTATTGCCCCCGTCGAATGGCTAAGGCTCGCAGCGTGTCTGGATTCCACGGCGTGCCCTCGGCGGCCTTACTCCAGGGAAGCCCTTGCGCCCTGCGCTTCATGGCTAGAGCCAAGAACTTCTTTTCCTTCTTGGGACAATCGACAACCGCCTTATTGGTTGGCTTTGCCTTATAGTCCGAAGCATCTCCCGCCTTCATAAGCAGTTCGATTTTTTCTTTCATAGACTCCAAGAACTCGACGGCACTTGTAGCCCTACTTGTTGAAACGGTTTCAATCATTTGGCCAGACCCTCCAGGTCTGCGATTGCTGAGTCATATTTATCCCGATGCATGGCTAGTCTTACGCTATTGATTGCTAATCGCGTTCCAAGATAAAGCCCTCGGTGCATAGCCGCCGACCTCTCAAAGCCAGCCCGCCGTTCTTTCCGATATTCTCTTAGATGCTCTGTTGCACGTTCGCGCAAAGCTTGGTATGTGTCTTGTATATGTTTATTCATAGTGTTTCTATAGTTTGAGGTTGATTAAGGCCGCCATTCTTTCGACGGCTTCTTTTTGTGTATCATAACCAGCGCCCTGAGCAAGCTCAAACGCCTCTTTTTCTGTCATATTTTCGCTTGTCTCTGGAAGGGCTTCTTCTTCGGCCATGCTTTCTAACCAGTCCGCCGCGTCTATTCTTTTACTTCGCCACATGCTAAAACTTCCCTGTTAGATATTCCACGATCAGCGAAAGCGCAATGCAAACCCCAGCCCCTAATGCGCAACATATCACCGTAACCGCTGAGTAGTAGTTCCGCTCGCTATAGATTCCCATTTCCTGAATTTCTTCTTTTGTCTTTTTCATTCTGTTTCCCTTTCTTTACGTTTAAATG
>Ga0209119_1004915_pt1 | contig 10726 bp, 13 predicted proteins | sample COG_03_FD_184747 | JGI IMG/M metagenome (GOLD analysis project Ga0209119, IMG submission 184747) | Pelagic Microbial community sample from North Sea - COGITO 998_met_03 (SPAdes) (version 2) | ecosystem: Environmental > Aquatic > Marine > Neritic zone/Coastal water | place: Helgoland, sampling... | reverse complement strand
ACAATTCCAGGCTGAATTGATCGTTTTTTGTACAATTTCAGGCGGTTTTTTGACCTGGTGCTGATCCTGGTGCTGATCCTGGTGCTGATCCTGGTGCTGATCCTGGCCTGATCCTGGTGCTGGTGCTGATCCTGGTTCTGGTTCGCCCTGGTTCGCCTGATCCTGGTGCTGATCCTGGTACAAAATAGATCCGCGCCCTGGTTCGCCCTGGTTTAATTGTCCCAGGTGCTGCGATAGATCCGCGCCTGGTTCCCTAACTCTGGTTCCTGGTTCGCCCTGGTTTGCCTGGTTCGCCCTCTTATGGGTTCGCCCTGGTTTAGTCATGTTGGCCCTTATATATTTTGCGCCCTGGTTCGCCCTGGTTCGCCCTGGTGCTGGTTCGCCTGGTTCGCCCTGGTTTATATGCGCGCAGCGGTTCGCCTGGTAAAAAATCACCGGGTAAAAAATAGCTACGGCAAAAAATCACCGGGTAAAAAATAGCGTTATTCCTGGTTTAAAGCCGGGAAAAATCGCGCCGTATAAATACAGATACACCCCAATTAAGGGGCGCATTTCGCCTTTAAAGGCTCTTCAGTGTATTAAAATCGCGCTTTCGCAGCCCGGTGATATTCCAGGGCCTGGCGAATAATTGAATGTCTGGCCTCCCGGTGTTTAAACGATCGCGCACCAGGCGCTAGAATAGAATAAAGCGCTTTAATCAATTCGCGGTTACTGGCGGCAATACCGCCCGCCCTGGTTTGGACTCGTAAATATTGTGAATAGAGCATTATTTGGCCCCTTGAATGCATGGCACGCCGGCGCGCAGTATGATTTTGTCGTATCCTGGATTCGATAAGTTATAAACTATTGACCAATAACCGTGCTCTCGCATTGATCCCCATAGGTGGCAAATATCTTGTATATGCTTATGACCGGCCCCAGCCACGTTATATTCTGCTAATACTGGCCCGTATACTGATTTTCTATATTCGACTATTGCTCGCATTTTGCGCCCCTTATATGTTGATTGCTTTAATTAGTGAGGTTTTAAAGTTACCGGCCCGGCTCCCGTGAATAGTTATCGCGATATTTTTTGTGGTGCCATCACATAGCAGACAATCGGCGCAACTAATCCCTTTAGAATCGCTCAGGCACTCGATCTCATTATCAAATAACGCGTCCCCGGCCATGGCTACGCGGAAAGTTTTACCGCCCAGTGCCTGATACTTTTTAGCCTGGTTCGGACTATCGGCGCTTACCTGGCAAAGCGTCAAAATTCTGCTATCGAATTTTTTATGCTCAATCTGGTGCGTATATCCAGTATGGCCCAGGCTTATATCAGTAATTGATTTTAGAATGCCGAAAGGAACCGCAGCCGGATCGCCATACGCTCCCAGGCGTATCTTGCGCCCGGTAAAATACTGCGCGTGCTCGTCAAAATTAAAATCCGGGTATATTCCACGTTTTAAACCGCGATAAATTGCGCCCGGTGCCTGGCCTATATTCACATAGCAAGCGCCACTTTTGCCGGTGGTGCCTTTATAGTGCCGGTGCGGGCAATTACCGCAGATACTGGAATCAAGCCCGGCTTCACTAGCTGCAACCGGGTGTATATCGTCGCGGATAATCCAGGTCTGTACCATGTTCCCGGTTTTTTTGTTATCGCTGGATAATGTTGCAACCATAGCAATTGGCGCGCCATCCAACATTGAGGGGCCACGATATAAGACCAGGCCCCGCAGCTTTTTAGCGGTGTTTTTAGGTGTTTTTTCGGTTGTTAGGTATCGCATTGTATTGACTCCGTTTTTTGAATAGGTAACTGATATTAATAAGCGCCCAGGCTATAGGCGCTTAAAATTAGCAGCTAACAATAGATCCCGTTTAAGCAGTCGATATAACTAAGGTGGCTGCTAATTGCATATAAAGCCAACAGGGCGGCAATTGATAAACCGGCGGTAATGCGCTCCCTTTTTTTGCGGTTAGTGAATAAGGCGTGCTCCCGGCGTGTTACATGGGTGCTTTTTACGTATGGCATATTAATCATTAGATTGGTTCCTTTTTTGTTCGGTATAGGCCCTTATTATAAAGGCGCTCATATGTTGCTAAAATCGCGTCAATTTGGCGCTGCTTTTCGCGTGCCTGGTCAATCTCAAAATCAGACATTGGTGGGTATAGCTCAGGATCAGTATGCGCTAAACGCTGCGCCTCCCTGTAATCGTCGTCAGGTTCTGTAAGGTGATCAGATAGGCGGCTAACATAACATTCTGGCGGATCTACCCGGCCTGGATCATCGCCCCAGCTCATAAATCACCCCACACCAGCGCAAAAATGCTCACTGTTAAAAGTATAATTATGCCAATAGTTGCCAGCGCGATCATAATTGCACCCCCATCAACTGGCAGTCATAACCGTACTCTGCGCGGTATTGCTTATTAAAATTATTTTGTTCGCGTGCTGGTAGCTGATCCCAGGCATTAAAAGCTTTATTAAAGGCTAATTCCTCCCGGCGTTCTGCGCGTCTCATTATAGTTTCATACCCTTTGGTTCCTGGCCCTATTGAATCGCATAGAGCCGAGTGTTCGTCTACCAGGTTAACCGCAGCGCGATCCGCCTTATAGTATCGGTTTAATAGACTCATATATTTAGCATTGATAGGCTGTAAGTTGATCATTAACATTGGATTGTAAGACATGGTTTAAGCTCCCGTGTATAGGTTAGATTGCTCGCGTGCAGCTTCAGATTGTACTGAATCAGCTATTGATTCTATTTTGTTCCAGTATTTTGCGCCCAGTAGTTGCGCGGCAAAATCTTTGGTTGATTGTACTGCGGATTGAGCCGCCAATAGCCTGGCCGTATCGCCAGCAAATAAAGCGTGCCATTGGTCGCTGTAATCGGCGTGCAACTTGTATCGGAGTTCTTGGAGTATGTGTTTATTGGTCATCGTCTTATTCCTTTTTGTTATTAGCTTATAACGTTAGTTTATATGGGTCGTGTAGCAAGCATTGCATGGTGCGATTATACCAATATAAATAATATAAACAATATTTTATATATATATACCTAAAAAAAATCGAATGCTATCGCATTAAAAGCATATTCTAGCGGTTCAATTATGGTAAATGGTTAGGTTTTAAACGGATATAAAAGGTGGGGTTAAATTGTTTGGGAAACTCGATCAGCAAAATAAAGTCAATCTGAAACTATCGGCAATGTAATATCAATCTAATCAATGTAAACCAATAGCAGATATTGATAGGGATAGAAGGCAATATAAGCGCATCTAAGGAGGTTCGGTTTAAGGCTATGCGCTGGTATGGTTGCACCAGGTTAAATGAATTAGACGATCAGATAGACACCTTGCAAGGCATTCTGACGGGTATCTGGATAGGGGGGGTACACCCCAAATCGACCCGAATCGCCTCGTCCATACCTCCAAAAATAAAGGGGGGTTTTTTGATGGTTTTACATAGGTAAACTAAAACGGGACAGATTATTTGAACAGTAGTTACATAAGTCTCAGTAATTTGGTACTCTTGCGCCAATTGATCATTTTTTATACAGGTAGAACAATATGGCTAAGATAGGCAATCAGGGTGATGGTGGTGGAGTTGATCCTATTGTGTTTAGTAAGGAGCAAGTAATTGAAGTTGAAGCTTTGGCTGCTGTATTGTCTAAAGCTCAGTTAGCGAATTACTTTTGTATTGCTGAGAGTACGTTCCGAGCAATTGAAAAGAGACAGCCTGAAGTTGATTCTGCGTATCGTCGTGGTCGTGCTAATCAGATTGCTAATATGGGCCAGAACTTAGTTGAATTGGCTCAGACTGGTAATGTGACTGCTAACATCTTCTACTTGAAGACTCAGGGCGGTTGGCGTGAAACTGATAACGATGTGTCCTCACAACCGATTAATATTAGTATCGTCAATCCTACTGAGTAACATTAATTAAATGGCAACTATTTGTCCTACTGTTCCTCAATACCAATATATAACTACTAAGGCTAAATATCCGGCCTTGGTAGCGGGTTTTGGTGCGGGGAAAACAGAAGCTGCTGTTAAAAGGTCTATTCTGGGTAAACTGGCTAATCCTAAAACGGATCGAGGCTTTTATGCGCCTACATACGATCTGTTGCGGATGATTGCCTTCCCTAGATTTGAGGCGGCTCTCGAAGAGTTAGGTATTGCTTACCGCCTGTTTAAGACACCTTTGAACTACCTTGAGATATTTGGGTACGGTCGCATTTACTTCCGATCTATGGACTCCCCTGAACGCATTATTGGTTATGAACACGCTGATGCTGATGTGGATGAGCTAGATACGATGAAACCTGATGATGCGGCTTATGCCTGGAGACAGATCGTAGCCCGTAATCGTCAATTGAAGCAGGATGGTGAACAAAACACTATTGGCGTGACTACTACGCCTGAAGGCTTCAAGTTTGTGTACGCTACATGGAAGAAAGACCCAAAAAAGGGTTATGAAATTATTCAGGCTCCTACAGCGAGTAATCCTCACCTTCCTTCTGACTATTTACAAAGTTTGCGCGACATCTACCCTGAAAATTTACTGGCTGCATATACTGAGGGTCAATTTGTCAACCTTCAGTCCGGCACTGTCTTTAATAGCTATGATAGAATAAAATGTCGATCCCTGCTTGTGGCAGGCCCGAATGATATTATAAATATCGGGATGGATTTTAACGTGACTAATATGTCAGCCGTTGCGTACATCGTTAATGGTGAGAATTGGCACGCTGTTAGTGAATTTGAGGGCGTGTATGATACGCCTGCAATGATTGATGCCATTAAAGTACGGTATCCTAACCAAACAATACGGGTATATCCTGATGCCAGTGGTAGAAGCCGAAAAACGATTGATGCTTCGATATCCGATATATCTTTGCTTGAGTCGGCTGGCTTTGCAGTGTATGCAAATAGAGCTAACCCATTTATAAAAGACAGAATTATGGCCGCTAACACGGCATTTGATAAAGGACGAGTGTTTGTCAATGACGCTGACTGCCCGAACTATGCTAGATGCCTGGAGCAACTGGCTTATGACGATAATGGCCTTCCTGACAAGAAATCGAACTTGGATCACTTACCTGATGCGGGGACTTACCCCATAGCATTTGAACTTCCAGTAGTTAAGCCTGTGGCTGATCTGCGAGTACGCTTTGCGAGATAAAAATTATGGCAGTAGATAGCACAAACCCTGAATATAGAAAAGCCCTTCCGAAATGGCTCTTAGTCCGTGATTGCGATGAAGGTTCTTCCGCGATTAAGTCAAGATCGAAAGGTTCTGAAGGCGCATTAACAGGATTAGCCGGTACAGCTTATTTGCCGCCTCCAAATGCCACTGATGGTTCGACTGATAACAAGCTTAGATACCAAGCTTATGTAGAGCGAGCATCTTTCGTCAACTTTACTAGCCATACCAAAGAAGGTATGACAGGAATGGTGTTCCGCAAGCCTAGTATCGTAGAGCTAGACTCAAATATTGAATATATGATCGAGAATGCTAATGGTGACGGGCTTTCTGTTGACCAGATGATTAAAGATGCAGCAGGTGAGGCATTAATGGTCGGCAGATACGGTTTGTTGGTCGATTATCCTGCCGCTCCTCTTGGTTTGACTAATGCAGACGTTAAAGCGATGAATTTACGCGCTAATATCCTGCCATACCCTGCCGAATCTATCATAAATTGGCGCACCACTAGCGTGGGAGGGATTAAAAAGCTATCCCTGCTTGTTTTGCAGGAGCCTACGCTAAAACCGTCAGATGATGGGTTTGAATACGAAGAATGTATGTATCATCGAGTATTAAAGCTAGAAAACGGTGTTTATGTGCAAAACTTGTACGATGAGAACAATGAGATCATTAATTACGCCCAGGGCGACACTGATGGTGATGGTATCGAGGATTATGATGTCAATATCTACCCTCGTAAGGCTGATGGCTCGTTGTGGGACGAAATTCCGTTTGCATTTATCGGTTCTGTTAATAATGACGAAACAGTAGACAAAGCACCGCTGTACGACATCGCTGAAATCAATATTAGCCATTACCGTAACTCTGCTGACTACGAAGAGTCATCATTCTTGGTTGGTCAGCCTACTCCAGCGTTCTCTGGCCTTACTCAGTCTTGGGTAGACCAAAATATGTCTGGTGGCGTTGCTTTTGGCTCACGATCTGCGATCTTACTGCCTGAAAATGGTAATGCGATGCTTTTGCAGGCGGGTGAGAACCAAATGCCGCTGAAAGGTATGGAAATCAAAGAAGATCAGATGGTCAAGATCGGTACTCGCATTATTCAAGATCAATCGGGAATCGAAACTGCTGAAGCTGCAAAAATCCGCTTCGCGGGACAAAACAGCAAACTTGGGTCTATTATCCTCAATGTTGAGAACTCATTTGTTGACTGCTTTAAATGGGCGATGGAATTTATGGGCGGCAGTGCAGAGCCTAGAGTAAAGATAAACAAGGAATTTTATGAATCTTCTATTGATCCTCAAATTCTGATGGCTAATATCCAGTTAATGGATCGCGGTGTAATTGGCAAGTCTGATCTGCGTGAGTTGATGCGAAAGTCCAACTTAATTGAGCCTGACCGTACTGATGAGATGCTAGATGAAGAGGTTTCGTCAGACGATATCTTTTTTGATAACACTGTTGAGCCAATAGTAAATATTGATGAGTAGTGAACAGTTCCTAATCGACGCGGCAACTAGACATCAAATCTTTTTGCTGCGTTACGGTAGCGGTCGGTCAAAAGAGGCTAATAGACGCTTAAACAGGCTTCGCCAGCAGATTAATGCCAGGTTATCGCAAGAGCCTGCCGCTTTTCAGTCTCAGCGACTGCAAGATTTGCTAAAAGACATTAATGCATTAAACGTACTAGCTTTTCGTGACGTTAAGACGTTGGTAGAGGTGGATTCAATGAAACTGGCTGTAAGTGAGGCTGACTTTAATCGAATTATGATTAATAAGGTTTCTACCCTGCCAGTAACGCCTACACCTGAAGATTTGCTAGTTGAGTCAGTAATGGATGCGCCCATGTCTGTTGGATCGGGTGTTGGCATGACTATTGCCGAAAGCCTAGATCAATTTGGCGTACTTAAAGGCAAGCAAATATTGAAAACCATTACAGATAATGTAGTGACTGGAGTTGCAACTTCATTGATGGCAAAAGCAGTAGATAGCTTGATGAGAACTGTAGTTAAAAGACAGGCTACTTCGTTAATCGGGACAATACTGAACCATGTTAGTTCCGCTGCTCGCTTAAACACTTATCAGAAGAATACTAACTTGATTGGCGGTTATGAATGGGTTGCGACCTTAGATTCTAAAACGACTTTTGTCTGCATGAGCCGTGACGGTAAAAAGTACGACATAACATCTAAAGTTATACCGCCTGCACATTACGGTTGCCGATCTACTACGGTTCCGACAATAAAGCCTGAGTTTGACTTGGGTTTAGACGTTAAAACAACTAGACCCGCCATAGGTGCTGACGGTGTCCAGCAGGTAGACTCAAAAACAACTTATGGTGGTTGGTTGAGGACACAAAATAGAGAATTTGTAGATGAGGCGCTAGGAATAGAGCGTTCTCGATTATTTAGGTCAGGGAAATTGTCTTTGGATAAATTTGTTGACCCAACAGGAAGGGTTTATACTCTTCCTCAACTGGAAAGCATGAATCCAATTGTGTTTTCCGATTTCTAAGGCGATCCGTGATCGTCAGGTTTGTGACCAAAGGTAAATAAAATGACTGAAGAAACTAATACAGAGACTGAAAACCAAGAAACACAAGTAAGCGCAGAGGTTGAGCAATTAATGGCTGATAATGCTGCCATGAAAGCTAAGATGGACGAATTACTTACTGAGGCTAAGAAAGCAAAGCAAGCAAAACGTGACATTGAATCTGAAACACAATCTGAGCGTGAAAGAATAGCAAAAGAGAAGGGTGACTACGAACAGCTACATAAGTCGTCACAAGAGAGATACGAATCTACTGTTGCTGAACTTGAATCTTTACGGGGAACCATAGCGCAAGAAAAGAAAGGCAATGTTGCTATGAAATTAGCCGCTGAAATCGCCGATGGAGCTAACGCAGAACTGCTCAGTGAGTTTATTGGGCGGCGTTTGAAGTTTCACGATGATGGTGTTAAAGTCACCGATAATAGTGGTAATTTGACGGTAAGTTCGCTTTCCGACTTGAAAACAGAGTTTCAAAACGATGCAAGGTATTCTGCATTGTTAAAGGGCAATCAATCATCAGGTGGCGGTGCTTCTGGTGGCTCAAATAGTAGCGGTGCTACAAAAGTAAGAAATCGTGCTGAATTTGAGGCACTTAACCCAGCTAAACGGATGGAATTTATTAAGTCCGGTGGCACTATAACTAATGATTAAAAGGTAAATTAAAATGGCTGAGAATAACATCACATCAATCGTACCAGATATCTATGAAGCTCTGGACGTTGTATCTCGCGAACTAACAGGTCTTATCCCTGCTGTAACTATGAATGCTAGTGCTGAACGCGCTGGTTTAAACCAAAACATCGTTGTTGATGTTGAGCCTGCTGGCAATGTTGCAGATATTACTCCTGCAATGGCTATCCCTGATCCTACTGGTCAGACTTCTGGTTCAACTAACATCCAAATCACTAAGTCTCGCGCTGCTGAGTTTGGATTCATTGGCGATCACCAGAAAGAGCTGAACACTGGCCCTGGTTACCAGAATGTTCGTGCAGCTAAGATTGCTCAGGCAATCCGCTCTGTTGTGAACGAAGTGGAAACTGACCTCGGTGGTCTTCAGTCTACTTTTAGCCGTGCATACGGTACTGCGGCAACTACTCCTTTTGGAACTGCTAACGATTACACTGATGCATCTAACGTCCTGAAGATTCTGAAGGATAACGGTAGCCCACAGTCTGACAATCAGCTTGTTATCAACACTTCTGCTGGCGCTAACTTCATCGGTAAGCAGTCTGCTGTAAACTCTGCTGGTACTGACTCTATGCTTCGTCAAGGCGTTTTGCTTGATCTAGCGGGTATGCCTCTTCGTGAGTCTGCTCAGATTCAGAACTCAGTTTCTGGTACTTCTGCAAACGCTGTAGTGAACGCTGCTCTTACTGTAGGTCAAACTAGCATCACACTTAAAGCTGCTGGTACTGGCACTATTGTTACTGGTGATGTAATTAGCTTCGCTGGCGACCCTGAGAAGTATGTTGTACAAACTGGTGCTGCTGCTGTATCTGGCGCAACTATCGTTATCTCTGCTCCAGGTATCCAGAAAGCTCAGGCTGTTGGCGACAAGGCAATCACCATCACTGCTGCTTCTGCTCGTAACATGGCGTTTAACCGCTCTGCACTTGTACTAGCTGCTCGCGCTCCAGCCCGTCCTGAAGAAGGTGACATGGCTGAAGACGTAATCCTGATCACTGATCCACGTTCAGGTCTTACAATGGAATTTGCAATGTACAAAGGCTACAGAAAAGTACGTTACGAAGTTGGTCTAGCTTGGGGTGTTAAAAACATCAAGCCAGAGCATACCGCTCTATTGTTGGGTTAAGTCTAAAGATAGCCATCTCCTTCGGGGGGTGGCTTTTTAGGATTGTGATATAAGCAGTAACTCTTAAAAGGCTAAACAATGTCATCTCAAGGTATCAGACTTTCTACATCTAAAAAGGGTGATACTTCTCACGAGCTAGTGACAAGATTAGACCGCCTTCCTGTTGATAATATAAACAATGATATTGGGCGTGGAAATGTACAGGGTGCAAAGTACTTTTCATCCTTTGGTAGTGCATCTGTGCAGGGTGCTGGCCAAAAACGAATTGTTTCAACACAAGCTAGTTTTCCAGACCCTTTAACTTCAGGGACTCAGTTTGCCTTTAGAAGCACTAGCGGAAATGACATTGCTAATGGTATTGGTATTAGGTCTATTGAGATACACTATCTCGATAATGAACTTGAAGAGCAATCCGAAATAATAACCATGGCTGGTGCGTCTTTAGTTACAAGTGTCGCAACAGATATCCGGTTTATTAATGAAATGCACGTCTATACTTTTGGTGCAGGCAGTGGCAGTATTGCTAGGGGCCATGCTCAAGGTATTATTACCGCTTTGGCTTTTGGTGTTGTTCGTGCCACAATTATGATTAATCAAAGGTTACAAAAATCTAGTGCTAGAATGGTTCCAAAGGGCAAAAGGCTTTTTGTTGCTGACACTACTGTAGGTTCGTCTAGCGGTAGTGCTGATGCTAGATGTACATTTACTTTAGTATCAAGCCTGTATAACAGTAAATTATTTGACGATCCGTTTTTGCTTCTTCCGTATAACGCGATGTCAACACAAGATAACTCAATTTTATTTACGCTGCCTGTACCTTTGCAGTTTCCTGCTGGAACAGTAGTCGCAATTGAGGTATCGCACGATAAAACTTGCACAGTAGAAGCAGCCTTTCATGGCTGGATTGAGGACGTATAAATGGCAACAATAGTTGTAGAAACAGGTGCAGGTTTAACTAATTCTAATTCTTACGTTAGCGCGTCAGACTTGTCCACTTATGCTGCGGATCGCGGCATTACATTAACTGGTACATCTTCTGTCTTAATATTGAAGGCGATGGATTATTTAGAATCTAAGATGTTTATTGGCACTAAAACAAGCATCGCACAAGCTCTGCAATGGCCTAGATACGGCGCTGAGGTTGATAACTATTATGTCGATTCAGCCGATATCC
>Ga0209119_1004912_pt1 | contig 10731 bp, 11 predicted proteins | sample COG_03_FD_184747 | JGI IMG/M metagenome (GOLD analysis project Ga0209119, IMG submission 184747) | Pelagic Microbial community sample from North Sea - COGITO 998_met_03 (SPAdes) (version 2) | ecosystem: Environmental > Aquatic > Marine > Neritic zone/Coastal water | place: Helgoland, sampling... | reverse complement strand
TTAGGATTCACAGAATCCATAATCATACCACTAAGAGACGTTTGAGTAAAAATTATCACTGGACTAAGAAGCAAAAAACTACTTAATATATATTTTTTCATGGTTGATGAATTTTAAAATTATAAAACTTTGTCTGCTTTAAAAAAACAGATTTGAAATAATAATTAAAAAATCAAATTAAAAAAGATTGGTATAAGATCCGGTAATTGATCGGGAGATCAGGGAGTGATAAATCTTTGTATACTAATTCTATGGATTCTTTCACGACAAACACATCATGATAAGAAACAAAGAAGGAAACCAATAGTTGTTGTTTCTGGAAATTAAACTCATCAACAGAGGCCTGAAGTAATTCTTGTTGGCCTTCTACTTGTTGCACCTCATCTTTACAACAATTCTTTTTCTTTACAGAAAGCCCTTTTTCCATTCCACAATCACCAGCATTTCCTGTAAAAGATACATCAACAAGAAAGTCACCACAATAGTGTTTTTCTACGGTAAAAGAAAGCGTAGAAATAAAAACTAAAATCGCTAATAAGAATGACGCTATTTGATGGACTGTTTTCTTCATTGATTTTACAAATTTACAATAAGAAACTCTAATTTTTTGTTAAATTAAGTTGGAATTCGTTTTTGATAATAAAACAGTGAAAGTAACAGCATTACAAATATTGGATGGATGATGAATCTTCTTACATAAAATAATAATAGGTAACCCCCTTGAAAATCATCTTGCAGTAGGATTATAAATACAATAATCAATATTATAAATGCAAAAAAAAAGAAAATTACTGAAAACTTAACATAATCCGTCCTTTTAAATAATACCCAAATTAATCCCAATGATATTATAGCATTCAAGACATATCTAAATAACATATTTGTTATTAGGCGCCAGCGATCCATATCATCAATTTTTTTGTGTAGGAAATCATGTCGAAAATAGTCAATTAAAGGATCATAAAATAATTCTGTTTCCCATATTCTAATCAAAAAAAACAAGAATATACAGCATAAGGAAAGCACTATTTTTACTGATTTTCTCATCTCTTATAAGTTGAATAGTACCTAACCCATAGAATCCAAAGTATACATATCGTTCCATAAATTATTGCTGGAAAAACGACATTATGTAACAATTGATTTTGAGCTGGATATGTATAGAGCAGCCATACCAATAAAGCAATTCGTAAAACGTTGATCACGTAGATTAGAACACTTCCTACAAGACCATATAAAATGGTGTCTTTAATAGACCCCTTAAAAGCAATAATGAAGGAGAGAAATAAAATGATTAAACTTAGTGCGTTACATCCCTCAATGATCTTGGCAACATAGTGCCCTTCAAATAGAATTTTTACCGACATCTCATCTTGATGTTGGATGGCCTGAACCTTGTATCCCATAAAAACCAATACCTCTTTTGTTTGATTGGCCACTAGCGTTGTTATTGAAGAGGTTTTAAAATAAGCTTCTTTTTGCTGTGAAACACCCAAATACTGAGTGTATATAACCACTAGAGTAAAGTAGGTTACAAAAAATTTAACTAAAAAAATAACACTATTTTTATACTTTTTCACAATAACATTTATTTTAACTTCGCTTTTTCTTTTAACGAATATACAAAAATGGAACTGAAAGTTTTAAAACAAGAAATAGACCGTATTATTTCCTCTGAGTACTCCAATGAGGATACCTTGCAAAAAATCTGTGATTATCTAGAAAGAACAGTATCCTATTATGACTGGGTTGGTTTTTATTTTAAAAATGGAACTAAAAACGAACTAAAACTAGCACAATACACCGGAGAAGAAACAGAACATACGATCATCCCTTTTGGGAAAGGAATTTGTGGTCAAGTTGCACTAAGTAATGAAAACTTTGTTGTGCAGGATGTTTCTGAACAAGAAAATTATATTTCTTGCGGTTGGAAGGTAAAATCAGAAATTGTGATCCCAATTTTTGTAAACGAAAAAAATATTGGCCAAATAGACATCGATTCTCATACTGCAAATATTTTCACAGAAAAAGATGAACTTCTCTTGGAATATATTTGTAAAAAAATAGCCCTTATTTTAAATTAATTTTCCTACATTTAATCATAATTAATCCCTAATTACATCCTTAATTATGAAAAAAGAAAAAGAAAAATTTAAAAAAAAAAGCGAAAAAAAGCATTACTCACAAACAAAAAAAAGAATTTTAACCCAATTTGTAAATTGGTTTCGGAATTTTATTGACAATGCAGAATAATGTAAATTAATTTTCACCTTAATTCCTATTCAACGAGAAATAAATATTTTTGTATCAGACGATTCTCCCTCACAACTATTTTACCTAAAAATTAAATAGTTGTTAACTATTAATGGTTTTTGTTACTATCTTTTTATTGTCTTGCAAGATTGCTTTTATTAAATTTGTGTTTCTTAACAAGACCACACTAAATGAGCACTTCAAAAACAATTAAATCCGCATTAATTTCGGTATTTCACAAAGATGGCCTAGAGCCAGTTGTAAAAAAATTAAATGACTTAAATGTAACCATCTACTCTACAGGAGGAACAGAAAAATTCATTAAAAACTTAGGAATCAACGTAATCCCTGTTGATGAGGTTACTTCTTACCCATCTATTCTTGGTGGTAGAGTAAAAACGCTGCATCCGAAAGTTTTTGGTGGTATTCTAAACAGACAGGACAACGAAAATGACGTTGCAGAATTAGCGGAATTCAACATTCCTCAAATAGATCTCGTAATTGTAGATTTATATCCGTTTGAAAAGACTGTTGCTTCAGGAGCACCTGAACAAGATATCGTAGAAAAAATTGACATCGGAGGAATTTCTTTAATTAGAGCTGCTGCAAAAAATTTTAAAGACACATTTATTGTTTCTTCAATGGAACAATATGATCCTTTTTTAAATATAATCTCTCAAAATAAAGGAACAACAACGATATCAGAAAGAAAGAAATTTGCTGCCAAGGCTTTTAACATCTCTTCTCATTATGACACTGCTATCTTTAATTATTTCAATGAAGAAGAAGTCGTTTACAAAGCAAGCGAGCAAGATGCGAAAGTTTTACGTTACGGAGAAAATCCTCATCAAAAAGGATATTTTTTTGGAAATCTGGATGCAATGTTTGACAAACTTCATGGAAAGGAACTGAGTTATAACAATTTATTAGACGTAGATGCGGCTGTTAATTTGATTGAAGAATTTAAAGGTGAAGCGCCAACTTTTGCTATTTTAAAACACAACAATGCTTGTGGATTTGCTCAAAGAGACACAATCAAACAAGCTTATGTAGATGCCTTGGCTGGAGATCCTGTTTCTGCTTTTGGAGGAGTTTTAATTGCAAACATTGAAATTGACAAAGAAACTGCTGAAGAAATTCATTCTTTATTTTGTGAAGTTGTCATTGCTCCTTCTTTTTCAGACGAAGCTCTCAGCATCCTAAAAGGAAAGAAAAATAGAATTATTTTGATCCAAAAACAAGTTGAATTACCAACTAAGACGATCAGAACTTGCTTAAATGGTTCATTGGTTCAAGACAAGGACAGCATAACAGACCAGTTAGAAGACCTAACATATGTGACGAATACAAAGCCTACAAAAGATCAAATTGATGATTTATTATTTGCTTCAAAGCTATGTAAAAACACAAAATCCAACACCATAATACTCGTAAAAGACAAACAATTACTAGCTGGTGGAACGGGGCAAACAAGTAGAGTGGATGCATTAAACCAAGCAATAGAAAAGGCTACTTCTTTTGGCTTCGATTTAAATGGATCTGTCATGGCAAGTGATGCTTTTTTTCCTTTTCCTGATTGTGTAGAAATAGCAGACAAAGTAGGTGTTAAAAGCGTCATACAGCCTGGAGGCTCTATTAAAGATCAATTAAGTATCGACTACTGTAATGAACACGATATTTCTATGGTAATGACAGGTACAAGACATTTCAAACATTAATAAATAAAATGTATATTACACTTATAAATTTAGTAAGTTTGTAAGAGAACATAAAAATAATTCAATAAAAATATTTCATGGGTTTTTTCGATTTTATGACAGAAGATATTGCGATCGATTTGGGTACCGCAAATACGTTGATAATTCACAATGGAAAAGTGGTTATTGACAGTCCTTCTATTGTTGCTAGAAATCGAATTTCTGGTCAAATTATTGCAATTGGTAAAGAAGCCAATTTAATGCAAGGGAAAACCCATGAAAATATCAAAACAATCCGTCCCTTAAAGGATGGAGTGATTGCCGATTTTGAAGCTTCAGAACAAATGATAAAAGAGTTTGTAAAGCAAATTCCGTCAATCAAAAAGAAACTATTTCCACCAGCATTAAGAATGGTAATTTGTATTCCTTCAGGAATTACAGAGGTAGAAAAGCGAGCAGTTCGCGACTCTGCAAAACACATGAATGCAAAAGAAATATATTTAATTTTTGAACCTATGGCTGCAGCAATTGGTGTCGGTATTGACATCATGGAACCCAAAGGAAATATGATTATTGATATCGGGGGCGGTACTACTGAAATTGCCGTGATTGCCCTGGGTGGAATTGTTTGTGACCAATCTGTTAAAGTTGCTGGAGACTTATTTACAAACGACATCATGTACTACATGCGAACTCAACACAATCTTCATGTCGGAGACTCTACTGCCGAAAAAATAAAAATTCAAATTGGTGCGGCTACTGAAGATTTAGAAACCCCACCTGAAGAAATGCTTGTTCAGGGTAGAGATTTATTAAGCGGAAAACCTAAACAGGTTCAAGTTTCTTTTAGAGAAATCGCCAAAGCACTTGATAAATCCATTTTAAGAATTGAAGATGCTGTAATGGAAACATTGTCTAAAACACCTCCAGAATTGGCAGCAGACATCTATAATACTGGAATATACTTGGCTGGAGGAGGCTCTATGTTGAGAGGACTGGACAAACGTTTGTCTCGAAAAACAGATTTACCTGTATATGTTGCTGAAGACCCCTTAAGAGCAGTGGTTAGAGGTACTGGAATAGCATTAAAAGAACTAAGTAAATACAAAAATGTGTTAATGAAATAGCGATTTTTAAGTTCTATCAATGCAGCAAATCATCTATTTTTTTCAGAAGTTTAAATATTTTCTGTTTTTTTTATTCCTAGAGTGTATCGCTCTTACCCTAACTTTTAATAATCTTAATTTTCACAAAAGCAAATTTGTAAACTCTGCAAATAGTGTTACTGGAATTTTTTATTCAACTCTTTCTAATTCTATGGAATATTTGAGTTTGAAATCCAAAAACCAATCTTTACAGGAGGAAAACACCCAACTTAAAAATGACTTAGAAAAAAATAAATTATTTTTCTCTACAGACATTTCAGTCATAGATACGGTGAAATATCATCAAAAATACACCTACACGGAGGCTAAAATTATTAACAACAATTATTCTAAACCTCATAATTTCCTAACAATCAACAGAGGCCTGAATGAGGGGATCATCAAAGAAATGGGGGTTATTAATCGGAGAGGAATTATTGGAATTACTGAAAACGTATCAAATAACTACACCAGAGTGCAATCTATATTGAATAAAAACAGCAACATTAATGCGCGTCTAAAAGGAAATACAGCTTACTTTGGAACTCTTAAATGGAATAGCATTGATTACAATACTGTTCAACTCCATGATATTCCAAGACAAGCTCCCTTAAAGATCGGAGACACGATTGAAACGGGGGGTAAATCAACCATTTTTCCAGAAGGAATTCCTATAGGTACAGTCTCAAAAATAAACAAAAGAAATACAGCAAATAGCAAAATAAACGTGACCCTTTTTAATGACATGAGCAATCTTGAAAATGTTTATGTTGTTAAAAATTTACACAAACAAGAAATACAATTACTAGAAAACAATAGCAATGAATAAAAGTTTACATCTAAGTTTGTTTTTTTTATTCTTGTTGGGGTTACAAGTTTTAATCTTAAATAATATTAACTTTTTAGGATACATCAACCCTTTCCTCTACATCGCTTTTATTTTCTTATATCCGTTAAAAGAAAATAAATTCCCACTATTATTTTTTAGTTTTATGTTAGGGATATCTATTGATTTTTTCTCTGATTCAGGAGGAATTCATGCTTTTTCAACTTTATTTATTGCTTATACGAGACTGTTTTTTGTGAAAATATATTTCAGAAAAATACCTTCAGACTACCCTTTTTTTAAATTAAACTCTGAATCTATTGGCAAGGTTTTTAACTTCGTGGTAACTTTAACAGTCATTCATCACCTTATCTATTTTTCTTTTGCTAGCTTTAGCTTTCAAAATATATCAATCGTTCTCTTGAATACGCTGTATTCAAGTATTTTTACATTGATTTTATTTTTTCTAGGAACCTCCATTTTTAAGAAAAACAAATAATGAAACGAAGTTTTTTACTTTATTTTTTAATTACACTTATTGGAATTATTTTTATTGCAAGGCTTTTTCAACTTCAAATAATTAGAGGCGCAAATTACGATCCAATTCGAAATTCTGCAGTAAAAATCAAATATGATTACCCAGAAAGAGGCTATGTATACGACAGAAACGAGACCCTTTTAGTCGCCAATCAACTTTCTTATGATATCATGATACAACCCAACAAAGTTTCTCCTTTAGATACTTTAGAATTCTGCGACCTGTTAAAAATTGATAAAGAATACTTTTTAAAAAGTTTTAGGAGGGCTGAAAAATATGCGACCTATAAACCTTCCGTATTTCTCAAGCAGTTGTCAAAAGAAGACTTTGCCTTTTTGCAAGAAAAGCTCCAAAAGTTTAAAGGCTTTTATATCCAAAAAAGGATTATAAGAGAATACCCTGTAAAAGTAGCCGCCAATGTTCTTGGATATATCGGAGAAGTCAATGAAAATATGGCTAAAATAAATAACTATTACCAACAAGGAGAATTAATTGGAAAAGATGGAATAGAAAGACAATATGAAAAAATATTAAGAGGAAAAAAAGGAAAAAAATTTTTAAGCTTAAACAGATTCAACACCGTTACGGGATCTTATTTAAAAGGCACATACGATACCTTATCTCAAAATGGAAAAGATTTAACGCTCACTTTAGACATAAAATTACAAGCTTATGCTCAAAAATTGATGTCTGGAAAACGAGGAGGAATTGTAGCAATAGAACCCACTACTGGAGAAATTCTAGCATTGGTAACAGCCCCCTCCTACGACCCTAACATGTTGGTCGGCAGAAAAAGATCTAAAAATTCAAATTTTCTAATGGATCCTAAAAACCCAGACAAGCCAACTTACGACAGGGCTTTAATGGCGCAATATGCTCCTGGATCGCCTTTTAAAATGATGAATGCCTTAATTGGTTTACAAGAAAACGTTATCAATTCGAACACGAACTTCAAATGTTATGAAGGCTATCAATACGGAAGACGAAAAAATGAATTTATGGGATGCCATTGCGGTATTATTGCTAAGCCTATCTATTTAAAAACAGCAATTGCAAGATCTTGTAACAGTTATTTTTCAAATACCTTTAAACGTATTGTAGAAAAAGATAATAGACCCTCAGAGGGGTTAAATAGCTGGAGTGAACATGTAAAAAGTTTTGGTTTAGGAAATTACTTAGGCTATGATTTACCTGCCGGAGCCTCTGGAAGGATCCCAACAGGTACTTTTTATGACGGTAGAATAAACTACCGCTGGAATGCTTCATCTATTATTTCCAATGCTATTGGACAAGGTGATGTTGAAACTACCCCAATACAATTAGCAAACTTTACTGCCGCCATTGCTAATAAAGGATATTTTTACACTCCTCATATTTTAAAACAAATTGATAAAACACCCATCGAGGATCCAAAATTCACAATTCCTAAAAAAACGACAATAGATAAAAAACATTTTTCTCCAATCATTGAAGCGATGCACGAAGTTTTCAAAACAGGAACAGGGAAATGGAGTCAAGTAAACGGAATCGAAATTTGTGGAAAAACAGGAACCGTAGAAAACTTTGCAAATATCAACGGAAAAAAAACACAACTCAAAGATCATTCAATTTTAATTGCATTTGCTCCTAAAAAGAACCCAAAGATCGCCTTGGCAATTTTTGTTGAAAATGGAGGGTACGGTTCTACGATTGCAGCACCAATCTCTAGTTTACTAATTGAAAAATATATAAGTGGCACCATCTCAAAAGCAAATAAAAACCGAGAACAAAGAATGCTAAACCTAAGTTTAGAAAAAACCTATTCTCAATTTAACTAAAAAACGAAAAGAAATTGCGTCAAGAACAAAATAATATTTTTGCGAAAATCGATTGGCTTTTAGTCTTTCTTTTTTTGTTCCTAGTTGGTTTTGGATGGATGAATATTTATGCTGCCTCTAGAACCACTGAAGACTCAGAATTACTAAGTTTTACAACAAAACACGGAAAGCAGTTTATATTTATATGCTGTACGATCCCTTTGATTGTTCTTATCCTTTTTTTTAACTCAAAATTTTATGAGAAGTTTTCAAGCATCTTTTATTTAATTTCAATAGCATCCCTTATTGGATTGTTTGTTTTTGGAAAAAAAATTAACGGGGCAACATCTTGGTATAATTTTGGTTCAATCGGTCTTCAGCCATCAGAGTTTGTCAAGGCTTTTACAGCCTTAGCAATTGCAAAACTATTAAGTGATAGAAAATACAACTTAAAATTAATCAAGAACCAGATAAAAGCTTTTATCATTATTTTTATTCCTGCTATCTTAATCACTTTACAACCAGACGCGGGCTCTGCTTTAATTTATTTAGCGTTTTTTTTAGTATTGAACAGAGAGGGCTTGACTCTAAATTATCTTCTTTTTGGAGCCTTACTGATCCTTGTTTTTATATTGATCATTTTCTTTGGATACATTCCAATTTCACTGTGGCTTATTGGCCTAATTAGTATTGGGTTGTTTTATGCTATTTACAGAGGTGGAAAACGTTTTATACGTTTTAATTGGCATAAAGTTTTAATGATATACGTACTCACTATCCTCTTTACTTTTGGAACAAATTTTACCTACAATACTATTTTTAAACAACACCATAGAGACCGTTTTGAAGTGCTGTTAGGATTAAAAATAGACACTAAAAACATCGGCTATAATTCATATCAATCCGAATTAACAATTAGCTCTGGAAGCTGGACTGGTAAAGGTTTTTTAAAAGGTGACATTACCAAAGGAGATTTTGTTCCTGAACAACATACGGATTACATCTTTAGTACCGTTGGTGAAGAATGGGGCTTTATAGGAAGTAGTTTTGTCATTCTTTTATTTATGCTCATGTTGTATCGAATTATTTATTTGGCTGAAAAACACACGAATAAATTTGGACGAATCTATGGCTATGGAGTCGCCTCTATTTTATTTTTTCACCTTATAATTAATTTAGGAATGGTTATTGGATTGATGCCTACGGTAGGAATACCGCTTCCTTTTTTCAGCTATGGAGGTTCCTCGCTTTGGGGCTTTACCATCTTATTATTTATCTTTATTAGGCTAGACGCTCATAAAAATTATGACTGGTAATTAGTAATAATCGTACCCAAGTCAAACCATGGGTTTGTAACTCTTTATCTAAAAATTTAAATAAAAAAAACCTCAAAATTTTATTTTGAGGTTTAAATTTTAAGTGAAGAAAACTAGATTCCGTCTCCTAATCCTTTTAACTTTTGAGTATTTTCAGCCAACATTAACTCGTCTATTATTTTTTGAATATCACCATTTACGATGTTCGACAAATCATATAATGTCAATCCAATACGATGATCTGTAACTCGTCCTTGAGAATAATTATAGGTTCTAATCTTAGCACTTCTATCTCCAGAAGAGACCATAGAACCTCTCTTCAAAGCATCTGCTGCATTTTTCTTTGCTAATTCCATGTCATACAATCGAGATCGTAAAACTTTAAATGCTTTCTCTTTATTTTTATGTTGCGATTTTTGATCCTGACATTGCGCCACCAAACCAGAAGGAATATGTGTTAAACGAACGGCTGAATAGGTCGTATTTACAGATTGACCTCCTGGACCAGATGAACAGAAAAAATCAATTCTTACATCCTTGGGATTAATTTCTACATCAAACTCCTCTGCCTCTGGAAATACCATACAGGTTGCTGCAGATGTATGAACACGACCTTGTGTCTCTGTTTGCGGAACTCGTTGCACACGATGCACTCCTGCTTCAAACTTAAGAGTTCCATAAACATCAGCTCCAGATACTTCAAACTGAATTTCTTTAAAACCACCATTGGTCCCTTCAGAGTAATCTACGGTAGCTACTTTCCATCCTTTACTTTCACAATATTTAGAATACATTCTAAATAAATCTCCCGCAAAAATACTTGCTTCATCTCCACCAGTTCCTGCACGTAATTCTACAACAGCATTTTTAGAGTCTTCGGGATCTTTTGGTATTAATAGAAATTTTATTTCATCTTCTAGCTCTGGAATCCTTGAATTAGCCTCCTCTATTTCCATCTTTGCCATTTCCGTCATTTCAGCATCAGAGCCGTCTGAAATAATTTCTTTTGCTTCCTCTATGTTGTTGATTAAAGTTTGATATTCATCACCCTTTTCTACAACACTTCCTAAATCTTTATATTCTTTCATTAATTGCGCATACCGCTTTTGATCCATAATAATCTCTGGCTGAATAATCAAATCAGAAACCTCATCGTAACG
>Ga0209119_1004909_pt1 | contig 10738 bp, 8 predicted proteins | sample COG_03_FD_184747 | JGI IMG/M metagenome (GOLD analysis project Ga0209119, IMG submission 184747) | Pelagic Microbial community sample from North Sea - COGITO 998_met_03 (SPAdes) (version 2) | ecosystem: Environmental > Aquatic > Marine > Neritic zone/Coastal water | place: Helgoland, sampling... | reverse complement strand
TTCGCCTGTACTTCTTAATAAACTAGCAATCGGAACAGTACCTATTTCCGTGCTAATTAGTGTAGCAATAGCAATGGCTGTTGCTGCTGTTATCCACCGCTGGTTTGAGATACCAGTAACCAAACACCTTTCCAAGCTGGCACGTAAGAACGCTTTCTAAAAGGCGCTCCCCACTAACACTAAAGGAAAATTGAATCGCCACCAATTCTCTAGACACTCGCCAGCCTCTCTTGGTAACGCTGCTCATACTCTACAGGTGATAGCTGATTATTAAAACCATGCCGTCGTTTTGTATTGTAGAACATCTCTATGTAATCAAAAATATCGCTGCGGGCTGCCTCTCTGGCTAGAAGTACGAGAGCTAGCCAATAAGTTCTTAGCTAGAAAGAATACTCAAAACAAAATTCACTATCAGAATCTCTCTCAAATGAGTCAGTGATTGGGCTATAGCTCTTTACACAAACCGCGTCGTCCATTGGCTTGAAAACGTAATATCTAATTTGCATAACGAAAGACATTGCGAAACTGGAGTCAGATTGATACTCCCCCAGTTTCTCGGACACTCTAATTAGTGGACAATACCACTACTGGAGTGAGTATCAGAATTTCGATAAAAAACTGTAGAACATCAATAAATTAATATTGAATATTTATAAAAACGTATGTAAATTAAAGTAAGTGTGCCAAGCCCTTTCCGAACATCTAATTAACAACCAAAAAGAGCTTTTTTAAATAACTTCCACTTCATTATTGATTAAACATTCTCAGCCTCAATGATTTCGATAGCAGTAATTCTCTCTGCTTCATTTTTTATTTGGTAATCCTGAATCTCAACCACTTCCACAGAAGCGTCACCTCCACGAAGATCACCTTGCAATGGACTTTGTCCTACGTCAAATTTTGGTACTTCCGAAACACAAATAGGTTTTCCTAGTAATGACTTAATTTTATTTTTCACGACCCAAGCTAAAGGATGTCGAATGTACTGCTTCATTACTGGAGCTGCAGTACCAACCATCCAGCAGTTTTTCGGACATGTACGAACTAAATCTCTTACCTTATTAGCCTTATCACTAAACCATAGTTCCTCGAATGTTGATACCTCATGAATATTCCCCATAGATTCCTTCCAATATCTGTCCTCTAAACCATTACAGGGATAGATATCTCCGTTTGGCTCCAAGAAAAAATTACTTGTGCCAGCTTGGCATGGGAGCATTCTTGGCTTGCCATCAATATAATTAATTAGCCCTAAATTAAAGAATGCCCTGAACCAAGATTTAGGACTTTTCTCTCTCATCAACCGCTCAATTAATTCATGAAAATTTGCTTTTACTTCATCTTTATTTTCAACGACATTATCAGTTTTATGAAAGTAATAAGAATTATGAAAGGTAGCTGTAGCAAACTCCATTCCCAGACTAGTAGCTAGGTTATGCAGAGGCAATAAATCATGCGAGTTCTTATTTGAAACCGTCTGTCCAAAACCAATATCTTTAATCCCCATATCCTTCAAAGCAAGCAGAGTTCGTATCGCACGATCAAAACCTCCCTCACGACCACGAAGATCATCGTTCATAATTGGCAGGCCTTCAATACTTACCCTAATACCTATATTTGGAAATCTTTCCGCCATTTTAATGATTTTAGCTGTGTGCCAACCAGATGTGGAAATAACAATCCTATCTGATTTTCTATACATCACCTCAACAATTTCTTCTAAGTCATTTCGAACGAATGGCTCCCCACCAGTTATATTTACGAACTTAAAATTAGGCAACATTTCAAGATCTTGCGGTGTGATTTCTTTTTTTCGATCAGTTGGATTAGCCCAGATATCACACATCTTGCAGCGCATTTGACACCGATAAGTCGTGATAATTGAAATATCTGTTGGCATTAACTTTGGATCAAAATTTAACATTTGAGATTTTCCTTCAACTCGGGTTAACTAAATCATTTTAACGATTTATAAATATCAGCCGTCTGAACAGCTATTTTTGGCCATGAATAGTATTTTTCCGCCATTTCAATATAGCTACTTTCATTAAGCTGCTCCGTCTTTCCATCTAAAAAATTCGTTATTTTTTCTTGGAGATCTGAGGTAGATCCCACCTTGAAATAATGATCTTTACTAATCGGCACTCTCTCATTGGCGGGGATGTCGGAAGCTAACGGCCTCAATCCATAACTTAGCGCCTCAAGTAAGGCTATAGGTAACCCTTCATGAAATGATGGCAGGACAAATAATTTTGCATGTGAATAAAGCTGGTGTAACTCTTCACCAACTATATAACCAGTAAGTATGATATTTGAAGACTTAGCAGCCTTACTTTTTAGGTCACGACTATATTGAGTTTCATGGTCTGCGTCACCAGCAATCACAAGCTTAATATCTCTATCGATGTTCGAATAAGCTTCCAATAAAACATGCAGCCCTTTTTCTGGAACAAACCTAGCCACTACCAAAATATACTTCTCAGGCTTCAATTCAAGAGTATCAAGATACTTATACTCTTTCGTCCGTTCTCGAATCTTTACCCCATTAAAAATGAGCGTAGACTGTCGACCACAACGGCGCTCTAAAGTGCCCTGAATAATATCTGAAATAGCAATTACTTTATTCGCATATAGACCACTGAGCTTTTCACCAAGCTTGAGAATAGTACGAGCCACCCATCCCCAGTTAGCTCTTTCATAATCTGATCCATGGTGAGTAAAAACAACCTTCATACCCATTAACCTTGCCACTGGCACCATAAGTCCAGGCCCAATCGCATGAATATGCATAATATCTGCACCCCATTTTTTAGCCTCGAGCAATGCTAGAAGCGTATGAACAATAGCTTCAAAGCTTTTACTTTTAGGTGAAAAAAGATCAACTAGACTAATACCCTTCCAAAATACAATCTTTTCTTTAACGTAAGAAGCTCTTCTTGCTATTCGAATATTGAATCCCTGTTGTGCTAGTAATGGATATAATTGTGAGCAATGCGCTTCAACACCACCAGGAATATTTGGTATACCTCTAGTGCCTGTCACGAAGACCTTCATTTGGCCTCTCCTAAAACAGATTTATATATGGACATTAGGCCTGCGTAATGGAGGTTCTTATTAAATTTATCTTCTACTTTTTTTCTACCAGCTAGACCCATTTTTATAGCCTCATCTTTATTTTCAGACATCCATTTAATTTTTAATGCAAAATCTTGAGCATCATGAGTCTTGAATATCAAACCATCAATCGACTCACTAATCAATTCCGGGATACCTCCTATATTTGAACCTATTACTGGACGAGCAGACGCAAATGACTCTAATACAGACATGGGGCAATTTTCATACCACTCTGATGGAACAACAATACAAAGAGCTCGAGAAATTATCATTTTCAGCTCGGCTCCCGACTTGAAACCAAGGAAAGTTACATTGCTAATATTCCCTTCATTCACCAGAGTCTTTAACTTCAATTCAATTGGTCCAGCTCCAACTATAAAATGATTAATTGAAGGATTTAAAGTCGCTGCTTTAATAAACGTTTCGAGACCTTTCTCTTCAGATAGTCTCCCGAAGTAGAGAATATAATCATCATGACTTTTCGAGACTTCATATTCGGTAACATCGATATAATTTGGTAAATAACTAATTTTTTCGGCCGGAAAGCCAAACTCGATCATTTTCTCCCTGTAAAAGTTACTAACAGCAATGTACATATCAACATCACGGTAGTACCTCATATAGTGGTGAAAGTACATTTCAATCATATTCACAAGGCTGCCAAAAATTGAATCCTTAGTACACTTATTAACAACACTATTATAAAATTTTACTCCTTTACATTTTTCACAAACCAAGCCGTTAACATACATTTTATAGTTAGGGCACATAGGTTTTAAATCATGTAATGTTAAAATAATTGGAATATTTTTATCTTGAAGTGGTTTAAATACAGATGGCGATATTTGATGTTGGAAAATATGAAAATGAGCGACTTCAGGGGCTGCTTGCTCCAACAATAATTTCATTTTTTTTCTAGCATCAAAAGAATAAATAATTTTCGAAGCGCTAGCTAATTTTGATGCTAAGCCAGACTTTCCATAATCAACGTATTCAACAAAATAATCCGAGTATTCAGACTCAAGATTATCCTCGTTTTTCATTGAAAACGGAATAACACTATGGCCTTTTGACTCAAGTAATGCTTTCTCGTCAAAAAACACAGTTTCACTGCCGCCCTTTCGCCAGAAGAATTTATTAATTGATAAAATAAGCATAAGGTTCCAATTACTCCACTGATATTTTTTTAAAAGCAAAATACTTATAGCTCGACTTTAGAAATTCAATTACTTTTATATTGGACTTATCATTTAAGAAATCACCAGTATTATCTGACATAACCATTTTGAGGTAATATGAAGTTAGCCACAATAAATACAAATAAAGTAAGTCATCAAAGCTGTGGTCATATAACGAAATTTGATCATCGCATAACCATGTCTTAGAAAAACTAGATAATGACTCTTTGTAGAATGCAGAAAAATGTGTTTTATTTTGTACAAGCACACATTCTGCAAATATGAAGTGAAATAAATCATGACTGAGGGGCCGGAAGTTACCCTCTTCCCAATCAAAAATACATAAATCTTCATCCTTAAGTCTAATATTCCATCTAGTGAAATCCCCATGAGAAAATGTCATCGTCACGTTTTTACTTTGATCAATTATTTCATCAATTTTATTAATAACCAACATCAAATCTTCACCTATTAATGTTGCCATCAATTCATCCATTGTTGATAGCTTGTTACGTAAATCATTTAGATATTTATTTGCATTAAATGGATTATTATCTTTCGTTCTTATTGCTATTTCCCTTAGACATTTTAAAATCTGAGGGGACGCACTATTTGGAAAAAAAGTTGAAGATACAGCTGTTTGCCTAAATGCAAGGTAGGTATTCTTCCCGGTGATTTCATTAGGACCTGTATGATCTGGAAGCTCAATACACTCAATTTCTTTCGTATGCATATATGACAAAGCATTAATCTCACCTTTTAGCTGCAATCTTGCTAGCTCACTGCTTGCCAACTTAATATAGCCAGTGCACTTTTTTTTCGATGCAATCTCTAAAGTGATTTTTTGCAACGGCCCAACAGCACCAAAATAAAAACACCCAATATACTCTCGTTCATGAAGCATTGATTTTAGTCTTGAAAAAGGGCCATTTTTAAAGTCAGCAATAATGTTGATACGCGCAGGAAATATTATCCTTTTTAACCCAATTGACCAAAAAACTCTAAACATAATCAATGTAATCCTGGCCTTAAAACTTGACGGTTTAACCGTGGCAGAATTAAAAATAAATCTCGTATCTATAATCCAGCGAGCTTTTGCTAATGAGGGTATTACAACAAATGAATGGTGGCTTTTAGAATTTAATTTTTTGAGTTTGGCATCCCATGGCTCTTTCATCACTCTAGATTCTGAGATATAGACTTTCATATTAGAATAACTACCCGCGCCATACATATTACCTGGTAGCAATATGTCAGATTTAGCATGAAGTACTGTCTCAAAAATCTTACCAGACTGGACATCTCCAAAATTTATGGGATTGCCGTCGTCTTTTAAAATATCAAAGAATTTTTCTAAGTTAGAGTTAATGGGAATCTCTCCGCCATATAGTTAAATCCTCGCTCAAAAGGGATTCAAGTTCCAATATTTGACTAGAAAAATACCTTTCCATTTCATCTTGAGTCTCCAAATCCAAAACAGGTCTTTCACCATCGATTTCATTAAATTTAATTATATTATCCTTCATCGCGCGAAAAAGTGGGGTAAAAGGCGCAGGTAATAGATATTTGAATCTCGTCAAAATGCCTATCTGACGTCTTAATAATTTGGTTAAACTAGGAAATCGTGGAACTGCAAAACTATTGATTTTTTTACCCTGATCACTGGCGAATTCAATATCTGATATATCTATCTGAAGAAATTTAGCCACTTTCTTTGCTAAATTATGTTCAGAATAAAACTCCTTCTCATAAATAAAAATTTTAATCTGTTCCCTAGGAAAAATATCAAAAAGTTTCCGAATATGATAAACGTAATTACTCTGACCTAAATAATCACAATTCCGACGTGATATTTCATCAGTATATAAATATGATTTTTTTGTTAGAGCTTTTTTGAAGTTTATTTCATTCTCCCAGCCCATCCTTCTACAATAAAGGTATGCAGAAAAGGCTCTGTGTACAGGATTTCTTAAAGATAAAACTATTTTGCAATCAGGGCTGTGATCATGTAGTCGCTGTATGTATGAGGCGCTTAAAATGGCACTGACATGCTTGGCGCCAATTTTTTCATGAGGAGCAATATCTGGATAATATGATTTAATTTCTTTGACAAATAAACTTGTGTCTTGTTGAAAGAATGCTAACATTTCTTCTTCAGCCTGAATCTGAACTGATGGAAATTTCTCCAACATGTTCTTTAATTTAGTAGTTCCACACTTCTGAAAACCTGCTATGAAAAAATCAAATTCCATTATTCATTCAAACCTAAAATTTTTGGGAAAAATAACAAAGTCGAGCATTTTATATACCGCTAATGCGCCTAAACAGTTATGCAATATCATTATAAACGAAGCAGCAATAGCTGCACCGTTAATACCATAAAGCGGAATTAAGATATAAGACAACGCTATCAATAGAGTTGCACTTATAAAAGAAATTATACCTACAACTTTGTGGCCACTTGTCATATTGAGCGTATAGAAAACAGAACCCGAATAACAATTAAAAAGATGCCCTAAACAAAGAATCTGAAGGGCTGTTGCTCCCGAGGTAAACTCACTTCCAAATAGAGATAGCACTGTGGATGGAAATAGAAGAAATACTAAGCAAATAGGCAGCGAGAGGATAAGACTTACTCTAGCAGTGTTTCTCACGATTCTAACTAAGTCTGTTAAATTTCCGGCCACAAAATTCCTAGAAATTTTTGGCGCAATGACAGAGTTTGTAGCAATTAAAACAAAACTAAGTAAACCTGCAACACGCCCCACAGATCCATAAATGCCAATACTTGATGTGTCACTAAAAACACCCAAAAGCAATAGGGGGCACCACAGCATTACATGACTCATTACATTTGTCACCAACATGGGCAAACTGGTCCGGAATAGTCTTGAGGCAAATCCTTCTATATACGTGAAGGAGACCTCACCAATAAATTGCCGCCACCAAATAGACGCAACAACAAGTGCTACGACAAAAGTTAAAGAATATCCTACAAAAATATAATTTTTAGAGAATGTGTAGGTACCGATAGCAACAACAACACAACTACCTGCAACCCAAATAAAGTTAATCAAAAACAAACTTTGATTAACTTTTTCAACTCCTTGCAGGCAAAACGCCTGAATCGACATTAATGTCATTGGTACCAATGCTAGAGCACCATATTGAAAAGCATATGTTAGGGATTTATCAGAAAATAAGTATGTTGCTAAAACTGATGCATACTCATAAATAAGGACTGTTATTGCGATGGCCATCAAACCACTAATGAGGAGAGAGACGAGATTTATATACTTGATCCCTACAAAATTCTCATCATGTTTAAGACTTGCAATAAGCTTAACCAAGGCGTGGTCCATCCCAAGCCTAGAAATAGTTGACAGTATTGACATGATCGTAATTGTCAGATAAAAGGTACCCGTAAAAGATGCACCCAGAAGCCGCCCTAGAAGTATACCCAGAAGGAGATTGCAGCCAGCAGACGATATTTTAATAATTATTGCACCACCGATCCTTTTTATGACACTTTCATAGGAAACCATTGCAAATTTTATTTTACAAGCATAAACCTCGACTATCTTGCGGATTGCATTCGTATAATAGATAAGGCGCCTCCACAATAAAAAGCTATAAATATAGAATAGGTTAGTTTTGAAAAAATTGGCGTTGAAACACTTTCAACAAAGCTTTTGCAAAAGAGCATAACAGCTAGAAATGCAATTACTTTAAAATCCTTACTATTACAACTATTTGCAAAAATAAAAAGCCGCCTACCTATTCCAATCAAACAACTTAAATAAAATAACACTCCTAAAAACCCAATCTCCGCAAGTAACATAGGCCAAAATGTATCCATCAAAAACCTAGGGTCTGAACTTGTCATTCCATAGTGATTAGATAACCCTAATTCACCATATAATGGGCTGTATACATCAACGCTTGTTGCGCTACCAAAGGTACTTAATCCAGTTCCCAGTGGAAAATTTTCAACAGCCAGCGTTAAACTTGCAACAGCGAGTTTTAACCTTGGCGTGAACTCTCCTAATAAAACCTCCTCAAAACGCAGAGAATTAAGCATGGTTAGAAAATAAGATGGGAAAATTAAAAAAATACACACACCCAACCCAGTCATTAAAAATAAACTTTTCATCCAATTTGCAATACTTTGTCTTGTCATCCATAAGATTACTAAAATCCCAATAAATAACGCTATAAGAGTTTTTTTTCTCATAGCAACAATCAAAGCAGCCACAAAAACCGCGAAAATAATTCCTGATAATTTTTCATTTCCCACAATCCACCTACAAAAACATATACAAGCGCTAGAAGAAATTAGCCACGCAAAAGATCCAGGATGCAAAAAAATCGATGTTGCTGATTTCAGATCGCCTCTAAGAACTGCATCGTCTGCAATACCACCCGCTAAAGATGATAAACTTGGAAAATCCAAAGCAACCTCTAATATTCCATAAGCTGCTACTGGAAAACTAATCCATACAAAAATATTTGAAATTAAGATAAGATGTCTTGCTGTAAAGGATATATTGCTAAATAACAATACCTGTATAAAAAAACCAAATGTAAAAAAAAATTGTAGTGCCGCAAGTCCAGATCGATCAATATTTTTAAAAGAGGATAAAACTGCAACCAAAAATAGAGCTATTAGTGAAAAAATAGGGATAGGCATAAATAAATTGCGATCCCGGATCATAATCAACATAAAAAACATTGTTATAATTCCACCGATGCCTTTTTTAATTAAGTCAAAAAGAATATAACCATCAGTAGAAAAAATCTTTATCGAATCACTTACTATAAAAATGAAAAAGATTATTATTATTCCCCAAGTTAAGAAATCTGAGTGTCGTATAACTCCACTTTTACGAATCGACATATTTGAGCCTACCCTAAAAGTTTCAGACTTTTCTTGGCGTTTTTCTTTAATGCATCGAAAACAATCTTCTTCACGTTAAGAACAACATCTTGTATTGGCGCTTCCGCGTTTATAGAATGAAAATTATTTAGTGATGATTCAAGGTGACTATATTCCGTAACTTGTCTTTTAAGCTCTTCATCGAAAATCTCTCGCTTTCTTTTGGTAAGCTCTTCAGTGGAACATTTTAAATAAAGAACAAAGTCTGGTTGTGGCAATATAACTCGACACAACCTAACAAGGCATTTCGGCAAAGTCATTCCAAACCGCTCAGGATAAACCAACAAATCATCGTAGTGCCTGTCATAAAGAACTATTCCACCTCTCGCCACCAAAAATTTGACGATTATTCCTCCAAGCATGTAATCAATCAGGTAATAGGAAAATTTTAATCCACTTGCTATTTTATTGAATTTTGGTACCTTTTTTATAAAGGAAACCTCATTTTTAGGAGTTATTTTTCTGGTCTTTATTGGTAACACATGGCTTATTTTGGGCAGTATAAACGGTCGCCAGTAAAGAGTTCTTGAATTCTCTTTAACCTGCACTTTTGAGATGATAGGCATCAATTGCTTGATCATGGTACTTTTACCACTCCCATCAGTTCCAACGAAAGCTATACAAATTCCACTAGGTTTTATGACTTTTCTTATGTTATAAAATACTAGTTTCACCATCTCAGAAACAGCTTGATAAGGGTGTGTTAATATAAATTTCACTAATAGATGAAACTTGATACTTAGCGATACAGATCTCAAACCATCCCAGTCTTGACACAGAACATTTTTAACAATTTTTTTTCCTAACTTAACACCAACCAAATCACTAATTAAGTCGTTGAAATACTGGCTGGATTTACAGCTAACGATAATGTTTGATCTATATTTTTCCTTCACATCACCAAAAGTTAATAATGGATATATCAAATGCCCTAATGTTGTAATCGAATGGCTAGCGACTTTTAAGCCATTTACACTATCAATATTTTGAGCAAGTTTCTGTCTGCTTATAATTGGAACAAAAGACCTCCAAGAAACATTTTTAAGCAAATCAATGTGTATGATCGAATTATCCTTGGCTTCTATAAAACAATTTACACCATTGGACGTTACATTCCATAGTAAAGTGGAAAAGTCATGAGTACGTGTCACATAATTTAGCATCCGCTTTGCGACACTTATATCACTAACCCAGATATCTACATCATTATCGGTATAGTATGGTAGCTTATTAAAATTTCCAATAACGCAATATTTTACTCCCCGCTTATCGAGTTCGAAAAAATAACGGGTTAAAAAAATTGAGAGAGATGTCTCGAGAGTTTTTTCTAAATCTTTATTCATCTGTTTTTCTTCATCTATCGAACGTGTTTATGCCAAACATAAGCCCCTCTCAAAATCTCATCAAGATCCGAGAATTTAAGATTCCAACCTAGGTTTGTCTTAGCCTTAAAGTGAACAACGACCTCATCACATCCTAAAAACTCGCAACAGCCGCCGCACCCAAT
>Ga0209119_1004904_pt1 | contig 10739 bp, 8 predicted proteins | sample COG_03_FD_184747 | JGI IMG/M metagenome (GOLD analysis project Ga0209119, IMG submission 184747) | Pelagic Microbial community sample from North Sea - COGITO 998_met_03 (SPAdes) (version 2) | ecosystem: Environmental > Aquatic > Marine > Neritic zone/Coastal water | place: Helgoland, sampling... | reverse complement strand
TGATGCCCAAAAGTTAGTTATAGCAAATAAAATAGTGAATCGTTTTGGTGAAAGCTTAAATGGATTTTGTTTTGGTATATGGGGCTTAGCTTTTAAGCCGGGTACAGATGATATGAGAGAAGCACCAGCAATTTATATAATAAAAGAGTTAGTTAAAAGAGGAGCTCAAATAAAAGCATACGATCCTAAGGCATTTAATGAAGCAAAAGAGCACTATCTTAAAGGAATTAATAATATAGAATATGTAGCATCAAAATATGAAGTTTTAAAAGACTCAGATGCACTAGTTTTACTAACTGAATGGAAAGAGTTTAGGTCCCCAGATTTTGAAGAGATTAAAATTCAATTAAAAAATCCTATTATCTTTGATGGTAGAAACCAATATAACACATTTAATCTTGAGAAAATAGGATTTGAATATTATCAAATAGGTAAAAGTAAATGACAATATTAGTTACCGGAGCAGCGGGTTTTATAGGTTACCATTTGTGTGAGGCCCTTATTATAAAAGGTTTTCATGTTGTAGGTTTGGATAATATAAATGATTACTATGACATTAATTTGAAGTATGCAAGATTAAAACATCTTGGTATAAATCGAGAAAAAGCAAATATTTATAACACCATAGTTAATAGTGAAACTTATGGTAATCAGGTGCAATTTATTCGAATGAACCTGGAAGATAGAGACTATCTTCCAAAACTATTTAAAGAATTTCAATTTGATTTTGTTTGTAATTTGGCAGCACAAGCTGGAGTTCGCTATTCAATAGAAAACCCAGAAGCTTATGTAGATTCAAATATTAATGGGTTTTTAAATATTTTAGAATGTTGCCGTAAAAACAAAATAAAACGCTTGGTATATGCCTCTAGCTCTAGTGTTTATGGAAATAGTTCTGATATACCCTTCAAAGAAACAGCTAACGTAGATTATCCTATAAGTTTGTACGCAGCTACTAAAAAAAGTAATGAATTGATGGCCCACACATATAGCCATTTATATAATATAGAAACTATTGGTTTGCGTTTTTTTACAGTGTATGGTCCATGGGGTAGACCAGATATGGCGATGTTTTTATTTACAGATGCCATTCTAAAGAATATGCCAATTAATATATTTAATAATGGAGATCTATCCAGGGACTTTACATACATTGATGATATAGTTGAAGGAGTTGTTAATACGTTAGTAAGGGATTCTGAAAATACTAGTTTGTATAAACTATATAATATAGGTAATGGTAAGCCCGTTAGGTTACTAGATTTTATAGAGTCTTTAGAACATACAATAGGTATTAAGGCTAAAAAAAATATGCTTCCAATGCAAGATGGTGATGTAAATTTAACCTTTGCATGTACCTCCAGTATGGCACAGGATTACAACTATAGGCCAAAAATTAATTTAAATAATGGAATTCGAAAGTTTGTATTATGGTTCAAGACCTATTACGAGAAATAGTTTATAATGTTTTCAAACACAATAAATAAATCATCACAAAAATTACAGCTATTTGTTAGTTTTTTTTAGAAAATAAATATGAAAAAGATACTAATTATATTTGGCACTCGCCCTGAAGCTATAAAAATGGCCCCTCTAGTTAAAGAGTTTCAAAAACATCCAGAAGTTTTTGAAACAAAAGTTTGTGTCACAGCTCAGCATAGAGAAATGCTTGATCAAGTTTTAGACTTTTTTAATATTACACCAGATTTCGATCTTGATTTAATGAAACCAGGGCAAAATTTATATGGTTTAACTGCTGATATTATTACAAATTTAAAACCTGTTTTAGAAGATTTTGAGCCAGATTACGTTTTTGTTCATGGAGATACGACCACTACTATGGCTGGTTCTATTGCAAGTTTTTATTCTGGAGCAAAAGTATGTCATGTTGAAGCAGGATTAAGAACCCACAATAAATATGCTCCATTTCCTGAAGAAATTAATAGGCAAATAACAGGAAGAATATGCGATTATCATTTCGCACCTACACAAACTTCTGAAATCAATTTATTAAAAGAAAATATAAAACAAGATTCAATTTTGATAACTGGAAATACTGTAATTGATGCTTTGTTAGATTCAGTAGAAAAAGTAAATGAGAATCCGAGTAATTTGATTGAAGAAATTAAGGAACAAATAGGAGATAGAGAAGTTATTTTAGTTACTGGACATAGAAGAGAGAATCATGGAGTAGGATTTGAACGCATCTGTAAAGCCTTAAAACGTATCGCAGAAGACAATACAGATAGACTGATTGTTTACCCGGTACATTTAAATCCGAAGGTACAAGAACCGGTAAAGAGAATATTATCAGAGGTAAACAATGTAAAATTAATTGATCCATTGGCTTACCAGGATTTTATTTGGTTGATGAACAGGGCTAAGATTATCATTACAGATAGTGGTGGGGTGCAAGAAGAAGCCCCAAGTTTGGGTAAACCCGTATTGGTGATGCGCGATACCACAGAAAGACCAGAGGCTGTTGCCACAGGAACGGTATTGCTTGTAGGAACAGATGAAGACTTAATCGTAAAAGAAGCATTGGACTTGTTGAAGAACAAATCACGCTTCGAAAAAATGTCAGCTTTACACAATCCATACGGAGATGGAAAAGCATGTAAAAGAATAGTAGAATATATGGCAGCATTAGAAGCTGTTAAAACAGTATAAAAGAAATGCAAACACAACCAGAAGTTGTCATGATTGGTTTGGGCTATATCGGATTGCCTACAGCCGCACTTATTGCCTCAAATGAGGTCGCAGTACATGGAGTAGATATTAATCAAAAAGTTGTAGATAGCATCAATGCTGGTAAAATTCATATTGTAGAACCTTCATTAGATATTGTTGTTGCGTCAGCTGTTGAAAAAGGCTTTTTAACTGCTGCAACAACACCAGTGCAAGCAAATACCTATTTAATAGTAGTTCCGACCCCTTTTAAAGGAAAAAATGAGCCAGATATATCTTTTGTAGAGGCAGCTACAAATGCAGTACTTCCTTTATTAAAAGAAGGCGATTTATATATCATTGAATCTACGTCACCTATTGGAACAACAGAGAAGATGATGCAGTTGATTTATCGTCAACGTCCAGAATTAAAAGACACCTTACATATTGCATATTGTCCGGAGCGTGTGTTGCCAGGTAATGTAATGTATGAATTGGTTTACAATGACAGGGTCATTGGAGGAATTGACGATGCATCAACAAAAAAGGCAGTAGCTTTCTATGCCAAATATGTAAAAGGAGAATTACATGCAACAAATGCTCGTACTGCAGAGATGTGTAAGTTGGTTGAAAATTCTTCTAGAGATGTACAAATAGCGTTTGCAAATGAACTTTCTTTAATTTGTGACAAGGCAGATATCAATGTTTGGGAATTAATCAATTTAGCAAACAAACACCCAAGGGTTAATATCTTACAACCTGGTTGTGGTGTTGGTGGTCATTGCATAGCTGTTGACCCTTACTTTATTGTTTCAGACTACCCTATGGAGTCTAAAATTATAGGAACGGCTAGAGAGATTAACAATTATAAATCGTTTTGGTGTGCTGAAAAAATTCAAACAGAGAAACTTAAATTTGAACTTGAACATGGCAGGAAGCCAAAAGTAGCTGTTATGGGTTTAGCTTTTAAACCTAATATTGATGATTTAAGAGAATCTCCTGCAAAATATATAGCGCAAAAAGTATTACAAAACGATAGTAATGGCGCGTACTTAATTGTAGAGCCAAACATCAAAGAACATAATGTGTTTAAATTAACAAATTATCAATTGGCTATAGAGCAAGCAGATATTATTGCTTTTTTAGTGGCGCATGATGAGTTTAAAACTATGGGAATACCTGAGAGTAAAGTAATTTTAGATTTTTGTGGAATAACAAATAAGAGTATAATTAATTTGTAAAAAAAACTATTAAATACTACAAAATGAATAGAAAATATTTCTCACACGAAACATCCATAATAGACAATGGATGTGTAATTGGGGATAAAACAAAAATTTGGCACTTTTCTCATATAATGCCTAATTGTGTTATAGGTAAAAGTTGTAATGTTGGTCAAAACGTAGTAATATCCTCATATGTTAAATTAGGAAATAATGTTAAAATTCAGAACAATGTATCTGTTTATACAGGTGTCATTTGTGAAGATGATGTTTTTTTAGGTCCTTCCATGGTTTTCACTAATGTAATTAATCCAAGAAGTGCTGTTAATAGAAAAGATGAGTTTTTAAAAACAATAGTGAAAAGAGGTGCTAGTATTGGTGCTAATGCTACGATTGTTTGTGGAAATAATATAGGAAAATTTTCATTTATAGGAGCTGGTGCTGTGGTTACTAAAGAAGTATTAGATTATTCATTAGTTGTTGGGAATCCATCTAAACACATTGGATGGGTAAGTGAATTTGGGTATAGATTAGATTTTAATGAAAACGGAATTGCCTTTTGCATTGAAAGTAATCAAGAATACTTATTAGAAAAAAATAGAGTAAAAAGAATTAAATAGATGAGAAATTTTGCACTTATAGGAGCCTCTGGTTACATAGCTCCAAGACATTTAAAAGCAATTAAGGATACGGATAACAATTTATTAGCAGCACTCGATCGATTTGACAGTGTTGGTATAATGGATAGCTATTTTCCTGAAGCAGACTTTTTTGTTGAACCCGAACGTTTTGATAGGCATTTAGAAAAGTTGCGTTTCGATAAAAATATTAAGATTGATTTTATGAGCATATGTACGCCCAATTATTTACATGACGCCCACATTAGGATGGCATTACGAAGAGGGGCGGATGCTATTTGTGAAAAGCCTTTAGTGTTAAATCCATGGAATTTGGATGCACTGCAAAAAATGGAACAAGAATCTGGTAATAAGGTATTCAATATCTTACAATTACGAGTTCATCAAAGCATCATTGACTTAAAGAAAAAAATTGACGCTGCTCCAAAAGATAAAGTTTTTGATGTTGATTTGACTTATTTAACCTCACGAGGTAATTGGTATTTCACATCATGGAAAGGTAATGTCAGTAAATCAGGAGGTATTGCTACTAATATTGGCGTGCATTTTTATGACATGCTAGGGTTTATTTTTGGTGATATTAAAAAAAATGTAGTTCACGTGCATACTCATGATAGAGCTTCTGGCTATTTAGAATTTGAAAGAGCCAGAGTACGTTGGTTTCTATCCATAAATTATGATGTTTTACCTGAAAAAATTAAAGTAAAGGGTCAGAGGACTTATAGATCTATTACTATTGATGGAGAAGAGTTAGAGTTTAGTGGTGGTTTTACAGATTTGCATACCAAGGTTTATGAAGGTGTTTTAGATGGAAATGGTTATGGTTTGGAAGATGCTAGACAGGCTATTGAAATAGTTCATTTTATCAGAAATACTACCCCTATTGGGTTAAAAGGCGATTATCACCCATATGCAAAAAAAGAAATTGTAAAACATCCTTTTTCAAATTAATAATTTTGATAAAAAAAGCATTCTGGGGTTTCAAATGGACCTTCATTCAACAATTTTTCTCACAATTAATTAATCTAGGAAGCTTAGTTTATTTAAGCCACCTTATTGAACCTGATATTCATGGTTTCTTTGCAATAGCAATTATTGGAGTAACTTTAACTAGTATTTTAGGTTCTATAGGGTTGAATGAATTAATAATTAAGGATCAATCAGAAAATTTTAAAGCTAAATCAGAGTATTATTTTGGTATTATAATTTTACTATCCATTTTATTTATAATTATAACATCTATATTAGGTTTAATAATTAGTTATAGTTATAGCACTACTTTTGAGTTTGGTTTATTATTAAAATATTCTTTAATACTAGGCCTTATTGCACCAATGACTCCATTTAGAAGTTATCTTGAAGCAGTAAAATCAAAAAATTTAGATTTTAAAAAGTTAAGTTTTGTGCAAATAACTACAATACTTATGGGTGTAATTCCTTCAATTTTTTTAGCTAAATTAGGATTTGCTTATGAAGCATTAGCTTCTAGGTATATACTTCCGCATTTATTTTACATCGTATTTGGGTATACTTATTTTAAAGTTCCATTAAAAGCGAAATTTTCTAAATCACATATCAAAACTTTAAAGAATTTCTCTTTGTATTATTCACTTAATAATATTGTAAATTATTTTGTTAGAAATCTTGATTATATGATTATAGGAAAATTTTTTAGCCCTGCAATTCTTGGTCAATATGTTATAGCTTATAAAATATTACTTTTCCCTTTAAAGAATATTACATCAAAAGTTGTTCAAGTAGGGATGCCTTTATTAACTAGAATCTTTGATAATAAAAAAGAATTTAAGGATAAATATTTCTTAATGATAGAAAGTATAACTTTTGTAACTATACCAATTATGTTTTTTATAAGTCTAAAAGGTAAAACAATAAGTTCTATTTTATTTAGTAAAGATTATCCGTTATTAGGAGATATGATTGTATACTTGGCAATTGTAGGAGCTATTCAATCTGTTATTTCACCAGTTGGAATGTTATTTTATTTTAAAGAACAAATGAAATTAATGTTTAAAACATCTTTATTAAGTTTAATTCTTATATTTTTATCATTTTATTTATCATCTCTATACTATGATATTTTTCTTGTTCTTAAAGTATATGCTATAATTTATGTATTACTAATATTCCCAAATTCAATCTTATGGATATATAAAAAGTATAATTTTAAAATCAATGATTTTTACAAATCTGTTATTTATTATACTTTATCTGTATTAATAAGTTTATTAATTGAAAAAAATATATCAACTCTTTTTAGCTTTGATTCTCAAATTATTACTATTATAATTTCTTTTACAATATTTTCATTCTTGTACTTAAGCATATTACTAATTTTTTATAAAGTGAGTGATAAGCCAAAATTTTTCAAAATATTAATAGATAAATTTTCATCATATGTGTGGTTTCGCGGGAGTATTTAATTCTTCCTCTTCAAATAATAATTTAAATAAACAATGGCTAGAAACAAGCTTAAAAAAAATGAAATACAGAGGCCCTGATAGTACTCAGGTTTATTTAACAGATAAATTTTCTCTTGGTTTTAATAGATTAGCTATAAGAGATTTGTCAAAAAAAGGTATGCAACCTTTCTTTTCTAAATCAAAAAAAAATGTTTTAGTTTATAATGGTGAAATATATAATTGTTCGGAACTTATTCAATTATCAGGATTAAAAGATTTTAATTTTATTAGTAAAACTGATACTGAAGTTTTCATAGAAGTAGCTGAAAAAAAAGGATTAGAATGGTTACTAAAATATGCTGACGGCATTTTTGCTTTTTCGATGATTAATATTAAATCTAATACAATGTACTTAGGTAGAGATCACCTAGGAATAAAACCTCTTTACATTGGTTGGAATAATGAAAAAGAAGTGTTCTTTTCTTCAGAATACAATCATATTGTAAATCACCCTTCTATCAAGAATAATAAAATAAAAAGATTTACTCTTCATAATTTTTTTAGATACGGTTTTATTCAAGAAAATGAAGGTTTATTTGAAAAAACATTTTTTATACCCCATAAACATATAGTTACTGTTGATACTTTAGGTAAGATAAGCCTTAAAGAATATGATGATGATTCTCAACATAAAAAATCAATAAATAGCCATAACCTAAACGAAGTTTTATCCAAAAGTGTTAAAAGTCAATTAGTAAGTGACGTTAATATTGGGACTTTTATGTCTGGTGGTGTTGATTCTTCAATTATAACTTCATATTCAAATAGTTTTTTGGAAGATCTTCAAGTTATTACAATTGGTGTCAAAGATGAAAATTTAGATGAAAGTAAACAGGCCAAATCAATTGTAGATTCAATTAATCCAAAAATTAATCAAACAATTAAAATTATGTCTAGTAAAGATATATTAAAAGCTGTAAAACAATATGAAACATCAATGGGAGAGCCATTATCTGATTACAGTTCTTTAATGGCACTAAAAGCTTGTGAAATTGCAAAAAAAAAATTAACAGTAGTACTAAGTGGTGATGGAGGTGATGAATTATTTTGGGGGTATCCTAGGTTTAAAAACTTACTCTCAGAAAAAAAAATATTTAAATTCAACAAAGCTTTAAGATTAGTAATTTTAATTAAAAATAAATTATTTGGAAAAAAAAATAAAGTTTCTTTAAGAGATGCTCTAAATTATAGCAGTTGGCAGGAATTTTATTTGAGTAAACAAGGAGTGAATGATAATAGATATTTTTTGAGAAAGTTATTTGGTTCAAAATTAACATTTAAACTACCATATAACTTTACTTTATTAAAGAAAAAAAAATATTTTAAGTTACCAGAAGTAATTAGAGAAATTGAAAAAAAAATTCATTTACAGAGAGTGCTTTTAAAAATGGATAGAGCAAGTATGTTTCATAGTATTGAATTGAGAGTACCTTTTCTTTCCAAAAATGTAGTTCAATACAGTTCGAAAATAAATTATGAAGGAAATTTAAATAAGAAAAAATTAAGAGATTTAATGTGTAATAACATAAAATTAGATAAAACTGTTTTTAATAGCAAGAAAAAAGGATTTGAACCACCTATGTCTGATTGGATAAAAAATGAATTAAAAGATTCAATTGAGAAAATTATTTTTAAAATACCTTTATGTTTGAAAAATGAAATTGATTTGATAAAAGTTAAGAAACTTTGGTTTGAACATCAAAAAGGAAAAAGAGATAATTCAAATGTAATATGGGGTTTATATTCATTATTTATATGGTTAAATAAAAGTTTAAATTATGAAGATTAATTTTATTGTAAATTCTTTTCCAACAACATCAGAGACTTTTTTATTTAATTTAGTTTGTGGTCTAGAACAAAGAGGAATTGATGTTCTCGTTTGTGCACATTCGAAGAAAAATGATATAGATTTATATAAAGATAAATTAAGTAAATGGAGTTCTAAAATCGAATATATTCAAAATAAAAATATTCCTATTGTTATATTTAAAGATTTTTTTGAAAAAAGAAGAAGAAAAAATATAAGAAAATTTGTATCACTTTATGGTGTTAAAAAAGGTTTCAAAAAATACATAAAATGGAGATTTATTAACCAACAAGAACCTGATTTAATTTATTTTTCTTTTTCAGGTATTGGTTGTTCATATATTGATGTGTTAAAATGTGAAAATGAAATACCATTTATTTTTAGTTGTCGTGGGTCTGCAGAAAAAATAAAACCATTAGTTGATAAAAAAAGAAAGCAAATACTTACGGAATTAATAAATCTTTCTAGTAAAATTCATTGTGTAAGTGATGATATGAAAGAAACATTATCAGAATTTGGTGATGTTGAAAATAAAGTTTTTATTAATTATCCATCAATAGAAAAGTCTTCTTTCATTAACAAAAATGATGATAATAATAGTAATGAATTTAGAATTCTTTCAACTGGTAGGCTTCATTATCAAAAAGGCTATATCTATTGTTTAAACGCAATTAAAATTTTAGTTGATAAAGGATATAACATCAAATATCATATTTGTGGTTCTGGGCCAGAAGAAGGGTTAATTAAATTTATGATAAAAGAATTAGGTATTGTTGACCATGTAATTATGCATGGAAGAGTTTCTAATGATAGAGTTAAAGAATTAATTTATTTGTCCGACGCCTTTTTATTAGGATCTATTTATGAGGGTATTGCAAATGCTGCAATTGAGGCAATGATTTCTGGTCTACCTGTAGTTAGTTCAAGTTCAGGTGGTATGAGAGAATTAATAACAAATGATTTTAATGGTATTTTAGTGCCACTATTTTCAGATGTAAAACTTGCAAATGGTCTCGAATATTTAATACAAAATCCTAATAAATCTAAAGAATTTTCAATCAATGCAAAAAAAACTGTTTTAGATAGATTTACGCTAGAAAATCAGTTGGATGTTTTTATTAAAAACTTTAAGGGACTTTCAAATAATTAAAAATGAATAAAACCATAATTCATTTTAGTCAAGATTTTAGTAGTGGCAAACCTCAGTTAGGTGGTTATGGAAGAATTCTTAATTTGACGAAAGATGGGAATAAGCACATAATATTTACTACTAGTAAAAATGATGAAATTAAATTTGATAAAATTGTTAATGACAACACTACTATTATTCAATTACCAGTATCAATTAAAAAAGGAAATTTATTTCAAAAAATAAAAGATGTAAATATTGTTTCAAATCAAATGTTTTATTATTTAAAAAAATATAATTTGAAATTTGATTTACTTTTTGGTCACTCACAAATAATAAATTTTTTTATTCTTCTAAAACTAAAAAAAAAATATTTTAGTAAATTAAAAATTATATGGGAGTTTAATGCAATCTGGAGTGCTATTGATGTTAAGGGGATAAAAAATAGGTTAGTAAAATTATTATTTATTTTTTTTGAAAATAGAATAGTCAGACTTGCAGATATTTTAGTTGTTCAAACAGAAAAAAGCGCAAAAGAGATTAAAAGAAAATTTAATGTTAAAAATAAATCAATTATTATTATTCCTAATGCAATAGATAAAGAATTAGTAACTGAAAAAAGCTCTAATAAAAATAATAATAGAAATTATTTAATTCTTATTAATGGGTTGTTTGATGAGATGAATGGATTGAATTTTTTATATAATTTTTTTACAAATAATAAATTATTATCAGGATTTGAGTTTCACTTTTACGGAAAAGGACCATTTGAAAAAAAAATTGAAGAAATTTCAG
>Ga0209119_1004896_pt1 | contig 10748 bp, 9 predicted proteins | sample COG_03_FD_184747 | JGI IMG/M metagenome (GOLD analysis project Ga0209119, IMG submission 184747) | Pelagic Microbial community sample from North Sea - COGITO 998_met_03 (SPAdes) (version 2) | ecosystem: Environmental > Aquatic > Marine > Neritic zone/Coastal water | place: Helgoland, sampling... | reverse complement strand
TGCTACATTGCTGTACGCGCCATCTCCAGTGTCCATTTAGTCAGCATTACTGCAGCGTGACTTTGTAGACAACATCTACTGTTTGACTTAAACCCACCACACCAGTTGCAGCAGCTCCTGCAACTCGCGAGACAACATCGTCGTCTATCAACATGGGCGACAACGGCAGCGTGGCGCCGTCGCCGTCAACGGTCTTATTGTTCAACAGGGTAGATGAGGCAACGTAGTCCGTAAACGGCGGCAGAACATCAATGATCTCCGCATTGGCAAGCTCTGAGCCTGCATCAGGCGCTGTCTCAACCCGAATCAGGTACTCAAGGGTGTCAGCCGGACCCGCATTTACCTTGACATTAGTCACGCCGCCTCGAAAGTACTTGCTAGCGCCACCCGCCGCCGTAATTGCAAAGTTTGCCGCGACCGCGCATTCAACGGTTCCAATTCCGATTGTGTTTCCGCTTGAATCCAAGCAATTAGCAAGGGTGTCATTCCGCACATATTTTGTAATGTTCACCTTAACGACACTGACGATGAACGGAGTTCCATTCACCGTTGTGGCCCCGGCTGTGGGCGCTATCCCCGGCGTCACGTCCAGATCTATACTGATTTGATAAGTACCGCCGGTGTCCTGAGCACCGACATTGGCAGTATCTACCCAAAATTCCTGCACCTCGAAAATTTCAGTACTCGCAACAACCGGTGTAACCAGCGGCTTTACCCCGTCTAATGTGATGGTTGCGTAGGCAACGCCTGCAGCAGTCGTTAAGCCGGTATCTACGACTGACAAAATAGCATAGACCTCACCGGCGATATTGATCGTGTCGCCTGCTGTCAATCCATTGACCTCAGCACTACCAGCGACGCCGGTAACAGGATCAAGGGCGGCGGTAATAGAGCCATCCGACGGGACCCGGAAAGTCGTGGTAGTTAACGGCGACAGTACAGCTGACGCACCCAATATAATCGTAGTCCCCAGGGCACTACCGCCGGACGTACTAAGCAATGTCGGCGCAACGTAAGTACCATCCAAGCCTGTCGTCGTCGCAGCAAATGTCAGGGTATAGGTATCTACGCCGTTATTCTGCGCCGTGAGGGTGTAGGAGTCTTCGTACGCCTGGTTCTCAGCCTTGGAGGTATCAAGAGGTGTTACCAACAACGGGAGCACACCCACTGTCGCAACAGTCACTGTCACAAACGCATCAACACCAGTCGAGTTCCCGGTGTAGGTTAACGTCGCCTTGTTAATCAGCGCTGTCTTACCTGGGGTCTGGCCTGCCTGGGCCAGACCCGACAACAGCCACAAGCTAAAAACTATCGCCAGATTGATAACATTCCTTGTTGTACGCATAACATATCCTTGTTGTCGCTAATCGTTTTTATCCGCCTTGATCTGCCGGTTCCTTGTCTCGCTCGGCAGATAAGCTGTGCCTGAGCCCTACTACCAACTGGCTCAGGCGCACTTTGGTTGTCTCTGATTAATCTACTTTGACCTGGAACAACACCACTGAGACCTTGCCGACGGCCAGCTCGCCACCTGCCTGCCCAGTGACCACGCCATTATTTGTCCCACCATTAGTGCCATTATCACCGGCACTCACTGTAATCGTGTCATCCGTAACATCGGTGGCGCTTGTCGCATCGATCGGTGTGCCTGCGCTCAAAATACAGGTACCTTCAGTGCCATCAGTAGTACCGCCAACCGCGTCACAAAGACCTGATGAATTATTTGCCGCAGTGGTTTCAACTAGGATCGTGGCAGTCCCTGTTGCGCCATTGAAGGATGAGAAAGCAGTCAAGTCATCCGTCACAATTATCTCAGTAACCGGGCCACCGTTATTGCTGGCCAGAATCGCGTACTCGAGTATATTTGTAGGATTAGCGGTAACACCTGAGGCGAAGTAGAGCACGCCATCCACGTTCAGGCACGACAGAGCGGTCAGTCCACAGACCGGGTTCAAGCCTGACTCGGTCACATTTCTGACAAACTTGCTGATTGTCAGATCGATCACATAGGCCTGTACAGGCAGGTCGGTCAGTGCCGCTGACGTAATCGCTGGCGAGCCATCGACGATCGCTGTGACCTGCAAAGTCGCGGTACCTGGCGCGCCAGGGCTCGTAACATCAATCAGAACCGCTACCGTTTGAGTCGCCTGCTCGTAAACACTCGTACCTGCAACAATGGTTCCGGTAGCACCAGAACAGCCAGTGACTTCAATCGACGACAGCGTGCCGCCGAGGCTGGTCAAACCACCCGTGTCAATCAGCGTACCTGGCGCGATAGTACAAACTCGGCCACCTTCAAATACGATCGTGTCGTTACCGTCCAGGCCATTAACGCCACCGGTACCGGCGCTAGAGTCGTTCGGTAATGTGATAGGACAATTTGACGGGGAGCCGGCACCCGAGAGGCAGGTCGCAGTAATCTCCGAATCTACTGCCACCGTAGAACCACCCAGCGTAATCGCTACCGCCTCGGTTGCTACTGGTCCGGTGATATTAACAACACTGGCCTCACCGACAACGACAGTATAGTCGTCCGGGCCATTGGCATTACTGGTCAAAGTATACGTCAGTGTCGCTGTCTGTCCCTCAACCAGATTCAACAAATCTGTTGGCGTCGAGCTGGTAAACGCAACCGTTGGGAATGCTGGCACCAGGTTGATCGTGATGACCACTGCGTTCGACATCGCTGTGATGGGAGTTGCGCTGGCGGCACTCGTGTAAGTTGCCGATGCAATGTTCTCCAGAGTCGTGGTTGCAGCGGCACCCTTATTGGCCGCCATGGCCTGCGCCCCAACCATCATTAATAAAATCGCCACGCCAGCTTTCGCCAGGCGTCCTACTCCCTGTAGTCTATCTTTCATTCTTCGTGTCCTTACGATGAATTATTGCTTAACTAACGATACTTGTCTCTTTGTGAACTAATTAACAATAAACATGCCAACTGCGGCAATTTTTTTATAATGGTTACTGAACCAGCACCTCGAAGCTCACTTCTCCGGTGCTTCCCGGTGGCACTTGTTCGATGAGCCAGCGGATATTGGTGAACCGCTCGGCAGTGGCCGGCCGTCGGTCTTTACCGCCGCCAAACACCGCAACCTCATAGGTGACCTGCTCTGGCGAGCTGTATTGCGCGCCGCCGTCAGCAGAAAACACGATCGTGGTGCCCTCGCCTGCGGCCGAGTCGGTGACATAAACACTGAGTTCCGGAATAGGATTTTCGATACGAACCTGAGTCGCGGGCTCGTCACCCAAGTTGACGTAACGCACGGTATATTTGAGTTTTTCGCCTGGCAGCACTTCCTGTGCATCGACCCAGCGCGTCACTTGCTGACCACTTTCTTCAATGACGACCTCTTTCGCTACCTGCATATCGAGCTGGATATTGGGGTCAGCCACGGCAAAAGCTGGGGCAATCAGGGCCGACAATAGGATTTCAATCAACATAATTTTCTTCGTCCATCCCTTCGGATTCAGATTCATGTTCAGAGCATCTCTGGCAGAACTCTGACAAGAGATGCTAACTTCGTTACAATTTACATAAAGTAAAAGCTTATTAAGTAAGGTTCTCATGACTCTCCGTCTTGTGTGCACCCGTAGGTGCCTGAACAGTGAATGGCACATTATACTAGCCACTCCAACCTATCGTCACAAGCTATAACATCGGTATTAATAGCCAATTACAATCACAACAAGAGAGTCATATTGAGTTGAGCAACAACTAACCAAACCTGAAAATGCCGACAAACTTGCTTAACTGGCGCTATTATAGGGCTTAGCGGCAATTGTTATGTAACATCAATGTAAGTATAGTGTGTTCGGTCGGATCGTTAGGATGAACGGCAGATAACCGTTAGTTACTCGGTATCAATAGTGTTTTGCAGGTCTTGGGCCGCGCGTAGTTGCTCGCGGGAGACGATGGAACAGGTGGCCGATTCGCCGTCAAAGACGATCACGACATGGCCAGACTGCAACTGAGCCCGTACCTGTGCGACTTTGCGCGCCAGGCTCACAGGCTGGTCGCCATAATCCGTTCCCTCGCGGGTGACATAGTCTTCGATCACCCCTCGCAGGGCGTCGTCAGACAAGTCTTGCCAGGCTATGGTCAGTTGTTGCATGAACGTTAGATCCAAGTGGTGAAAATCGGGGAAGCGGCGAGTTCGCCGATGATTATCTGCCCCCTAGTATGCGTGATTCGCGGTTGATGCACCATTTTTCCGATATCGGCTTGAATGCCGCTATCGGCCATGCTGTAAACCAAAGAGGCTGGCTGCAGACGCATCGTCGTCATTGGGTCCCCTCAACCTAGAGGTGTGACGTATGGTAGAGCAAATCCCTGGCCTGCTTGTTATCGAAGATGAACCCATCACCCGCGCGCAACTAGTGGCTCACTTCGAGCACGAAGGCTATCGGGTGTTCGCGCGAGCCGATGCCGAGGGTATCGAACAATTGATCATTACTCACCAAGTGGACATCTGTCTGTTGGATATCAATTTACCGGGCAGAGACGGCCTCACGGTCACTCGAGAGTTACGCGGTCAAAGTGATGTAGGTATTATTCTCGTGACCAGCAAGGGCGAGCAAATTGACCGAATCATCGGTTTGGAAAGTGGCGCTGACGACTATGTATCCAAGCCCTTTGACGCTCGCGAATTACTTTCCCGGGTCAAAGGGCTTTTGCGCCGAATCAGAATTCAGGCTCGACAACAAGCCAAAGGTGTCATCCGAAACTTCTCTGACTGGTCTCTCAACATCAACAAACGCGAACTTAAGGCGCCGAATGGCCACCGACTGACACTGTCGGCCGGCGAGTTTAATTTATTGCTGGCCCTCATCGATCAGGCAGGCGAGGCTCTGACACGCGACGAACTGATGAACAAGATTCGCAACCGAGAATGGTACCCCGACGATCGTTATATTGATGTCCTCGTTGGCCAAGTACGCCGCAAATTTCGTCAGCACAGCCCCGATCAAACCTTTATTAGTACCATTCATGGCAAGGGCTACCTGTTTTCGTCGACAGTATCCTAGGCCATCGGCGTGCTGTCACTTCCAGAGCTTCATAACCTGAACTTGCTGCAACGCAATCTCGAGATCCTGGGTTACCGTTCCGCGCGCAGCAAGGAGGGCAGCAAGGAGGGCAGCAGGATCAGTATCTATCGGCTAAAGCCCGAGTCGAAATCAATGGTTCGACTGGCAACATTTCGACAAGCGCATCAGCCACTGCCCAGTGAGCCCTCGTTGTCGCATCTGAGCGCTGCGGTGAGCGCGAGGCTGGCTCTATTTCGGGACGAAGCCGGCAAGATGATCCTTGACCAACAGACCCTCAACGTGTCGGGCATCACTGAAGATCTCGACGCGTTGTTTTCACTTAACAGCGCTCCGCAGGGCATGGCACTGCGGTTACTCAGCACACCAGACAGCCGACACGAAGTAGGCGATACCGTTATTATGGCGCAGATATTGATGAGCTTGACCCATAAGGTCGTCGACCTCACAGCGCCCGCCGACCTAGTCGTGACGACCAAGACTGAGACAATCGTTGATCCACTGACTCGTCTGGGTTTATCCACCACAGGCACTGACTGTGACACCAGCAGATCAGATCCACCCCGGACTTTAGAGTCGTTAGGCATCGAATCAGGCAGTCATCAGCAAGGCGGCATCGAACCCCGATGGGGTCAATTGTCAGGCACAAGGGTCTTGCTGGTCGAAGACAGCAAATTCAGCCAGGTACTGACCCAGGAAATATTGTCGTCGCTGGGACTCATTATCACAGTTGCTGACCATGGCCGTGCCGCGCTGGAACAGCTAGCGCATGGCGCATTCGACGTGATCCTGATGGATTTACAAATGCCCGTCATGAATGGCCACGAAACGATCAAGGCCTTGCGCGCCGACCACCGATATACGGACATGCAGGTTATCGCCTTATCAGCAGGCACACTAGGCAATGAGGCCGATCAGGCGCGCGCCGCAGGCTTCGATCAGTATGCGGGTAAACCAATCGATTTTAACCGCCTACTCACCCTGATTGCCAAACTCAGGGGACTAGCCCGGCCCGCGGGCCCAACAGCAGGTATTCATCCGCAGCCTGCAGACAAGATGGCACAGGTCCAGGCCGTGTGTGATATCGATTTTACTGTCGCACTGCAGCACCATAATGGCGATAAGACTCTGCTGACGCGGCTGTTAGTGGAGTTCGAGCGGCTCTACGCCGATGCTGACCAACAATTGCTGGCCCTGATCAGAGCCAACGACGGCGTCTTAGCCGAACGTCTGGCGCATAACATTAAGGGTGTCGCTGGCAGTTTTGGCGCCCATCAGCTGCTGGCTTGTGCTCAGCACATCGAGCAGCAGCTAATGTGCAACGGTGAAATGCACGCCGGCCTGCAGGCCTTTAGGTTCGCGCTGACAAACTTCAACCACGCCAGCCAGCGCTACCGCTTGCTCCCTATAAATTCATCACATTGACGTATTGGACTGGGTCTGCGGGCTTTTGCGCCAGGGATTGGAAGTCAAACAGCTTGGCATCCAGCATATGCGACGGGACGATATCAGACATACCACGGAAGATAGAATCGAGTCGACCAGGATGTTGTTTCTCCCACCCTTGCAACATCTCCTTGATGACCTGACGCTGCAGATTATCCTGGGAACCACACAAGTTACAGGGAATGATCGGCATCTTTGCCAGCATGGCATAGCGCTCGATGTCTTTTTCTTTACAGTAAGCCAGCGGGCGAATCACGATATTTTCTTTATCATCGCTTAGTAGCTTGGCCGGCATGGTTTTCATCTTGCCGCCGTAAAACAAATTGAGGAACAAGGTGCCGAGCATGTCGTCACGATGATGTCCCAGAGCAATTTTGGTAAAACCGTTTTGCTTAGCGTACTTATACAGAATTCCGCGGCGAAAGCGCGAGCACCAACCACAGTAGGTCTTGCCCGCTGGGACCATCTCCTTGACCAAGGAATAGGTGTCTTCTTCGATGATCTTGTAATCAACGCCCAGCGAAGTGAAATACTCAGGCAGCACATGCTCAGGAAAGTCTGGCTGCTTTTGGTCAAGATTGACCGCCACCAACTCAAAATTGATCGGCGCATGGCGCTGCAGGCTCATCAATATGTCGAGCATCGTCAAGGAGTCTTTACCACCCGAGATGCAGACCATGATCTTGTCGCCCTCCTCGATCATGTTAAAGTCTTCAATCGCTCGACCTGTATCCCGCCGCAGGCGTTTATGCAGTTTATTCTTGTCGTAAATCGTTTTCTGGTTCATATCTTTACTTTCATGGTGGCCAAGACCGACCCCACAATTTTACACTAATAGACGACGCTCGCCAGTCACGAGTCTCTCATCACTATTCAACCGAAGCCGAACGAGTCCTAAGCATGACGATTAAAATTCAATTACCGATTGTGCTACTACTCTTGACCTTCAGCCTCAATCAGCCTGCACTAGCCGGCCAGCCAGGCGGGGTAATCCTGCAGTATCATCATATCGGCACCTTGACTCCGGCGATCACGAGTATCGAGCCTGCGCAATTTAAGCGCCACATGGACTATATTGCCCAGCAAGGCTACCAAGTGTGGGCGCTGGAGCGTCTGGTGGCAGCCCTGATATCGGGTCAGCCACTACCAGAGAATGTAGTCAGCATCACCTTTGACGATGCTTATCCAAGTATTTACCATCATGGGTTTCCCATCCTCAAGGCCTACGGCTGGCCGTTCAGCATCTTTGTCTCAACCTATTACATTCGCCAACAAAACGACGCCTCTGACCTCAATGGCGATGCCATCATCAACGGCGGCCAGCCTGACGCTGACGATCGCAACACAGCCAACGACTCACAATATCTGTCATGGTCACAGTTGCGCGAAATGCGCCAGGCTGGCGCCAGTATTCTCAATCACACCCACTCACACCCTCATCTGCTGCGACGCCTCAGCGGCGAGACGAGGGCTGACTGGGAAATCCGCATCAGCTATCAGATCAACCGCGCCCAGCAGCTATTAACCGAGCATCTAGGACCCACGCCGAAACTATTGGCTTACCCCTATGGAGAGTACGACGAGACGGTGACAAGAATCGCCACCAAACTGGGCTACGTCGGCATCGGTCAACAAAGTGGCGCAGCGGGCCCACTTAGCGACCTGAGCGCCTTGCCCCGTTACCCGTTATCGGGAATCTACAGTGACATGGAAGGCTTGCAGCTCAAGCTCAACACCTGGCCTTTACCTTTAATCGCTAACGGCCGCGATCCTCTGCTCCACCCGGCTGAGAACCGGCCGATTCTGGATTTGCAATTTAACGATCCTAACCTGCCCCTCGACAATCTCGTCTGTTACGGGCCGAATGGAGCGACGAAGCTGACCCAATTGGGGCCGCAACATTACCAAGCTCAATCGGAGACTCCGCTTAACGTCGGCCGATCACGTTACAACTGCACTCTGCCCGTCCCTGGATCGAGTCGCTTTTACTGGTTCTCACAACTCTGGATTCTGCGCCATCCGGACGGCAGCTGGTATGCGGAAGATTAGGTTAACTCTCGCAAGACAATCGTTGGTGAGATCTTGACCACCTTGCGGGTCGCCAGAGTACCAATACTGCCAATCAAAACCACCCCCACTGCGGGGCCCAACAACCAGAGCAGCGGGTTAAGCTGGTATTCCAGCTCGAACACCTGGGTTTCCAGCGCAAAGACCGTCACCTCGGCGCCGACAGTGGCCAAGACACCCGCAAACAAACCGAGCATGCAGAACTCGATCACGAGGCTCCCCATCACCAGCCGCTGACTGGCACCCAGCGTCCGCAGTATTGCGTGTTGCTTGAAGCGCTCGTCCATGCTGGCCTGAATACTGGCTAGCAGCACCATGCCACCGGCCACCATAATCAATGCCAGAACCAATTCAATGGCGAGCGTCACCTGACTAATAATCAGCTGGATCTGTTCGATAATGGCGTCCACCTCGATGACCGTCATGGTCGGATAAGCACGAATCAGGGTGTTCAAAAATAATTTCTGCGGTGTGCCCAAATGAAAACTGGTCATGAACGTCGATGGAAAATCAGCCAACGCACCGGGCGAGAAGATGATATAGAAATTCGGCTGTAAATTATCCCAGGCAACGGTACGAATGCTGCCGACCCGGGTCACCAAAGGCCGGCCCTGGATATTAAACACCAGTGTATCGCCAACCTTCAGATCGTTGGCGACGGCCAAGTCTTGCTCTAGGGATACCAGCGGTTCGCCACTGTAGTCCGACGGCCACCAAGCGCCCTCCACTATCTCGTTATCGTCAGGCAAGTCGGCGGCCCAGGTCAGGTTGCGACCAGAGGTGGTATTCGGCCCACGATCCCGAGACGGCTCTTGCTGCCGGCTCTCCCGATCCGTGTCATATTGCTTTGCCGGGATACCATTGACCAGACTGATACGGCCTCGAATCATGGGGTACAGCGGCTGGGCAACGATGTCATTGGCCACCAGCAGATCTCTGATGGGCTCGACGTCCTGCGGCGATATATTGAGGGCGAAGTGGTTCGGCGCGTCCGCTGGTATCTGCGCCCGCCATTCATCGATCAAGGCGGTGCGCACCAGAAACAGGATCAGCAATAGCATAATAGCCAGGCCAAACACTAAGATCTGTAGCGTATTCTCCTGACCTCGACGCTGCATGCCCGCCAGTGCCAGGCGCCAGGCACTACCGGCCTGCATTCCCAAGACTCGGCCTGAGCGCAGCAGGCCATAGGCCAGCACACTCAACACCAGAACGGCCACAACACCACCAGAAAATATCATGGCCGTCAGCCACAAGTCTTGGCTATACCACCACATCAAGCCTATGGTGCCGAGCAATGCCGCAACATAGCTCAGGCGATTGTTCAGAGTCGCAGGAGCCAGATCCCGACGAATGACTCGCACGGGCTCGGTAGAGCGCAGCTTCAACAACGGTGGCAGAGCAAAACTGAGCAGGCAGACGAACCCCGTTACCATCCCCAGCCAGATCGGCCGCCAGCCTGGATTTGGCAATTCGATGGGTATAAAGGGTGCCAGGATACTGGCGATGCCGGTTTGGGCAAGATAACCAACGACACTACCCAACAGCGTAGAGCACAGGCCCACCACCAGAAAAATCATCAGAAACAGGCTGTCGATGCTCGACGGGCTGGCCCCCAGAGTCTTCATGATAGCGACGTGATCGTAATGACGTAATGAATAACGCTGCGCCGCCAAGGCGATTGCGACCCCCGCTAACAACACGCCGAGTAAACCGCCCAGGAGCAAAAAGCGCTCACCTCGCTGCAAGGCGTTACCGATTCGCTCGGTACCATCCTTGACGCCGAATAGTCGCGCATCTTCACCCAACTGCGGTTTTACCCAGGTTGAAAATTCTGCCAGCGCGTCACGCTCGCCGGCAAACAGGTAACGGTAAGTGAGGCGGCTGCCGGGTTGAACGACGGCAGTGGAGGCCACATCCTGCATGTTCATCAACACTCGCGGTCCGGCGCTGTTGAAGCCTCCGCCGCGGTCCGGTTCCTTGATCAAGACTTGACTGACGTTAAGATTGGCAATGCCCACCTCAAGTTGATCACCCGGCGCTAAACTCAGCGCGGGTAACAGTCGACTCTCGAGCCAAACCTCACCCGGCGCAGGACCCTGGGTCGCGACTCGGCCTCGAACAAACGGCTGGTCGGCGACGATCAGCTTGCCCCGCAATGGATAGGTCGAGTTGACGGCCTTAACCGA
>Ga0209119_1004894_pt1 | contig 10750 bp, 4 predicted proteins | sample COG_03_FD_184747 | JGI IMG/M metagenome (GOLD analysis project Ga0209119, IMG submission 184747) | Pelagic Microbial community sample from North Sea - COGITO 998_met_03 (SPAdes) (version 2) | ecosystem: Environmental > Aquatic > Marine > Neritic zone/Coastal water | place: Helgoland, sampling... | reverse complement strand
TATACGACGAAGGCACGCATATTCCATTGGTGATAAGAGGTCCAGGTATCTCTAAAAATAGTGTAAGAAAAGACCTAGTTCAACATATTGATATTGCGGCGTTATCGTTGGCTGCTGCGGGAATAGACCTACCTAAAAAGATGGAAGGGCAAGATATTTTATCTAGCAACTACACTAATAAAGGTTATGTGTTCGCTGCAAGAGACCGTTGTGGTGAAGCAGCCGATCGTATACGTTCGGTTAGATCAGAAGACTTTTTGTACATTAAAAACTTTTACCCAGAACGTCCTTTCTTAATGCCAAGTAACTATAAAGATAGTAAATTAATTATTAAAAGAATGAGAGAGATGCATTCTAATAAAGAATTAAGTGCCATGACAGAAGAGCTTCTTTTTTCTCCTACACGTCCAGCAGAAGAGCTTTATCAATATACAAAAGATGGATGGCAATTAAAGAACTTAGCTGATCAACCAGAGTATTTAGAAGAGCTCAAAAAGCATAGGAATGAACTAAACGATTGGATTAAACGTACGGGTGATTCTGGCCCTGAAAGTCTAGAGGTATACCGACTAGAAACTCAAGACCAATTAAAATCTACTAGAAATAAAGAGTCCACTGGTTATAAAAACTACCTTAAAAACTCGAAACTATATGAAAAATGGATGTCTGAAGGTAAGTGAATTAACTAAGAAAGACGTCAATGACCTAGAAGAATTCTAGTTGAAGTATGCTTCGTTGTATAAGATGCGACCTCTACAATGAATTCTTCTAACCCAGAAAAAGTAAATACTGTTTGCCCCGATTGCGGGAAGCGGTATTTAGTAAAAAAAGAGTGGATAAAGAAGAAAATAAAATGTAAAACGTGTTCTACTTCATTTGTTGTAAAGCCTGTTGTTGACTCAACTCAAAAAGTTAAATCAGTCAAAGCTTTAGAACGCACCATTAAAGAACAAAGAGACTTATTATTAAGTTTTCAAAAAGAGAACTTACAACTTAAAAAGAAAATAGGTGATACTTCTAGCTCTATTTTAAGTGATTCTTCGATCGAAGGAATGGACTCATTATTATTACGAGTTCATAAAGATGGAACCATCCATTATATTAATACGGCTTTCTGTGAATTTTTTAATTTAAATAAAGAAACAACTCTTCAGACTTCCATTGTCAGTTTGAAGAAAGTCATCTCTAAAGATTTATACAGGTCTTTTGAAAGTAAAGAGTTAGAAGGAACTTATGAAAGTATCGTAAATGATGATAAAGGCAATGTCTTTAATGTTAAAAAAAGTATTGCGAATTCATTTGTGGATATCATTATCAGAGATATCACAGATGAGCAAAAGTTTAAAGAGTATGTTGGAAAATACGTTAGCACGGACTTATTAGAATTAGACGACGAAGACTTACAGACGTTTCGAATGCCAGAACGTCGTTTGATGTCGGTGAGCTTTACAGATCTGCGTGGCTTTACAGCTATGAGCGAAACCTTAAGTCCCGAGGAAGTTCGCTCAATCATGAATGCTTATCTAGAAGAAATTATACAAGCTATCAACACAAATGATGCAACGGTTGATAAAATAGTCGGTGATGAAGTGATGGCTTTGTATGGTGCTCCAAAGTATTATCAAGATCATGCTTTAAGGTCCATCAAAACAGCTTGTGATCAGGTTTATAACTTGAAACAGTTACAGCAAGAGTTTCAGAAAGTGGGCAAGGTATTACCTGATTGTGGTGTCGGTATTAACACGGGTGAAATGGTTGTTGGGAATATGGGTAGTTCGACTCATCAAGACTATACCGTTTTAGGTGCAGCTGTTAACTTGGCGGCAAGGCTGTGTAGTGCGGCTGAGGGGGGGCAAATTGTTATCACTGAATCGACCTTGAATTCTGTTTTAGATAATTTACCAAAGGAATGGGCATCAAAAAAAGAAAAAATAAAAGTATCATCAGGTTCTTCTACCATTCGTGGTAAAATAGAATCTGTTAAAGAGCTTCTAGAAGAACATGTAGGACTCACTTATAAAATAGGTCCGTTTGATGCATCAGACCATCATCAAATATTTTTTGAATTTACTTATCAGTTTCAAATTAAAGCCAAAGGGATTAAAAGTTATGTCCCCATTATTACAGTAAAAGACTGTCGTGTTCAAGAAGAACGAAAAACGGAAGTTCTGAGCAATGAAGTTGTAAGTGGGAAAGCCGAAAGAATTTTCGGTAAGTTCAGGTTAACAGACTTACTTGGAAAAGGTGGCATGGGCGAAGTCTGGAAAGCTCGTGACCCCTTTGGAAATGTTTTTGCTGTGAAAATGTTATTGGCGGGTAGTGGAGCGACAGAACAACAAATTAAACGATTCAAAAGAGAAGCCGAAGTGATGGCAAAATTGAATCACAGAGGTATATGTAAAATTATCGAGGTAGGTGAAATTGAAAAGACAACTTTCATTGCGATGGAACATGTTGAAGGTGTCACATTATCGGATATTTTAAAACTAAAGCACAGTGCGAGTTTGGTTTCGAAAACTAAAAAGGTGGGTCAAGACTCCTTTCAAATCAGTGAACTTGTAAAAGAGCTGAAAGCTCAAACCACTGAAGAAGATGAAGAGTTTACCGCAAAAACAAAGTTAAATCCCTTGCCAGTAGAGTCGGCGATTGAATTATTGATTAAGTGTTGTCAGGCGGTTGAGTATGCACACGATCACGGCGTTTTACACCGTGATTTAAAGCCTTCCAATATTATGATCAGGCAAGATGGAGACCCTGTTATCATGGACTTTGGCTTAGCTAAAATGACCACGGGAGATGATCTAGCTGAAGGTGGAGGAGACATGATGTCGTTATCTGCTTCCGGAGAAATTGTGGGTTCTATTGAATATATGTCTCCTGAACAGGCTGAAGCTAGCAAAAAGATTGATGCAAAAGCCGATGTTTACAGTTTGGGAGCTATTTCCTATTTAGTTTTATCTGGTAGAAAGTATTTTGAGAGCACAGGCAATTTACTGACGGATATTGGTTTATTAAAAGACTTTTCTGGAAAAAAATTAAAAGATATCTCTAAACATATTCAAGATGATTTAAATACGATCGTTCATAAATCTCTTAGAAGTGAAGCTCACGAAAGGTATGAGAGTGTAAAGGACTTACAGCTCGACTTCCAAAGGTATCAATTAGGTGAAGTTATTTCTGCTAAAGAAGCGACTATTTTAGAAATTTTAAAGAAAGCTTCTGCGCGAAATAAAAAGCTTGTGGCAATGGGTGGCGTTTCTTTATTGATGATGATTGCCTTGAGTATTGGCTTTGTCATTAATTTAAATGAAAGAAGAGAGCAGGCAGAAACAGCCTTGGATAAGTTTGAGAAAGAACAAGCTTTAAGGTTAGCGACTGAAAAAGAAAATGCTCCAGTTTGGTATCGTGCCGCGATAGAAGAAGCTAAGCAAGATGCTTATAGAACGTCTTTAAAATACATAAATAAAGCCATTGAGCTTGAAGGCGATAATAGAGATTACTCAGTCTTCAAAGGACAATTATTAAGTCGTTTAGGTTTGTTTGATGAAATGAATGTTCTGATGGATCATTTATTAACATGGAATAAAAACGATGAGGATGCTTTGTTTTTGAAAGAGGTTGGAGATAAGTTAAAAATCGATGAAAAAGATAATAAAGCCTTGTTTGATTTACAGGCCTACCTTACAAAGCAAAACAGATCTTATTTAGCTATTGTAAAGAATATTAAATTATATATCGATACCTTGCGAACTATTTTAAATACAGCCTATCCATCGAAAGATTGGAGCTGGGGCGTGAGTCAAAGCTTTAAAGACGATCGCCCTAGTGTTGTCTTTCCAGAAAAAATAAAAAAACCAGACCTTAGTATCTTAAAGGGCTGGGACTTAAAAAGTTTGAATATCAAATTCGTAAAGTTAGAAAACTATGAAGTTTTAAAAGAACTAGATTTTCATGAATTAATAATCAATAGTAATAACTTTGATAATCTTAATTTCTTAAAAGGCAAAAATTTAAAGAAACTTGAGTTGGGTAATTCTAGTTATTTAAAAGATATTTCAGTTTTGGAAAAAATGGAATTGGAGTCTTTGTCTCTTACACCACAGCTCATACCTCATTTAGAAAACTTTAATAAGACGTCGCTTAAGCAGCTAAGTCTCTATTGCTTTAATTCAGCAGTTAACTTAAAAAGTGTGAGAGATTTTGAATTGGAGTCTTTTGTAATAACGACTCCTACAGAAATTGATTTTTCTGGATTGGAAAATAAAACGTTTAAAAATATGACTCTTCTTATATCAAATGATATAAAAGTAAAACCGAATATAATAAATTATGATAAAGTAAATATAGATACTTTAAAAGTAGAAGGAGGTATTATAGATACGGATACCATAAATATTTTAGAGAAATTTAACTTAAAAGAAGTTTCTTTTTTAAATTGTGATATGTCAGATACTTCTTCTTTATCTAAACTTCCAGTGAGAAAACTAACGTTAGATCGATGTGGTGTCGCTGATCTTAGTTTCACTGGAAAGATGAAGCAATTAAGAGATTTATCTATTTTAAAAAATAAAAATTCTAGATTGTATACGATATCAAATAAAAATTTAAGAAGTTTAGATATTCGAGATACTCAAATTTCAAACTTAACTTTCTTGAAGAAACTTCAGCATTTAGAGAAGTTGATTTTCACAGCTAACATGATGAATGATGTTGAATGGGTGACATACTTAGAATCAAGACCTTCTATAAAATTAAAAATAGACAAAGAGTCTCCAGAAACAAATAATGAATTTTGGAGAAATTTTTATCAAGAAAAATATGGTCCTTTATCAAAAAGTTTGATAAACTGGAAAAAACAAAGAGATCAAGTCGTGGCCCTTATAAAAAAGAGTAATCCTAAATTTGTTGATAATGACGATTGTGTTTTTTACTTTCAAGGCGATGTATTACAGGGATTAAAATTTGGTAATTGGGAAGATGATCGACCTTACCGTTTAATTCATAATTTAAATTTTTTAGAGAAGTTCCCTGAAATAACAAGGTTGGAGCTCTTTGACTGTGACGAGGTTTATGACTTTAGTGGTTTGAAACACCTTAAAAAACTAGAGAAGTGTCAAATAACTAATAATCCCAAATTTAAGTTTTCAAATTATGTGGCTCATTTACCTCTGGTAAGATTATCTGTGGATGGCGTAGATAAATATTTTCCAGATAAACTAGCGCAAATAGCTACTCTAAAAGAAATATCATTTGGCTCAGCAGAAGTAGATTTAAGGCCCATAAAATCCTTAAAACTAAATAAAATTAAATTAGATTATAAGAAAGTCACACATGGTTTAGATTTACTTAAAGAAATGCCTACCCTTAAAGAAGTTCATGATGTTAGAATGAAAAAAAACTTTCGAAGTGTAGAAATATTTTTCAAGGCAGTGGAATATCATAATAAACTATCAAAACATATTGATAAATTAAAAGATTCACAATCTTCAGAAGAAATCTATTTTGAATCAGCAAAAACGATAAATTTATATAATTTTAAAGAAATCGTAGACTATAGCTTTTTGAATGAGTTTCCTAATGTTAATAATATTACATTGGCCTCAAAAGTTATTCAGAGTTTAGATCCGGTATTTGAGAGAGAGGCTTTAACTCATTTAACACTGATAAATATGCAAACAAATTATGAGGAACTTTCTAGGTTAAAGAAATTTCCAATGTTGAAGTATCTAAACCTTACAAATACTAAAATTAAAAACATTTCCGTTTTAAAAAATCTTTATCTAGAACAACTGGTCTTAAATAATACGATAGTGGATAACTTAACTCCTCTTCAAAATATGAAGTCATTACAGTCATTGTCTATTCAGGGCACTCAAGTTAGGTCTTTGGCTCCACTTAAAAATTTAAGTTTAAGTTATATAGAATTTGATCCAAGAAAATTTAGTTTTGAGGATATGTCGTATTTGAATGAGATGAAAACTCTTCAAAAAATTAAAGTCCCGAATGAAGCTGTTATGACAAAAACTCAATTTTGGAATAAATACATGAACGAAGGTTATGGTTCTATTGATTCAGATCTAAAAGAAGCTTCTGTCTATAGAGAGGAACTCATTCAAGAAATTCAAAGTTATAATGCTGATTTTAAAAATAGAAAAGGTTTTGATGTATTAGGTAATTATGGTATTAAGCTTATAACATTGGGAACTGTTGAGAACTTGAGTTTTTTAAATAAGTTCCCTCATTTATCTCAGATTTTATTCATGGACCCTCTTAAAAAGGTGAAGGATTTCTCTCCGGTTTTTAACCGTGTAAATTTAACCTCCTTTAAAGTGATGAATAGTCAATTTTCAGATAAAGATCTACAAAAACTGTCTAAATTTAAAAAGATCAATAATTTATCTTTGGTAGGAAGTCGTGTTACAGATATTAGTGCTTTAGAGAATACGAATTTGGGAACTTTAAATTTACGAGGTAGTCCAGTAAAAAGTATTCAAGTATTGAAAAACATGAAAAACTTAAAGTCTTTAAATGTTATTGACTGTCCTATAGAAGACTTTTCGCCTATTTCAAACTTAAAGTTAGAAACGATATATTTAAAAAATACAGTGAGTGATGAGCTAATGGAGATCTTGAAAAAGAACGAGGCTTTAAAAGTTGTGTATTATGATCAAATGAAAATGACCAAAGAAGAGTTTTTATCAAAGTATCACACTCGTTGAACATGAACGAGTATGATATAAGTTTGTTATTTTAATACTTAGGTTCTGGCGCTTTTATAGAAGCCAAATAAGCGACGATATTTAAAATATCATCTGAATTTAAGTTTTGTAAGACGGGTTGCATCAGAGAAGACATAGCCCCTTTTCTTGTACCGTGTTTCATATCATTCATTTGTCGAGCCATGTAGCTAGGTGAGCGGGATGCAATACCTGGAATAGGGCCAACACCATTTAGGTCAGGCCCATGGCAAATAGCACATTGTAATGTTTTGCCAGCTTTTCCTGTTTTAACCAACTCTTCACCTTTTTTGATAGAACCTTTAGGGGCGTAAGCGATGAAGCCAGAGCGAGGGTCTCTGTAGAACTCAGTTCTATGTGCATCGACAGGTGTTTCGATGATACGCTTACCAATGGGCTCCATGCCAGCTTTCTTGCCTTCGTGAGGGATGTGTAAGCCGCCACGTAAGTAAGTGGTGGGTACGGTGTCTGTTTCTATCACATTGATCCACTGAGTCCATTTCATTGACTCCATGTAAACGGCGACCTCCATCATTTCTTCATCAGTCATGCCTTTCGCTGTATCGATCATCAATTTGTAGTTAGATTTTCGTGGATCGGCACATTTTCTTAAATCATTCTTGAAGTCTTTCAATTGTTGAAATAAGTAATCTTTATTTTGGCCAGCTGGAGGAGCATTTTCAGCTTTACCTTTTCCGTTGGGATAATGGCATAAGGCACAAGCAATTATTTTTCGTGAAGGATCACCATTGGCATAGATGTCAGGCATTTTGGGATGGTCACCAGGGTACCAATCGGCCGGAGCCGTTTGAAAGTTCTTTCCATTTTTTTTACCGAGAATCTCATCACGGGTAAAAGTTAAAGGGGTATCTGGTAAACTAAACTTTTTATCACCACCCTTAGCTAAAGGAGGGGGAGGGTTGATGGTGATGGCGTAGGCCCACGCTAGTTCTTTTAAATGATCGGGTAAAGGTTCTTTGGCAGAAACAGAATGACACCCAAAAAATAAAACACATCCAAATGAAATGGACTGCAAGATAGAGGAAAATTTCATATCGTTAACTTTTAGCTCACACGATAGTTTAAAGTTCCCTTATTCTACAGCGTTGAAGCTATTTAAAACCAACGTAGATTACTTAGAAAAATACTTTATTGGTAAAGAATTATGCATTTCGGTCAATAAAAGGGTGCTCAATAATACTTCGGATTAAATCTGAAGAAGTGATGATCCCCTTCAGTTTTAGTTGATCATCCAAAATAGGTACACATTTAATTTTATCTTGGAGCATGACTTTGCCGATATCATAAGCAGAAGTGGTTTCTTGTGCAATGAGTAATTTAGTGGACATTAAACTAGCAACCGTGTCATCTTTTACATGACTTTTTTCTGAAGGTGAATTATGTGCTGTACTTGGAGTATTACGAAGGAAATCACGGTCTGTGACCAAGCCGACCATACGGTTATCTTGATCTACAATAGGGAAATGGTGATGATGGTATTTTTGAATATAATCAATCGCATCGGGTATTTTAGTATCATGAGGTATGGTTATTGGAGGTGAGCTCATGATGACTTTGGCCATCACGGATTGATGGTTTTCTGGAGGAGTTTTTACATGATTGTCAGTATGGTGATATTCATGTAATTTATGATCGAAATTATTCATGTATGAGATAAGTGACGACATTTTAGGGTTGAGTTTGCTTTTCTCTAAACTCTGAACTCTTTTGATTTTACTGATATCCTGATAGGGATTAACAGAATAGCTTTTTATGCCATCACCTAGATACCAATTGACACTCATATATGCTTCTTTTTATAATGAACAGTAAGTTCATTATAAAAGATCATGAAAACATGAAAATGACTTCTAAGAATTGTAGTTTAAACTAATATTTCACTGAGATGCCCTTGGCTATCTGCAAAGGTATCTCGTTTTACACCAAAGCTTTGAGCCTGCGTTAACCAAAGGTTTGCCAAAGGGGTTTCGTTGGGCATGTGTAAATGACCTCCAGACTTAAACTTGCCACCTCCTGTTCCAGCTACGACAATAGGTAGGTCATTGTATTGGTGCGTTGAACCATCCCCTAAGCCTGAGCCATAGGTAAAGAGGGTATTGTGAAGAAGGCTGCTACCGTCACTTTCTTTAATTTTGTCCATTTTTTCAACCATGTTTGCAAAAGCTTGCATGTAAAATAAATCGACTTTTTGTAAGTTTTTCTCATGTTTGGTAGGGTTATGAGACATTTGGTGGTGGCTCATAGGTCTATCAAAAAGGCTTTCGAACGTGTAAGGGGTATCCCAACGTTCAGGTCCTACCATAAGGCTGGCTACATTGGTAATACCTGTTTGTAAGGCCACGATCATGATATCGCTCATGAGTTCAATGTATTGGCCTCTCGGTAGATAAGAATCGGTGGGTTCTGCAAGTGGGATGTTTTTAAGTTGATCTCTCATTTTTTCCATACGATCCATTTGCGTTTCTATGGCTCTGATAGATTCGTAGTATTCGTTAAATTTGTGTGAGTCTTCATAGCCTAATTGACGCTTCATAAAGTTGGCATCTTGTAAAACTAAATCAGTGACATTTTTAAAGTTTTTCTGATTGGAATTTTGAAAGATTCTTTGATAGGCCTTTCTAGGGTCTCTCATAGAAGGACTGACGTGACCTGTGCCATACCATGAGATATTATCAAAATGCATCGACTCTTTATTGTCTTTATGGCTATTACAGCTGAACTCTAAGGATCTAAAGGGTGTTTCATTCCCAATTTCATCGGCGATGATTTGATCTAAAGTTCTATCTAAGGGCCAAGCCGACTGTTTGATGGAGTATGAGCAGCACTGCTGAGAAAGCAAGAGGCACATTGAGCGTGAACATCTGTGCCATCTTGGAAAGTACGGTCTAAATTGGTGACAAGAGTCACCTTGTTTTTGAGTTTATTTAAAGGTTTTAAAGTAGGTGTTTGTGGAAATGAATGCCAACCTACTTTCATTTCGGCACCTTGATAAGCTTTATTATTGGGAGAGTTAAAGTCTTTTACAGCGACATCTGATTCACCGGGGAAAAAAGTGTTTCTGACAACACCTATGGGCACATAAAAGAAAGCACATTTTTTACTAGGTGAGTTCGGCTTGGCTTGAGCGATACTTTCTAAAAATGGAATAGCTAAAGTTGAACCCATAGCACCACGTAGAAACAAACCACGACTTTGCTTATTAGATTTAATCGACATGAGAAATTTTATTTATAGGGTTATATTTATTTAAAAAGGCATCGCTTAAAATAACTTCTTCGATGAGAGCTTTCATTTTATAGTCTCGCTTAATGGTATTTTGAACGATGGATTCAATGACAGGTGTGTCTATAGCACGACACTCTCGTCCTAAAGCAAAGGAGAGTAAATGTTTAGAAAAGCCTTTGAGGAAAGCTTCTTTTTCTTTTAGGATAGCATCTTTAAATTCATAAATATCGGTGAATTTGTGTTTTTTATTGAGCACACCATAACTGTCTACTTTACGACCATTAGGATATGTATCTCTCCATTTACCAACGGCATCGAAATTTTCTAAAGCAAAACCGAGAGGGTCAATTTTAACGTGACAGCTTTTACAATCGGAACGACTGCGGTGTTCACTAAAACGTTCTCGAAGAGTTTGATTATCATCGATGGCAAATTTTTCGGGTAGTGGAGGTACATCCGCCGGTGGCGGAGGAGGAGGGTCGTTGAAAATAACCGTCAGTAACCAAGCTCCACGAGTAATTGGATGAGAACGACTTATTCCAGAGGTCATCGTCATAGCAGCTGAGGTCGTAATAATTCCACCTTGGCGACGGTCGTTCAATTCAATTCTATTAAAGGTTGGAGTGGTGGGGATTAATTTTCCTTTGGGATTTTTTAAATACCAATCTTTCATGGCATCCATTTGATACGTGAAGTCAGAATCGATAAAGTCGAGAATAGAGCGATTTTCAATGAGAATGGTCTCGAAAACTAGAAGAGGCTCTAAC
>Ga0209119_1004886_pt1 | contig 10760 bp, 10 predicted proteins | sample COG_03_FD_184747 | JGI IMG/M metagenome (GOLD analysis project Ga0209119, IMG submission 184747) | Pelagic Microbial community sample from North Sea - COGITO 998_met_03 (SPAdes) (version 2) | ecosystem: Environmental > Aquatic > Marine > Neritic zone/Coastal water | place: Helgoland, sampling... | reverse complement strand
CAATTAGCAAATTTAAAAACAATAAAATTGTTCCTGCTATAGGTAATAGTTTTCCAAAAAAAATTAAGATTAAAATTAAAGAAATAACACCATAAAAATTAAATCATGGAAAAAAACTATTATACGTCTCCAAAATCAAATTGGATAACAAGAATGCTGTGGAAGGCTGCTGGTGCTGATCAGTATATTTTAAATAAGGCTACCTATTCAGATCATGTTAAATACGCTACACTAGGTGGTATTGTATGTTCAACAGGTTTTATGGCTGCTATGGCTGGAGGCTATGCCTTTTATGTGATATTTTCACCAAAAGTATCAGCTATTTCTTCTTCTGTTGACGGTGCTTTAACTTCAACTACGGATATTCCTACAGTATTAATGTCTATCATCTTTGCAATTATTTGGGGCCTAATTATATTTAATATTGATAGATTTATTGTTGCCAGTACAGGAAAAGGAGATGGTACTGAGGCTATTACTTGGGGGGAATTTACTGGTGCAATTCCAAGAATAATTATGGGAATAATCATTGCAATTACCATTTCAAAACCTGTAGAATTAAGGATGTTTGAAACCGAAATTAATGTCAAACTATATCAAAAACAACAAGAACTTTATCTTGAAACAAAAAAAATTGCTGAAAATCAAATTCAACCTGAAATCGATAGAGTAGATGCTGAGATTAGAGGTTTGAAATCAGAAATACAATCAGCAAAAGAAGAGTATGTCATTGCTGAAAAACTATACCTATGTGAGATGGATGGAACTTGTGGTTCAGGAGATAAAGGGGATGGACCCCAAACTGCAGCCAAAAAAGTTAGAGCAGAAAATTTAAAGGAAGATTGGGAAGACCTAAAATTAAATAATGGTGATAAAATTAAAATATTAGAAGCCCAAATAGTAACTTTTCAAAATGATAAACTAAAGCGTTTCGAAAAAGCTGAAGCTTCTGCTAACAGCTTAAATGGACTTTTGGAAAGAATTAATATTGCTCATGAAATTGCCGGTTTTTGGGTAACACTTTTTATAACCCTTTTATTTATGGCCATTGAATTAACACCAATTTTCTTTAAGATGATGCTCATTAAAAGTCCTTATGACTTTATGAATGACAATCTCAAAGCACTAATAAAGGCAGAGCAGGGTATTGAAGTTACTTATGATTTTTATAAGGACAAGGAAGGAGTTCAGAGGGATTTGGTAATAAACCACCAATCTGAAAATTTAATTCGCGAAAAAGTTAAGCTCTTGCAGACGCAAGCTGATTTGAATGAGATCGTTTTAGACGAATGGAAATTAAAGGAAACTACCAACATTAAAAAAGATCCGTCCAAATATATTGACTCATAATAATGATTAGTTGGTTGTGTTATTTAGTTGGAGTAGATTACACAAAGATAAAATCTGGTAAAAATATTTTGCTCTTTTTTTCTTTGGTGATTGTTTTTACTCTATTGTTGGCAGCATTTGGTTTTTATTTTGCTATCTACAATACAACTGAAAGTGTGTTTTTGGGCGTTCTCCTTGGATTATTTTTCAGCCTTTTTGTTTTAAATATTTACAGACTAGTCTTTTCAATTTCAGAAGGAGAGCTTAATAAATATGTTAAGTTTTGGGATGTCACTATTTTTATCTTAAAAAGAGGTTTTATTTTAATTGCGTTATCATTATTTATTTCCAATTCTTTAGAAGTTTATATTTTCAAAGATCAGCTTAATTTTCATTTACTTGAATACAAACAGAATCTTAAAAAAGATTTCAATAAGACCGTAGAATTAGGCCTTTTAAAGGAAAGGATGTCTATTATTGAAGAATTTAATAGAAAAGTTTCTGACGATAAGTTGTTTGATCGATTTTCAGAGAAAAAGAGAAATGATTATATCATAGAAAAGCAAAACAAGTTAACCTTATTACAAGATAAAGTAGATTTAAAAAATAGAATAATTGAAAAAAAGATTTTAGAATCAAATTTTTTTATCACAAAAATAAAATTATTGTACAAAAATGTCCCTGAAAGCTTCTTTGTGACTTTGACAATTATTGCCATTTTTTTGTCTCCATTTTATGTGTTTTTATTGACCCCTCTGTTTACAAAATATGACACGGAGTGCGCTGAAGCCAGTAGACATATTATAATACAAGAATATAATTATTTCAAGGAATTGTATGCTAAGTTAATGTTGAAGTCTACAGGGAAAGAAATTAAGTTTGTTGAAAATTACGAAGATCCTCCATTTAATAATATTCTAATTAAACCCTCATATCGTACACTCAAAAAAGGTTCTTTATTAAAGTGGATCGAAATGTTCAATTAGTATGAATAACTCAAAAATAAAATTATTAAAAAACATACACTTCCGCGGAGATTTAAACGGAACATATCAAGCAAGCCCAATTGTTAATACTAATAACGATTCTAAGATATCGCTTATAGAAACCACTATTTCGAAAACAGAGATTTGTTCAGAATTAGATTTTTTTAATCAAAATCAAAATATTTTAGAGTATACTAAAGTTGAAGATGTTACGATAAAACTTGCTGATAATAAAGATTTACAGGATTACCGTTTTGTTGAAGATATTACAAACCTAAAAATAGGCGATGTATCGTTAACTAACCAAATTAAAGATGGGACTCAGACCTTTGGCGTGATACAGGGAAACGCAATGTTTACACTTAAAAAAGAAGAAGAAGTAACTATAAATATTTATCAGAAGCCAAAAGAAGATCTTGAGATTATTTTTCCTGATATTGACAAAATAAAGCGAAAAAAAGATTTAATAAAGTTCCTCAAATCTGCTCTTAAGTTCTTGTTAGTAATTGGTTTATTTTGTTTTTTGGTGTTTATTATTTCAAATATTGATTTTAATGCCAAGAAAAAACAGTTTATTGATTTTAAAGATCAAGTTGAAACTAAGTTCACTTCAAAAACAATTAGATTAACCACTGCAGGTGGGCAGAACTATGCGCTCCTAACCATTGCTGGAATTAAGCAAAATTTTTTACTGGATACAGGGGCTTCCATGTCTACTGTGCCTTCATACTTTATCGATCAACTCATTAAAAAAGGGTACATAACTCCTGAGATTCATTTTATCCGACATGAACAATTTAGAATTGCGGATGGTAATACAATTGAAGGTGGAATATGGAGGATTCCAAAAATTAAAATTGGAAATGAAACGATTTATAACGTTGAATTTTCTTCTGTTTCGTCTGAAAATGCACCTTTTTTATTGGGGATGTCAACATTAGAGCGGTTGGGTAATTATTCAATAGTTCCCAATGAAAATTTAATTATAATAACTAAATAAATAAAATATTATGTTAGAAGCATTTTTTAAGGGATTAATTGTAGCGTTATTCTTGGGTTTTATAGGCCTTATTAGATTTTTCATCAATTTGATACGTTTTAGAAACAGGGAGAAGCTTTTTGAAGAGGTTGAAAAAAATAAATTTTTAGAGAATAAGTTTAAACATTTGATTGATACTAAAGAAGGGAAAAAAGAGATTACGGATATATTTGTTTCACAGCCACTTAGCTCTAAGAAGCCATGGGTTGTTTATAAAACTATGAAATGGGGAACATGGCCAATTAGCAACAAAGAGGAAGATGAAATACATTTCTCAATAACAGACGAAGAACTTAATAATTTAGAAGAATACATCAAAAATAAAGGGAAAAAAATATAAAAATCAACAAATTAAGTTCAGTAAACACAATGGTATATTCGATATACAATAAATTGACTTTTAAAGAAAAATAAATTTAATATTATGAAAAAAGGATTTTGGACCGGTTTCTTAGCTTTAATTATAGCTAAAGTTTTACATCTTATAATTACTGGTTTAGTTGGTCTTATTCTTGGAACAATTATTGGTGATAAACCAATTTTGTGGGATATAATTAATATAATTGATAACCCTCTAGTTGGTATAGTTTTTTTAATTTTTGCTACAGCTATTATTTATAATAAATTAACAAAAAATAATAAAACAACTCAGTATAATCAAAATAATAAAAAATCAAGTTTGAGTTCTGAGGATTTAGATAAAATAAATGAAGATATTAAAGTAATAGACAAAATAGTAGAAAGTTCGACTTCAAAAACTGATGCTGCTTCAAATTATAATGACAGTAGTGCCTTCAAAGTAAATATTGAAACTTCATGGGGGGGAGAAGAACCAAATATTCTTACTTTCTTTAAAAAATATATCAGTGTTGAAGATAAATTAGAATTAAATAAGCATGAGACATTTAAGAATAACACTTTTTATGCAAAGGAAGAATCTAATGAAAAGGGGCATATTTTTATTTTCTTTGAAGAGGCTGAAGAGGCGATTAAAAAATTTAAGAGAATCATTAAACCACATTCAAATAGTGATCTTTTTTTTAAATTAAAATCAGAACAAATTTCTAGTTGGATAAGTCAATACAAAAGTGAAATACAGTGTTTAAGCATTCAAGGGTGTTCGATTCAATTGTCTAAAGGTGTTAACCTTTACAGAATTGATATTTCAATCAAAGATTCGTTCACATGGGACACGATTAGTTCTGTTAATTTAGACAAGGCATTGATATTCTCATATCCTTTTTCATCTCCGATTGAAAATAATATTTCTGATATTGAATTTAATTTCGATTTATCAGAATCCGTGATGATTGCCTCGACTTACTTCAATATCATTGGAGATAATAATTTAAAAATCCCTGTATATGATGGATTTTATGGCGAAGATGAATTGAAAGTTTTTAGTCATACTGAAGATTTTAAGTCATTTTGGGATTTTTGTTGTAATCATGTTTTTGTTGATAAGATTGACCCGTTTCAATCAGACATTTTTAAAAACATATTTCAAAAAATAGATAATGAATTTTCTTTGTTTGACAAATTAAACCTCAGCTTCCAATTTCTTCAAAGTTCGCAGCAAACATTTATTACAATTGACAATGTCGAACTAAAGGATGCTGCTCAACATTTAAAATATTGCGATAGTAACCAAGAATTATTGAGAATAAATAAATATTATGGTATTCAAGATGGGGAGTTCATTCTTTTTTCAATGATGAAAAATAGAATGGATGAAGTTGAGCCTTACTTAGATAATTTTAAAGATTTGGAGGACTTGTTTTCTTCAATGAAGAATGAATCTAATGAACTAGCAGTTGAATTAAGAAAAACATTAGTTGGAGATTTACCACTGAATTTAGTTGATAGGCCCACAGATATTAAAGTTGCTCAAGATGATGACAAAACATCAACATCTAATTACAGCCAAAAAATCATTGAGAATTACAATGCAGCAATGCAGAAGCTTCAATCTGGTAATTACAATGTTGCGGCCAATGAGCTGGAAGAAGTTCTAAAACATGATAATTATATGCTACCTGCATATTATAACTTAACTGTGATCAAAATTAATTTTGAACAAGATTATGACGGAGCGATTAAAATTTTAGATCATATAATTAACATTCAAGGATATAATAAAAATCCCGACATAGTTTATGCAGGCTTATTTTTTAATAGAGGCTTAGCAAAATCCTATTTGGAGCTTGAAGAAGATGCAATTATAGATTTTAATGAGGCTTTAAAAATTGATCCAGAACATATTCCAAGTTATGGAAGTAGAGGTTTATCATTGATGCATGTCAAGAAAAATAAACAGGCTTTAAGCGACTTTAATAAAGCTATCACACTTGGTGATAAGTCTTTTAATAATTATGCCAATAGGGGAAAGTGTAAGCAGTCTTTAGCTGATTTTAGGGGAGCACTTGAAGATTACAATACTGCATACGAGATGAATCCAGCTGATGATAATATTAATTTTCAAAGAGATTTATTATTGGCTATGGAAGAAAGTGGTTTAATGGATCAATTTGATAATGTTTTAGAAAACACTGACGAAAAGATTAGTATAGAACAAGAAAAACTATCATACATTTTTGAAATTTTAATCAGAATTTCTATGGCTGATAATAAATTAGATAAATCAGAGACAGTAATAATATCCAAATCTATTTCTAAGCTAAGGGATATTTATGACTTTCAAGGTGAAATTGAAAGGACGAACTCATTATCATTTATAGGTAATGTTGGAACTGTTTTTTCTGATGAAGAAAAGAACATTATCATTCCTCTTATAATTTCATTGATCTATGCAGATGACTTAGTAACCTATAGTGAATTGAGCTTGGCAATAGCTTTTTGTTTAGCTTTTGGTCTTCCAATTCAAAAAGCAGAGGAATTAATAAATGCTATTTGTAAAAATCAAGAGCTTAATGTAAATACATTTTACTTGTATATAACTCAAATTTTTTCTGAGATGAAAAGTGAAATTCCAGAACTAAATGGAAATGATGTATTGCTGATTGAAACAATCTTGAAGCTTGATGAAGAGGTTGCTAGCTATGAATTTAAGTTGCTTTCAGAAGATCTTAAGGCAAATGTTTTCTTGGCAACTATATTTTATGATGAAAAAAGGAAATTACTTCGTGAAGAAGCAGATGAGTTTAATGATATTGCATGGGACAAGATGGAAGTTGGGGAATATGAAAGTGCTTTGATCGATGCAAAAAAATCAATTAACATTATATCTATGAGCAATAATAATGATACAATTGCATTGATTTATTATCATTTAAATAATTATAGTAACGCCAAAAAATTTGCTGACATTTCAATAGAATTGGATTCGTCAATTAGTAACCATTATGTCACGCGAGCAAAAATTTATTCAAAATTAGATAAAGTGGATCTTGCAAAATTAGATTTAATTAAGGCAATTGAACTAAACCCTGAAAATGAGGAGGCTAATTCATTAGTTGAATCTTTATAAAAAAATCAATAAGAATTAAAATAAATAATTAACATAAATATGGGACTACTAGATATATTTTTTAGAAAATGGACTTATCAAGAGAAATTAGCTTATCTGATGGCACAAATAAATTTATTGTCAGTAGACGGTCATTCAGATGATAAAGAGTACAAAGCAATTTTTACAAATATGAAAATCATAAAGTGGAAACCTAAAAATGAAAATGAAACAGACAGATATATGTCAGATGCTAAAAATATGTCTATTGATGACGGGGTTCGTATTATTAAAAACATGAGCTCTGATAAAAAGAAAATTGTATCGCTAGGATTAAAAACAATGGCCTTGGCAGATAATAAATTAGTTGAATCTGAAGAAAAGTTTCTGAAAGATTTTGAATCAAAGACAGGAATTCCAAATGTAATTTTTTCAAAAAATGAATTAGCCAAGTTTAAATACATTGAAAAAAAACAAAAAACTAAAAAAACACCTGTAATAAAAAACAAAAACTCTTCTAAATTTCATCCCAATTTTGAAGAAATTGACTCATTAATTAGTGGTCTTGAAGAGACTAGTATATCAAACGACTACAAGTTTGTAAAATTAGTTTTTGAAAAATTAAAAACAGGTTTTATTATAAATGAGGAACAATTAAATAATTTTATACTTTCGTTTTTAAGGAAACAATCCCGTAATGAAGTGATTTCTAAAATTGTTAATTTTCAAACCTTGGAAAATATATTGGGTTCTGCTCTAATTGAATTTGATGAAAATAATGATACAAGTTTTGAGGGATATGTTGAACTAGAACAATACCACTCAGTAGTAACCAGGGCTTATCAACTAGGTAATTCGGTAATGTTTGAGAAAATTATTGATAGCTCTAAGTTATGATGCCATGTTTTAGATTAATTATGGTAAATCTGTTAAAAAGTCTGATTTTATAGCAATTAGTAGAGACGACATGATTAAGTTTCAGTTGAATGGCAGGTTTACAATTGATAAAAAATAAATCGGAAAGAACTTTTTTGTTTCATTCTTGTAAGAAGTTAAGGTTAAAAATTTACAAGCTCGGTGATGCATTGAAATTAATTCCTGAAAATGTAAAATTCTTTAAATATTAGAGTGAAGTTGTAAGTTATTGTTGGGGTAAAACACCTGAATACTTTAATGAAACAATAGTAACTTTATAAATACTAACTGAAAAAGCAGAAAAGAAATGAGAGGAATAAAAAATTTATTAATTGGTTTAATAGGAATAATATTTATTGGTGTGTCTTTAAAATTATTATTAGTTGATAATAGCGATGAATATGTTAAAATGATTGGTGCTACTCTATTTGGATTATTTTTAATTTATCCAATATTCAAAAAAGATACAACTACAGATGTTGAGAAATTTATTGAAAATCAAAACATTGAAGTTGTAATTTGGTGGAAAAGATTAGTAGGGTTTATAATTGACTATACTGTTATAATTTTACTTAATAGTGTAATCGCAATGCTTATTTTACCTTTAATTACGAGTTTATTAAACATTAACAATTCAGGTGATATTGGTTTTGTTTTTTGGGTTTTATTTCTTATTATATTTATATTTTATTATATGATTCAAGAATACTTTTTTAAAACTACAATTGGAAAATTAGCATTTAAATTAAAGATTGTTTCTGCAAAAACGAATATATCTTTAGGTTCAGAAAAAACAAAAAATCCAACACTTTTTCAAATTTTTGTTAGGACAATTGTACGTCTTCTCTTTTTCATTGACATTTTCTTTTTCCTATTTAAAAGACCTATTGGTCTTCACGATATTATCTCAAAAACTATTGTAATTAAAAAATAGTATTAATTAAAAAAATACTTTAGGATTTAACTAACCCCAATCCAACGGTTCATTAGTCGTATGCGATATGCTTGTTACAATTAGAAACATTGATAAAATACTAACAGAAAAAGCAGAAAAAATGGAATTAAAACTTACTGATGAAATGATAATATCTATTAAAAATGATGTTATTCCTAGACTGAAATTTATGTATAATATTAGCACGAAAGAGCAACTTAACGAAAAAATTGATGAAATTGACATAGATTGGGTTGATGTTTTTCAAGTTATGGAAGGATATTGGGACATAAGTTTTGGATTAAAAGAAGAAGACTTTGACGATAACTATGACTATTCTAATGCCGTTGATGAAAAATGGGAAGAAGAATTTGAAATTGACCAAGAACAAATGATGTTAAATTTAGGACAAGATTGGTTGGAAGAAAATGAATGGTAATTGTTTTTACTAACCTTAATCCAACGGTTCATTAGTAGTATGCGATATGTTTCTTTTGTTACTTAGGAGAATTATCAAATTTCAAAAGACGGTTTACAAAACGAAAAAGGATTAGATAAATACATTGATAAAATACTTACTGAAAAAGCAGAAAAGAATGAGTTCAGAAATAATAAAAATTAGAATTTGGAATGAAGAATTTTTAATGACAAAAGAAAAGTTCTTTGATCTAATAGAACACTATAATGAAGAGGAGGTAGAAGAAGATGTTTGGGATTTTGAAGCTTGTGATGGGACTTTTTCTGTTTCAGTCGATGATAACGAATATCATATATCTTCAAGTTTTGTAGACCCTACTTTAGAGTTTTTGTATTTACTAAACCCAAAAGGCAAATATGTGGTACTTGTACAATGGTTTATTTCAAATCATATAGCTTTTGAAGTTGAATTTTCGAATTGTCAATGTACAGAAAGTTTAAATGAATATTATGGTGAAATAGAGTACGGTGGGAAGTATTTAATTAAAGATGATAACAATAAACTTATTAAAGAAAATTCAGATTACTTTCAAAATATAATGAAAGAATTTGAAGATCGTAATATCGATAGTGATGCGCAAGTTTATACTATTTCCGAATGGGAAAAATCATTCAAAGAAATACTTAATTGCTCTATAATTGAGGACTAAAACCTCCACTTGATTCATTGTAGCTATTACTTAATACCAATCCAACGGTTCATTAGTCGTATGCGATACGCTTGTTACTTTTGGTAACACGTAAGGCATTAACTTAATAAGCAACTCTCTTTTTCTTTCGGGTTTAAAGCGTCTAAACGGTCTTGTAACGCTCCTATCTCGTCATACATTATATCTTTAAGCAATGACCTCAACTCTTTTGTAATTCTATTGGGTGTACCCTTTTCTCTACCTCCGTATTTATTGCACTTGTTTTTTCTTCCATTTTTATTAAATTTAAAAGGTTAAAATTAATAAAAACTATATACTAGAGTTTTATACTAAACAGTCCACTTTGGTTTGACGGATTACAATGATAAAAATCATCTTTAACATCTGTACGATATTGGTTTGATCATTTAAACGATATATAATTTAATTCTAATTCAATGTTATTCGACTAGTTAAATATAATTAAATTAGCGTTTCTAAACTGTTTTATACTATGAACAACATTATATTTTGTTTTCTTTTTAGCATATGCTTTTCACTTTCCCTAGTCCAAGCGCAATGTGACCAACCAATTTTAAAAACTATTTCATTTACCAATGGAACAGAAGTTGAAACGTCTTATTGTGGAACTGTGAATGACAGGGGCCAGCGTGACGGTCAGGGTCGCTTAGAGTATATCAACTACGATATTTCTTATAAAGAGGGTATTTGGAAAAATGATCAATTAAATGGTGAGGGGAAAACTGTCTCTACAAATGGTCAAGAGTATGAAGGTGTTTATGAAAATGGTCAATTGATTAAAGGAGCGTTTATTTCAAACATTAATGGCGATTTATGGACCTATAATGGTGAGTTTAACGGAAACTATTTTCAAGGCGTAGGGATTGAAAGAAGAGAGGTTGATAATCAGATCATAATAAAAGAAGGCGATTTTTTTTCAGACAAACTATATCAAGGTACTGAA
>Ga0209119_1004884_pt1 | contig 10762 bp, 10 predicted proteins | sample COG_03_FD_184747 | JGI IMG/M metagenome (GOLD analysis project Ga0209119, IMG submission 184747) | Pelagic Microbial community sample from North Sea - COGITO 998_met_03 (SPAdes) (version 2) | ecosystem: Environmental > Aquatic > Marine > Neritic zone/Coastal water | place: Helgoland, sampling... | reverse complement strand
ACCCTCCACAGCTTTGCGCAATCCCTCCCTTGGTATTGGATCCTTGTAATCCCAGCAATTGGCGGCCTTTTAGTCGGTCTGATACTTCACAAGTTCACGCCTGATGCGCGGGCACGCAGCGTTGCGGATGTAATTGAAGGGGCTGCAATGAGTGAGGGGCGCGTTGAGACGCGTGCTGGCCTAGCTTCGACCTTTGCTTCATTCATTACGCTTTCTTCCGGTGGGTCGACCGGTCGTGAGGGGCCTGTTGTTCACCTCGCTGCAGTCATTTCTACAAAGGTTAGTCGCTATATCCATGCGGATGGTATTACGGGGCGCGATCTGTTGGGGTGTGCGGTTGCTGCTGCGGTATCCGCAAGCTTTAACGCACCGATAGCTGGGGCCTTATTCGCTCTGGAAGTTGTCTTACGTCATTTTGCGGTGCATGCATTTGCACCGATCGCTATTGCTGCGGTTGCAGGCACAGTGATCAACCGATCTGAATTTGGCGGAATGACAGAATACACGTTGAACGCTCCCGAAGGCCTTCAGTTTTACGTTGAGCTGCCTGCTTTTGTGATGCTTGGTTTGGTTTGCGGCATGGTCGCAGTTATCTTAATGCGCTCAATTTTTTGGGCGGATGATTTGGGGACACAAGTACAAAACCAGATTGGTTTTCCGCGATGGCTGCGGCCTGCGTTTGCTGGGCTCATGCTGGGCGCAATTGCAATTTTCTTTCCGCATATCATTGGCATTGGTTACGAAACTACGTCAATGGCACTCACAGGGCAACTGGGACTGCACGAGGTTATCGTATTCGCCGCGTTGAAAATCTTTGCAGTCGCAATCACGATGGCAGGTCGTATGGGCGGCGGGGTTTTTTCGCCCTCTTTGATGATCGGTGCGCTCACTGGATTAGCATTTGGATTAATCGCGACCAGCGTTTTTCCAGAAGTTTCTGGCACTGTTACGCTTTATGCCTTGGCCGGAATGGGCGCAGTTGCCGCCGCCGTTCTTGGGGCACCGATATCAACCACCTTGATTGTATTTGAACTGACTGGGGACTGGCAAACCGGACTTGCGGTAATGGTCGCAGTTTCTATCTCGACGGCGTTGTCCTCTCGCATCGTGGATCGATCATTTTTCCTCACGCAGATCGAACGGCGTGGTATCCATTTGGCTGCAGGGCCACAGGCTTATTTGTTGGCAATGTTCCGCGTTGCAAGCGTAATGCGCAAGGCAGATGATCCTCGAGCCGCTAACGAGGATGCATGTTGGGAAATGATCGGTGACGGCATCTATGTGGACGGCAATGCAACGCTGGAGGCCGCGATGCCAATCTTTGATCGCTCGTCTGTACCATTTATTCCCGTGGTGACATTAAGCGGCGAAGACAGCCCACCAGAGTTGTGGGGGGCCGTCTTCCATGTAGACGCGCTTAAGGCCTACAATCGTGCACTCGCCGCAACCGCGGCAGAAGAACATTCCTAAATCTTTATTAGATTGGCCGCGTTGCCGCAGTCAGCCATTTGGCGGCATTCTCAGATACACGATCTGCGAGGTATTCAAGAGTCTTCGCATGATACGCATTTAGCCAAGTACGGCTCTCAGCATCTAACATTTCCGTGACGATTAAGCGTCGATCAATCGGTGCAAATGTCAACGTGCGCCAATTTAACATAGCTCGATGACCATCGCCGCCTGTCAGCGCGGTTGCCTCTTCGACCACAATCAGGTTTTCGATACGAATTCCAAACTCACCTTCTCGGTAATACCCTGGCTCGTTGGAAAGGATCATACCCACTTGAAGTGGCACGTTGCTTGCCCGGCTTAGGCGTTGTGGTCCCTCGTGAACACTTAGATATGCACCGACGCCGTGGCCCAAGCCATGATCAAAGTCTTGACCTGCCATCCATAAGGGAAGGCGACCAATCATCTCAATATCGCGCCCAGCAAGGCCCTCTGGCCAACGCAGGCGGCTCATAGCGATCATACCCATCAACACACGTGTAAAGGCGACGCAGGCCTCCCTTGGCGGCGTTCCAATCGCAATGGTCCGCGTTATGTCCGTGGTGCCATCAAGATATTGCCCTCCACTGTCTAAGACGATCAGATGGCCATCATCCAAGGTACTGTCTGTTTCTTCAGTCACTCGGTAATGCATGATTGCACCATTTGGGCCAGTGCCGGCGATCGTCTCAAAGCTGATGTCTTGAAGTGCGTTGTCGCGGCGGCGGTAGCCCTCAAGCTGTGCAACAACTTGGGTTTCTGTCAGAGTGCCAGCGTCTTGGGCGTCAAGCCATGCAAGCAGCTCCACAATGGCGGCACCATCACGTAAATGCGCTTCAGAGCTGCCGGCAATTTCGGCGGCGTTTTTACAGGCCTTGGGAAGGGCGCAAGGCTCGTCGCCCCAGATCGCGGCTTTGCCAAACGCATCCGCGACGATCATCGGTACTGAAGATTTGTCCAAACGGACCTTTGCCGTCAGACCTTCAAGGTGCTTTAGAAAATCGGATGGGGGATGCACACGCACCATATCACCTAAGTGGTCCTCAAGCCCATCCAGTTTGGATGGTGTCATGAACAAGTCAACAGTGGTATCCGCATTCAAAACTGCAAAACCTTGGGCGATCGGATTACGCGGAATGTCGGCACCACGAATATTCAAAAGCCAGCACACTGAGTCGGGAAGGGTTATAACAGCGGCTGTTTGGTTCGCTTTTTTAAGGTCTGCGGCCAGCCGAGTGCGCTTGTCCTTGTGGCTCTCACCGGCAAACTCCATTGGATGAGCTTTTACAGCTTCACTTGCTGGTGCCGGTTGGTCTACCCAAATGCGATCAACCAGATTGTCACAAGGGATGAGCGTCACGCCTGTCCCGGTCAAAGCTGCGCGTGTCTGTTCAATCTGGGCTACTGTATGCAACCAAGAGTCAAACCCAACTTCTCCCCCACTTGGCAATTGCTCGACCAACCAATCGGCCAACGAAACTTCAGGCCACGGTACGGGTGTATAGTCTGATGCAACTTGTGATTTTATTTGGGTGCGGTAACGCCCATCAATGAAAACGCCCGCGCTGTTTATCAATGCTGCGCAAAAACCGGCTGAACCAGTAAAACCTGTCAGCCATGCGAGGCGCTCATCACGCGCGGAAACATACTCGCCTTGATGGACATCTGCGCGCGGAACTAAAAAACCATCCAAGCCTTCGCGCATCAACTCAACGCGCAATTCCGCCAAACGGGGTGGGCCTTGTTCAGGACGCGATGTCACCTCAAACGACTGAAACACTACACCACTCCTTCATTCACTCTACCCAGTAAACTCTCGCCTGAAAGGCGAAACAAGCCAGCGTTAGCTGGCCCGCTTCATGCCCATAACACGTGCCCGCGCACGTGGGTCTGAGTCAAACAATGCCGCCAATTGTTCGGTCATCGCACCGGCCAATTGTTCCACATCGGTAATGGTCACCGCACGATCATAATACCGTGTCACGTCATGCCCAATCCCGATTGCCAACAGTTCAACCGCGCGACGTTTTTCGACCATCTCGATCACATCACGCAGGTGTTTTTCCAGGAAGTTGGCTGGATTGACTGACAGTGTGCTGTCATCCACAGGCGCACCATCTGAAATCACCATCAAGATTTTGCGCGCTTCAGGACGGGCCACCATACGGCGGTGCGCCCATTCAAGGGCCTCACCATCGATGTTTTCTTTCAGCAGGCCTTCTTTCATCATCAAGCCCAAGTTTGGGCGGGCGCGACGCCACGGGGTATCGCCGCTTTTGTAGATGATGTGGCGTAGATCATTCAAACGACCTGGCTGTTGTGGGCGACCATCGTTCAGCCATGCTTCGCGGGCTTGACCGCCTTTCCATGCGCGTGTGGTAAAACCAAGGATCTCGACCTTCACGTTGCAACGCTCAAGGGTGCGGGCCAAAACATCTGCGCAAATAGCTGCGATTGAAATCGGACGACCACGCATCGAGCCTGAGTTGTCTAACAGCAAAGTCACACAAGTATCACGGAACTCGGTGTCCTTTTCGACTTTGAAGGACAATGGCGTTGTTGGGTTGGCAACGACACGAGCCAAACGTCCAGCATCCAACGTACCTTCTTCAAGATCAAATTCCCAAGACCGGTTTTGTTGCGCTTGAAGACGGCGCTGTAGCTTATTAGCCAAACGGCTCACAGCACCTTTGAGGGGTTCAAGCTGTTGATCCAAGTAGGCACGCAAGCGTTCCAGCTCAACAGGCTCTGCTAAATCTTCAGCGCGGATTTCTTCGTCATGCTCTGTCTGGTAAACCAGATAATCAGGATCAGCGTCTGAAACGGGTTGCGGGGCAGGTGGCTCCATCGGTGCCTCGCCGTCAGGCATTTCAGCCTCTTCGCCCATCTCTTGATCTGCCATCTCATCCATTGAGACTTGGGCCTGAGAGGCGTCTTGTTGCTCCTCTTGAGACTGCTCTGCAGACCCTTCGGTTTCTTCTTCTTCAGTGTTGTCGTCACCGGTGCTATCTGGATCTTGTTCTTCTTCGCCACCTTCTTCAGCGGTATCGTCTTGATCATCGTCGATCTGATCGGGATCTTGGCCCAATTGATCGCCGTAACCCAAATCCTTGATCATTTTTCGCGCGAATTTGGCAAAATCAGCCTGACTGTCCAAGATTGAATCAAGGTCTTCTAAGGTTCCGCCAGCTTGTTCTTCGATAAACGGACGCCAAAGCTCCATCACATTCGCAGCACCGGATGGAAGGTCGCGACCAGTGGCAAGGTGACGGATCAAATAACCCGCAGCCACGGCCAACGGCGCATCTGCAGCTTGTTTGACCTGATCATAGCCTTTGCGCATAGCGTCATGGGCGATCTTTGCGTCGATGTTTCCAGCAGTCCCAGGCATGTCACGTGCCCCAACGGCTTCGCAACGTGCTGTTTCCATGGCTTCGTACAATTCGCGCGCCATTTCCCCTTGGGGGGTATAGCGGGCATGGGTTTGACCATTGTGATAACGACGGTTTAGGGCCATCGCATCCGCAGTGCCGCGCGCGAGCATCACTTCGTCCCGTGTCATACGGCGCGATACCTGAGGCAGGCGCATCGCATCGCCTGATAAACCCGCAGGGTCGACGGAATAGCTGACGTTCAAATCAGGATCGTTGGCTAATACCTTGGTGGCCTCAGAAAGTGCCTTTTTGAACGCGTCTGCTGGATTGTCGGATTGGGTCATTGGCTTAGCCCTGCTTTATGTTCGTTCAAAAGTGCGCGGCCAACTGCGAGATCGGTCAACAACGCAACATGCACATCAAGAGCATCGATCACGGTATAACCCACATCACGCCCGTCGAACGCTAGGTTTAAATCGGTGCCCGCCAAAACAATAGCCTCGGCACCTTGGTCAATCAGCTTGCGACCTTCTTCAATGAAAAAGGCGCGCTGTGTGTCACTGCAATCGCTCGAAAGAGCCATCTCTATATAGGTTTCGCCCACAAGGTCCAAGGTGTCGGTGGGGGGCAAAGCGCTGGTCTGCGACAATTGGCCGTAAAGCTGTGTGTTCATCACAACCTTGGTGCCCATCAAACCAACGGTTTTGATACTTTGGCCGGCAAAGTATGCATCTAACGGGGTGACGGCACTGACCATCGGCAGAGAAGATAGGGCAACTGTTTCATCAAAACAAAAATGGCCACCAAGCGAGGTGATCACTGCGCAATCCGCACTTGCTGCTTTCAGTCGGTCAATAAGCTTTGCATAAGCAATGGCTTGGGCATTCTTGTCACCCGCCTCGTTGTTGCGGATCAGCTCATTCACATTGGCGTTACGATGGTCAGATCCAGCACACCACCCGCATCACGAACAGCAGCGCTAAGGCGCTGGTAGTAAGCGACGGTTGATGCAGGACCTATCCCACCGATCATTCCGATATGCATGTTGTCTCCCTATTGGGCGTTATCCCAAGCTGACGCTTGCGGCACTTTCTGGCAATTCTTCATCGAACAAGCGTTGATAGAACTCAGCAACCGTCTGGCGCTCTAGCTCGTCACATTTGTTAAGGAAGGACAGGCGGAATGCATAGCCAACATCGTTGAAGATCTGTGCGTTTTCAGCCCATGCAATGACGGTACGTGGTGACATAACTGTCGACAGGTCGCCGTTCATGAATGCGGTGCGGGTCAGGTCGGCAACGGTGACCATCTGCTTGATGATCTTGCGGCCAGATTCTGTGTTGTAGTTCGGGTTCTTGCCCAGAACGATCGCAGTTTCTGCATCGATGGAAAGGTAGTTCAACGTGCTGACCAATGACCAACGGTCCATCTGACCTTGGTTGATCTGCTGTGTGCCGTGGTAAAGTCCGGTTGTGTCGCCCAAGCCAACAGTGTTCGCAGTTGCGAAAATACGGAAGAACGGGTGAGGGGTGATCACTTTGTTTTGGTCAAGCAATGTGAGCTTGCCGTCTTTTTCCAAAACGCGCTGGATCACAAACATAACGTCTGCGCGGCCTGCGTCATATTCATCAAACACAATCGCAGTTGGGTTGCGCAGGGCCCATGGCAGGATGCCTTCTTGGAAGTCTGTTACCTGTTTGCCGTCTTTCAATTTGATGGCGTCTTTACCGATCAAATCAATACGAGAGATATGGCTATCCAAGTTCACACGAACAGAGGGCCAGTTCAAACGGGACGCAACCTGTTCGATGTGCGTTGATTTGCCTGTACCGTGATACCCTTGGATCATAACGCGACGGTTGTGGTTGAAACCTGCAAGGATCGCTAGTGTTGTATCGGGATCAAACTTGTAGGTGCTGTCCTCTTCAGGAACGCGTTCTGTGCGCTCGGCAAAGCCTTTGACAACCATATCCGTATCAATGCCAAAGACGTCACGAACAGAAATATCCTGCTCTGGTTTTGCGTTGATATCCATTGCGTTGTCGGCCATGCGCGTCGTCCTTCATTATATATGTAATGGCCTCAAATAGGGCCGTACCTCGTGGTGCAACATATCTTTCACAAGGACAAGGGGAAGGGCCAATAACGTGACCTAAATGAGGCCAGTTCGCAGCAACATCGTCTAAGTGGAGATATATTCGAGTAGCTTAGCTAGGGCGATTGGGCAGGGGATAAAGGCTGCCCAATCGATTTTGTGGCCGAGACGTAGGTCAGTCTTTAAAGCTGCGGCTGCCCTTTAGTTGGTCCCACGCCCATACAACTTCTTGCAATTGTTCTTCTTGAGAGCGGTCGCCACCGTTCATGTCAGGGTGAAGAATTTTAATCAGCCCTTTGTAAACTTTGCGAATTTCAGGTTTGGTCGCGTTGTCAGCGACTTCCAAAATCTCAACAGCGCGGCGTTCCATAGGTGGTAGTTTCTTACCAACAGTTCCGCCTTTACGGCCCGGGTTCTGGGTGGAATTGGCACCCAAAACTTGATGCGGGTCCTCAATACCCAAACGTGCCCATGCGCGGGCTTCTGGGTCGCCGATGGGTTTGGTTGGGCGTTCCCATACCTTATCTTCTGACTGCTGGGCGTTGATTTCAGCCTCAGTGGTGCCGTCAAAAAAGTTCCATTTTAAATTATATTCACGCACGTGCGCTTGGCAAAACCAAAAGAAATCATCTAGCACGTCTGGTGCTTTGGGCGCGCGGTACTTGCCAGCTTCCTGACAGGTGTCGTGATCGCACAAGCGCGTCGATGTCTCGGACGCACCGGACATGCCGCGGCGACCGCGGGGATTTTTCTTTTTCGAGGTGGATACGGACATATCGAATCCGAATGGATCGGGCTTTGGCATCAGTTGGACCTTTTCGACTCTGGCGATACACCTTAGAAGAATGGTTGGCAGTGTGAAGGGGCTAGGAACAAAATGAGCGAAAAAATGTCTGTTGCAAAAGAGATTGAAATGCGTCTGCGCGAAGGGTTGGCCCCACATTCGGTGGAGGTAGTTGACGATAGTGAAAGTCATCGCGGCCATTCTGGGTTCCAAGAAGGCGGGGAGAGCCATTTTAACGTGATGGTTCGCGCGACTGCATTTGAAGGGAAATCACGCATCGCGCGCCACCGACTGGTGCATAGCACTTTAGGCCACGAGTTGATCGGGCGTATCCATGCCTTGGCAATGGATTTAGACGTTTAAACTATACGTTAAGTATCTGAATTTGCGGACGTACGGCGATTTGCAAGGGATTGCAGTGAGTCCGTCATGCCCGCCACTTCACTGGTCTCCTCCATGCCATTGTCGACCAGCATTTGCGTAGCACCTTCGCCACCGGCTGGGTGCTCGGAAACTACAGAATCCATGGAATCCACCATATCATCAGCGTCCAACTCGGTGCCTTGATCAGCCACGTTAGGCGCAACAAGCACCTCAGGTGAGAAGGCCGCTGCGTTGTCCATGCGGGGTTTGCGGAACACCAAAACATTGCGCCACTCGGTGGTCGAGCCGGTAAGGCCAACGCGTTCTGTTGAGGGCAAAGTTTCAGCGCGTTGAAACTCCCAACCCTCATCACCCATCCGGTTCATCAGGTCTTCGACAGCGTTGGAAAAACGCGCTTCTGGGCCTTTAACGCCCTTAGCCTTAAGGCCTTTGGTCGGGGCTGGAATAACGCGATATTGATATATGGACATGACGCACCTTTGGAATTCAGCCGCAGATATAGCAGGGGCGGGATGCAGGTAAAAGCCCCTGAAATGAACGTGAATGCAACGTCGGTATTTGTTCTGTGGGCATGTCTGTCATTGCTTAGCGCGAAATCTGTTCAAATTTCGGTGCAGATCAACGAGAGACCGCAAGAATTTAACGGGTGCGGATCTGAACCGCCCTGAGTCTGGTGGGATCCAAGCCATCAACGTGAATTCGATATCTGGGCAAGCATGCACAGGTCTTTACCAAAACGCCTTACAGAATTTTGTGTGTTTTGCGGCAGGAACGATGGTCCGCACGTCTGAGGGTGATCGTCGCGTTGATCAAATCCAGATTGGCGACCTTGACGAGACGTTGGACAATAGCGCGCAGCCCGTGCGCTGGGGCGGTGTGAAGAACGTGGCGCTAACCGATAAGCTAGGTCCAGTGAGGAAACGCGCTGGAGCGTTGGGTGCCAATTTACCCAGCAGTGATTTACTGGTGTCCCAACAGCACCGGATACTGGTGAGTTCAAAAGTTGTTCAACGGATGTTTGGCACAGACGAGGTCTTGGTTTCTGCCAATTCGTTGATCGGTATGAACGGAATTTAGATCTGTAAGAGTTTGAAAACAATAACGTATTGTCATATTCTGTTCGAAGAACTTCAAGTTGTCTTTGCCAATGATGCGACAACAGAAAATCTGTTACCGGGACCTCAAGCCATGGCGCTTATAGGGGACGAGGCGAAATCGGAGTTATTGGCTATTTACCCGACGTTTGCATCGCCCCGTTCGCGCAAAAAAACTGCGCGAACGATCCCATTAGGTAAAAAGCAGCGAAAGCTGGCGGAGCGGCATCAAAAGAATGCGTCGGCGCTGGTTGATCATTTGCCGGCGGCTGCTTCGAGATCCAGACAGACAGCTTGCTAACGCATTGGCTACTTTAAGCTGCGCGCTTGATAAGGTTGTTCCAGAATACCTGTGCAGGTGTGAAGTGATCACGGATCAGGTTCGCTTCGTGTTTTTTGACAACCTGACGGGCAAGACGGCCATAGTTGTCGGGTAGAGTGCGCAGTTCTGGGAAAAGTCCTAAGACCTCTTCGCGTGTTTCATCTTCAAAACCGTCTAGGCCGATCGCGCCGGGATAAAAGCTTTCGCTATCACATCCGCTTGAAACCAAAACTTGATGCTCTTCAAACATCAGGTGATGATAGCAGACATTGCTGCGGGTCTCTTTGACGATTGTTTGGCCATTCACCAGATGTTTCGCAGCGCAGAAAACTTCGTTGCTTCCGGTGATTAGAGAAACGGTTGGGTCTTTGATCAGCAAACGGTGCATGGGCGAAAACCACAGGTCGCGGTCAGGTAAGCCAGGGCCAAGAGAGCCCTTTGAAACGCGGATTGGCTGCAGTGCATCGAATTTTGATCCGATCCCAAGCTGAATGTCGCGTGATCCTGCCCATGAAATCCGTTGAATCCCATTGTCACGGGTTATCACCTGATCGCCTGCGCGCAGGTCTTCAATTGGTCGGGGCCCATTTGGCGTGTCGATCAAGGTGCCCGCTACGAAACACGGTGGTTCATCGGCACCGTTGATGGTGATGGTTGAGGTGCCATTTGTTGAGGTGGCTGTGAAAACCTCAGTCAGCGTTTCGCCCGTATTGAGGGCCTGAATGGACGCGTTGGCGTTGTTTGCGCTGTAGGTCCATACACCGTCGTCATCAATCACAAGGGTGGAGCCATAGGCCCCAGATATGGTTTCTGCCGTCCACTGGCCTGCGTCATTGTTAAAGAAGGGGCCAAAGTTGATGTCACCCGTCGCAGTTAGAAAACCGCCCACGATCCCAGCGTCTTCGGTTACGGCACCTGTATCTGGTTGTGGAAAGCCCATAGCCTGCTCCTAGAATCCTATTCGGTGTCCAAGTGGAAAGAGTGCACACGGTTCTTGCGCACGGACGAGTCGCCGCGAACGACTTTGCGGGTTCGGCCACCTTTGCCCAAACGAGCGAAATAGAACGGACCCTCGGGCGGAGTGCGCGCAATATGTCGCGCAACCATTTTACCGTGGCCAAAGGGCGCAAGAATATCGAGAAACCAAAGTTTTGTGCCGCTGGTCCAATCCTTTTCGGTCGGTGGAACCTGATCATAGATCATGCGCTGGCTCACCTCGTC
>Ga0209119_1004883_pt1 | contig 10763 bp, 4 predicted proteins | sample COG_03_FD_184747 | JGI IMG/M metagenome (GOLD analysis project Ga0209119, IMG submission 184747) | Pelagic Microbial community sample from North Sea - COGITO 998_met_03 (SPAdes) (version 2) | ecosystem: Environmental > Aquatic > Marine > Neritic zone/Coastal water | place: Helgoland, sampling... | reverse complement strand
AAAGAAAATACATTAAATCAATTAGATGAAATAGATAATCTCGTAGACAACATTGAAAACATAATCCTTTTTGATAGTGAAAGTAAATCAAACTTCATCAATTTTAATCTAAAAGAACTCAGAGAGTGGAATGATGACGGTACATCATTTAGAAATTTAATGATTATAACTTTTGGCAAAAAGAAAATAAATTTAAATAGCCTAAAGAATAAATTAAATCAAGTTGAATTCAAGTTTAATTCAGAAAAAAACAATTTGATAAGACCTTATATCATTACAAATTGTGAAGTCAATCATTTAATAAAAGAAGATACTAAAAAGTCACTAAAAATTAATTTTTATGGTAATGAAAATAATACCTTTTGGGATAGCTTTTTATTAGAAACTCAAATACACGAAAATTTATACGAATTAATCTCAATAAAAATGAGAAACATATATTCGTTAGTTGTTAATGATAAAATAAAAGAAATTGTACTTGATTGTATCTTTGATGATAACAAAGAGTCAACTCTTATTTCAGAAACTACACAACAGGAATTCCCTGATGAACTTAAAAGTGACTTAAAAGAAAATCTGTCTAATACATTAAACTACATTGTTAACTCATCTTGGAAAGATGAAATTAAATGTCTTATTGACGAAAACACAACTCTAGTTATTTCAAATGAATTCTTAGAAAATAATATATTAAAAAAAGAATTACAGAAAGAATTAGGGCTTTTACGCTCTAACAAATTAATCAATTGGGAAGATTTAAATTCAACCGCCACTGAGAACTTAATAATTCTAAATTATTTAGATCCTGGACATTACCCCTATTACTTTTATCCGAACATAATTGAAACACCTACAATAAATTCAAATGGGTTATTTCTTAACCTATTCTTTAAAAACAAGTATCAATGGGCAAACTTCAATAACAACAATGATTATTTCAAACTACTTAACCATCAAGTAAGATCTGACTATTTCGATTGGAATACGGTTAAAAACAGAGTAAATAACTTAAGACCTACAGTAAAAGAAAAAACTTCTTGGGATATAGAAAGTTCATATGTTAATAATGGGAATAAAGAAGTGATAAGAATTCAGCTCTCATCCGAAAATAGACCTCATAATTATCACACCTCAGACTTATTTATTTATAAATCTAATGATATAAATAAAGTTGTAAGAGCAATAGACTTATTGGCTCTAAACCCAACTGAAATACAGAGCTTAGATGATATTACAAATGCGCTTCCTATATATGATAAACTAGCAGATGTAAACAAACAAGAAGAAGAATTAGATGTTATTCGTAAAAAATTCAATATCGAGGACGGAGAAGATGCTGGTCGTCTTTGGAAAGTTCTACTAAAACGTAAATCAGAAGACAAAGGGAAAGAGTCTTTGTATGCTGAAATTCAAGAATTATTAGGCCAAAAGAACCTTAAGATGGTTTCTTTTCAACATTTTGAAAATCATTGGATAAACCCTGAAAGTAAATCGTTAGCACCTATCGTTAAAAAAGTATTTTCATCAATTTGTAATTACCTAAATCTTTCTAAAACTTATATTATTCTGATAAGTCGAATTAAAAATAAAACAAAGCAAACTAACAGAAATAACACAAGAAAAATAAATCTTTTATTTAAAGATTTATTTGATGATGGTTGTTTTGATGATATTTCAAAAACAAAAGAAATACTAAATACAAAAAAAGAGTATTATCAACAAAACCACTCTTTAGAAGAGTTGGGTATAGATGAAAATCATTTACTTGAAAACCTGATAGCATTAGTAGAGTTAATTAACCCTGAAATAAGCTTGCAAAAAGTGGATTCAATTGAAAGCATCAATTTATGAGCAAAATAAACGAAAAAAGAGAATCACTTGAACGATTTATAAAAGAGCAAACTTTAGGTCCAGGAATAAATGGTTTTAGGTTCATTGATATTGAAAATGAAGATTTTCAAAAAACAAAAATAGATAAACTAAAACCTATTAATTATTATAATGAAATAATAGATATTGTTCCAGCAGCAGTATATAGTACAGGTATATTATTCCCACAAGATAATAGCAAGACCTGTAATCAAGGAATTATACTTGATAATAATGAAGTGGATGAAGAAGAATCAGAAAATGAATCAGAAGAGTCGAATACTCAAAACACAAGCACCGATAACATAGAAGAAACAAATGCGATAGCACTCGATCAAATGTTTCCTAAATCTATGGGGATTACCTTCTGTCTTGATAGTTCATTTTTGGAAAATGATAACTTAAAAATAAAACTTAATACAAGATATTATAGTAAATTAAAAAGAAATAAAGATGATGTATTTAACAATAAATATGGAGTAAATTGTGAATTACCTTTCGAAATAATTAATCAATTCATTATCAATCATCAATTAAATAGCTTTCATTTTAAAGAGGTAAATGGAAATTTATTTTTACTTATCAAATATCTTAACTCTGAAGCTGTTTCTCAACTAAAAACTAGAATTAGAGAGATTCAAAAAGAAGTGGCAGAAGAAATTTTTTTACTTAATAAACAATTTTTTACCTCAAAAAATATTACTAAAAAAAGAAGTTATTTAAGTAGTCTTAAATCAACAATCTATTATGAATTACAAAATCAAATTACAGATGTAAAACAAAGGGAATCTCTTTATACTATTTCTCAGAAAATAGAGATTCTAGAAAACACAATTAGTCATTTTGTAGATTTATTAGAGGTAAACGGTGGAGGGTTTGGATTATGGCAATCAAAATTAATTGAGAGAATTATATCAATCAAAAAAATTAATTTTCCACAAGACAAAAATAAAGTTTCCTTCTTATATAAAGATTTAAATGAGGATTTTGTTGTTTCAGATATAGATGGGAATATTATTAGTAAAGGCTTAAAAGATGTTTATCAGAATGAAATAGGTAATGAAGACGGCAATGCTTCATTGTCATTAAACCTTCAACTGAGCAGAGACACAAGAAACTCAAAAAACTCAAAAAAGATTTTTGTAAAAGTTCAGTTAATTAATACGAGTACTCCATTTACACAGGACAAAAATAGCTCCAGATATTATTCCACTTTTAATGAAAAAGTAAATGAAAAGTGCTTTTTTGGTATTAAACTATCAATTACTAATAAACACCTTATTCCATATAACGAATTAAGTTTAGATTCTTCTAAAAATGAGTATTCGGAAGATGAAACTACTAATTACATTTATAGACAATTTGAAGATTTTGGTATAGGTCATGGTTGCTCTGTAAAGTGGGATAAAAAGCTCAATACCATTGAATCGGAATATATACCTATCTGTGATACTCCAGATGTTGACCCTATACCTAGAAACAAATCAAAAGGTTTAGTTAAAGACAATAATGGAATTTATAAGAATCCATTGTTTTTAGAAAATTCTAAAGCTCAACAGTTTAAATGGCTGTCAACTTTTTCTGACGCAAAAAATGAAGAGGTCATTAGTGGATTAAATAATTTTGTTGACGCCTATGGAAATTGGGTAAAAGACAAAAGAAAACAGGTAAACAATCAAGAAAAAACAATAGCTAATCAGGAACTTGATAAATGTTATCGTGATTATGAACGAATGAAAGAAAACATTAATACACTTCTTTCAAATGAATTTAATATAGAATCCTTTAGATTAATGAATTCTGCTATGTTTATGCAAATATGGCATTCTGTAAATACTAAAAAGGACAAAGTCCTTCCACTGATGGAAGATGTAAATTTTTCAAACTTCAATGCCGATTTTTATAAAAAAGCTAGTGACAAATTATTTTCGGAAACAGAATCTGCTTCTTGGAGAGCCTTTCAATTAGCCTTTATTTTATTAAATTTAGACGGTATTTTCAAAGTCGAAGATGACCTTAACTGGGAAAAAAGAAATGAATATGTTGACTTAGTTTGGTTTCCAACTGGTGGAGGAAAAACAGAGGCTTATCTTGGGTTAATAGCATTAACTATAATAAACCGAAGAAAACTGCACAAAGAAAATGGTGGCGGAACTGCAGCAATAATGCGGTACACCCTAAGACTATTAACATTACAGCAGTTCCAAAGAGCTACTTTAATGATAATGGCATTAGAATTAATTAGAAGGTGGGATTTATCTGTTTTAGGAAAAGAACCAATTAATATAGGTCTATGGGTAGGTAATAATTCAATTCCAAATAAATTAAGATACAGTGCTAATGATAGAAACAAAGATTCTTTACAATATGAATTCGAAAAACTAAATGATGTTAACGGAAAAGAAAATAAAATACCTTTTAATGAATGTCCTTGGTGTAGTTCAAAAATAATTGGAGATACAATACCTGATAATACTGACAATATTTATGATAAAGACCGATTACATTTAAAGTGTTCAAATAATAAATGTTCTTTTTCGTTTGGAAAACGAGTTTCCAGAAGAAGACCAGACCAAGGAGCTATCCCTGTTAATCTTTGTGACGAAACAATATACCAGCACCCTCCTAGTTTACTTTTTGGAACGGTTGATAAATTTGCTCAATTAGCTCATAAGGTTTCGAATTTGAATGAGGCAAGAAATAAAGATTCTAGAAGATTGTTTGGAAGAGGAAATTGGGAAAATGGAAAACCAACAGATGGATATTTCCCACCAGATATTATCATTCAAGATGAATTACATTTATTAAATGGGCCTTTAGGTTCATCTGTAGCCTTATTTGAGTCGGCAGTTGATCAATTATGCACAAGAACAGATGGAACAAGACCTAAAGTAATATCATCTACCGCAACTACTAGAAATACTGGTCTTCAAATTGCAGCATTATTTGATAGAAAAGTGAACCTTTTCCCAAAACAAGGTGTAGAATGTGACGATTCGTTCTTTTCATTTTATAAAAGATCATTTCTGAGTAATGATAAAGACGATTTTATTTATGAATCTAAAAGACGCTATGTGGGTATTTTACCAACTGGTAGAACTCAAATTTGGATGCAAATGAGGTTAGCTGCAATAACAATGACTCATAGAGCTTTATTTGAATTACAACAATTGGAAAATAGTGAAAGTATAGATTTTGAAAAATATGATTCTTTTAAAGAGTCTATGGATTATTTTCATACTATTATTTCTTATTTTAATAGTTTAAAAGAGGTTGGGAAAACTCAATCACAAGTACAGTCATATATTTTAAAAGAAGTTCGTAGGGTTTTCAAAAGAGTAATTAGACCACAAAAATTAATGGAAGCTTTTTATAAATATGGGCCAATAGTAGAATCTGAATTAACAGGAAGGCTTTCAGGTGAAGAAGTTAAAAATGAGCTTAAGAAAGTAGAGAGAAAATGGAAAGCTTCATTAAGATTTGCTCACATAAAAAATGATGAAATAAATAGAGGTAATGTTCCTCCTGAATTTTTGGTTGCTACAAATATGATTTCTGTTGGAATAGATGTTTCTCGCTTTAATCTAATTATTATGAACTCTATGCCTAGAAATACAGCCGAATATATACAAGCTAGTAGTCGTGTAGCAAGAGATTCTTATGGTTTAGTACTTACAGTTCATCATCCGTTTAGAGCAAGAGATATTTCGCATTATGAGAAGTTTATAGAGTTTCACGAAAAAATGTACAGTTATGTAGAACCAATATCGATAACTCCTTTTACATCAAAGTCTGTTAGAAGGTATTTAGGATTATACTTAGCTACAATGTTGCGTCATACAACTGATTTTGTAGAAAGAGCATCTGCATCAAATATTTCCAGTTTAACCGATACAGATGTTAACCATTTAATTAGACAACTAACAACTAATTTTGATAATCGTATTATTAAAAACAAAATTTATGATAAGGAAATTCAAAATCTTCTGAAGCCACAAAACCTTGAATTTATAAAAACTTGGATAGATAAAGCTTTCAAAGAATGGAGAATAGAAGCATCTAAAGCTCTTGCAGATAACAAAACATTTGTTTTTAGTAATAAATCAAAAAGAACAAATGCTAACCAAGAACAATTATATGTTGATTTAGATGCCTATGAAGCCGATATTCATAGTGAAAAATGGCAAATACCTATGTCATTAAGAGTAATAGAATCTGAAGCAGCCATAAAAATCAATTCAAAATGAAAATCTTAAATCAAACGCAATATAATCAAGGAATTGGCAAGTATAAGCTTCTTTCCTCTAACGCTGGTGTGGGTTCAATTATTACGTCCAAATTAGGTTCGTATGTTTTAATATTAGACATTAATAAATGGAAGTTTATAGAATGGGCAAATAGAAAAATATCTATAATCAGAGAAAACGAATCTGATAATCAAAAAATATATAATCAAACTAGAATTCAAATAAATAATAGAGGGCTTTTATTAGTTGATGATAAGAGGTTTGTAGAGTTCTTAAAAATTGAAAAAGAGCTAGAATCCTTGGTTTGTTTGATTGACATTCCACATATGACATTAAATGAAAGTTTTAATACTCCTAATTGGAAAAACCATCCAATAAAAACTGCACTTGATCGAAATGAAGAAGAAGGTAAGTCTTCTGATTATATGATAAATGCAACTCATTTCCCAAAATGGTTTACAAATAGGAAAGGTCATCTTAAAAAAATAAATGATTGGAAAGAAATTTGGAGAAAAGAATGTCAAAAACAAGGAGGTATTTTAAAAGATTTCCATTTTGCTCCTCCAAGAGATGGAAACGATTTTAAACGTGAGTTTAAATCGAAAAATATGGAAGGTACTCTTGTGAATAATAGAGTGTATCAACCTTTAAATCAAACAAACATATTATTAATTTGTCCGAATGGTCATTTATCCGATATACCTTGGTCTAAATACTTAAATTGGAAACTTAATCACAGAAATGAAGACCCTGAAGCTAAAGATTTATTAGGTTATGATGGTTGTTGTACAAAACCAGAATTAATTTGGACTGAAAGCAAGAATAAATCTGAAGGGTATGGGAGTATTTATATTCATTGTAATAATTGTGGTTCAGGTAAAGACCAAGCTTTTAAAGTTAATTTAGAAGGTATAAACAGTATTAAACCAAGATGTAAAGGAGAAAAGCCTTGGGAACAAGAATTAGAAAGTTATTCGATTCCTAATGAAAATTGTTCAGAAGAGATGCGAATCGCTCTGGTAACCGCAAATAATGTTTATTATGCCAGCGGTTTTTCAAGCTTATATATTCCAATGCATCTAGCAGAGAATAAATCAAAAGAATTGATTGATGCTTTAATTGTATGTAATGATAAATTTAATCGAACATTAGGTACAAAATTTGAGAAATCAAAAGAAGAATGGTTTAATAAAAATGTTGATGAAGAGTTTTTAGAAATAGACTGTGGCATAAATATCTCAAATTTATCATTTTCAATTAATCAACTTATTTCAAAATTGGGAACTGAGTTTACTAATGATTGTAAAGATGATAAGATAGATAATTTCGAAAACTACAGATGGCAAGAATATCATTGTTTTACACAAAACCCTTCAAATGAAGATGATGGTCTGAAATTCACAGACATTGAATTGCCCACTGAGTTAAGTACTTATTTTTCCAAAGTTCAACAAATTGAAGAATTAAAAGTTACACAAGTTCAACTAGATTTCACCAGAGTTCAGCCCAGAGACAGAATCGTAAAAAACGGAACTGTTGAGTATTCTAAAGAAGCTAAAAATATCTTTTCAGAAGAAGCTAATAAACTCTTTACATTACCTGCTAACGAATCCTTAGGTGAAGGTTTATTTTTTCAATTCAATCAAGAAAAATTGGATTATTGGATAAATTCAAATGAGCGAAAATTATTTGAAAGATTTCAACGCTTTATGCAAGAACCAAATATTGATATTCAGGGGGCAGCAACAATGCGCAAAATATATAACAATGGAATTAAACATTTTTTAATTCATAGTTTTTCTCATATGATTATGCGTGAACTTGAATTCTATTGCGGATACCCAACTGCAAGTTTAAAAGAACGTTTATACATCTCAAATAATCCGGAAAAACTAATGTCAGGTGTTTTAATTTATACAGCAGAGGGTTCTGAAGGAAGTATGGGAGGTTTAGTTTCACAGGGCGATCCTGATAGAATTTCGATAATTATAAAAAAAGGATTAGAAAGAATGGAAAACTGCTCTTCTGACCCTTTATGTTGGGAGTCTGAAGGTCAGGGTGTTTTTGATTTGAATTTAGCTTCTTGCTTTTCGTGTTCATTAGTTTCTGAAACAGCCTGTGAAGAAATAAACTTAGGATTAGATAGAAGAGTGTTAGTTGATGATGAATTTGGTTATTTTATAGATAAAAATCAATAGCAAACATATAAAGCTCAGCTGAATAAATATTCTCACTTTCAATATGATTTTTAAGAGGAGATTACATGGGTATAAGTACCCTAAATCCAAGAGGAACCATTGATGAAATATTAATCGATGGGATATCATATGTAAAATTTTATTAATTAAATTATGGGCACATCCTCTTTCTTCAATTTAGCTATTTTCAATACACTTAAATAGGTTAGATTTATTATATTTTATTATGGCAACCACAGTAAATATTACATTAAAAGACAAAGAAGGTAAGGAGGATATTATCAAAAAATCTTTCTTTGGATCAGAACATCTGAACAGATGGGTCAACAAACAAGACAGAGAGGTAATTAACATAGAATACTTATAAGATTATTGTAATTATTTTACCTAAACCATAGGTATATCCTCTTCCTTTTAATTCAGCAATATCTAACCCTCTTAAATAACTTAAACTTACATTTATGGATGAATACCCTATAGCCTTCTGTAGCATGCTTATAGATGCAGTTTTCTTAAAGATTTCTTTAGCCCCTTGATGCCTGTAAGAGTTCTATGTTTGTCCCTGCTCAGGTATGCTTGATTGTCACTTAAAACGTGTCCAAAGGGTCTTAAAATAGTCTTGGTTTAAAGGTTGCCGTTTGTTTGAAAAATAAATGAAACAAGTAAAGCAATTGTAAAAAGTGTCGAACCCCAAAATTCAAGGAGTAATTTGGATTTATTTATCATAAAATTAAATAGTTGGAGGGTTTAAAAAACAAAAAAAAGACAACCTTTCAAAGGCCTCACATCTTCTGAACCAAATTAGTTAATAGCCTACACATTAAAATACCCTTGATCAACAATGTGTTTGGTTCTATCCTCTCCTCTATCTCTGATATATTTTAGAAACTCTCGTTCAGATTTATGACCAGAAAAGTGCATGATGTATAACGATGACATCCCCTTTTTGTAGTTATTGGTACAGAAACTTCTTCGACCGGTGTGTGTTTCAATCATCTCCCATTTGAGTTTGTTTCTCTTCAACAACTTCCCTCCTTTGGTAATTTCTGTTTTTATAACCTCATTAAATCCCAATATCCTTCCTACAATCTTAATATTTTCATTGATATCAGTATCATGGATATATGGTGGGGGTTGATTGTTGTATCGTGACATAATCTCTCGTATTTCTAATGTGATTGGACAATCTACAATATTTTTGGTCTTACGTTGTTTGATTCTAAAACACTGCAATCCATTAATATCAATAATATTTTCTGAGGTAATTCCATTATAGTCACTAACTCGTTGACCAGTATAACATCCCATTAAAAACTTATCTCTTGCCAATTCCATTCTCTTATTAAACGATAAGTCTAATTTCAACATTTGATTTATTTCATCTTCATTCAAATAAATTGCGGTAGTTTCTTCCGTGGTAACTTTAAAATATTTTAAGGGAAGATTCGATATCAATCCTTGATTCTTAGCTTCGATTACATACATTTTAAGGTTTTTAAAGTGTTTTGATATCGTATTTAGAGCCAAGTTCTCTCTAATCTCTAGAAACTGTCTAAAATCATCTAAAAAGGTTTTGTTAAACGAACTAAAGTCAACTGTAACTTTTCTTATTCGTGTATATTTCTTCAATTTTGTTAATGTCCCTTTGTATAGAGTAAATGTAGGTTTCTCTATTCTATCTTTCTTTTGGTAAAGATAATTTTCAGAAAACTTAAAAAAATCAATCGGAAGCTTATCTTCATTTTCAACCGGAACTAATTTCCCTGTTATGATATCTAATGTTTCTTTTATTAGCTCTTTGGTAATTGGTCTTTCTTCATCTATAAATCGACTATGCACATTCATTAGTTCTGTCTCCAACCTATTTAAGTAGTTATTGACCGTATGGGAATTGATAATTCTTGATTTATTGGTTTTTATACGTTGTTTTTGATAATCCCAATCGGAATAGGAAACAGTATATCCTGTGGAATAACTAACTCGTTTGTCAGCTCCTCCAAAGGAGAACCACAATACAATTAAACTTTCTTGGCATCTATTTTCTAATAAGTACTTTTTTGAATGTTTCAAACTAAACCGAACCGCTGACTTTGTTGACCTTAGAACCTTATACATATTTCTTAAATTAAATGATCTAAGCTAATATATGGCGAGAATACCGGTTGCTCGAGAGGTTGCTCCGCAGGTTTAATTCCTTGTTATTTCCTTTGATTTCTCTTTACTTTTTTATCATGATTTAGTCATTATACTGTTGATTTTCATTGACTTATATAAAAACGAATAAAATGAGGTAAAACCAAAAACTTCCTGGAGGTACCACATTTCAACCCTTTAAATCACTGATTTAGAGGGTTTTGTGTTTTAAAAAACCCCTATATGTACACTATGGTGTACATTATTATGGTTCTTTTTTGTATATTGGGTACTCAATGGGTACCAAAAAAAACAC
>Ga0209119_1004881_pt1 | contig 10765 bp, 11 predicted proteins | sample COG_03_FD_184747 | JGI IMG/M metagenome (GOLD analysis project Ga0209119, IMG submission 184747) | Pelagic Microbial community sample from North Sea - COGITO 998_met_03 (SPAdes) (version 2) | ecosystem: Environmental > Aquatic > Marine > Neritic zone/Coastal water | place: Helgoland, sampling... | reverse complement strand
TATGTGGACTGATTTAAATAATAAATGACTCAAAACAAATGCGAAGCAGACACCAGTGATAATAGAGACCGTCGTAAGTATCATGGGTTTAACTGATCGGAAGACGGTGATCATTAAGATTAAGACGCCAAGCATAGAGCCGGTTGAGATTAAGCTGATATCCGCCTGTGCATTTTTGGCAGCATCATGCGCAAAGAAAACGATTCCAGAGTTAAGAATTTGTATGTTAGGAGCGGCGGAGGTTAATTGCATTACAAGATTATTTTTTTTATGCACTATCTTTTTTTGCTGGTTAATATCTAAGGCATTACCTCGTACATTAAACGCCAGCGGAAGAAAAAACGTTTTGCGCCCCTCAATAATGGTTTCTTGAATTTCCCCATTAAAGTTACCACTAAGTTCATGCATAAAGTGTAAAGCGAAATTATTTGCATAACCCATAGGGTCATCAGTAAAGGGTAAAATAGACAGTGCCGTATCGAAGTGATACAGCCGACTCTGCGTAGAGGATATAATTTTCTCGTTAGACTCAGATGAAAGCTGCTGGACTTGACTGGGTGATAATAGGTGGAATTGATTGTTTTTTATAAATGCGCCGAATTTCTCTAGTGCCGCTGTTGAATCTTCAGTATAAAAAACATCAGAATAGTTGGGCTCAAGAGCTTGCAAGCGATTTAAACTAATTTCGATGTCACTTTTTGACTCGGCCAGTAAGACCATAATGAATCGGCTTTCGGCCGATGAGGTTAGCTTGTCAATGCCGCCAGCAATAATATTATTTTCAATTAAAACGGGTGCTAGGCTCTTCAAATTGGTATCTATATTTATACCTGATCGAAAAATAAAGATTAATGAAAGTAGGGTAAACATAATAATTGACGAAACTATAATGCCAAAAAGGGTTTGGATCCTTTTAGGCACTAAGGTGGCGTTGGTGTTTTCTAAAGTTGGGATCATTGGTAGAGTTGTTCGCAAGTTACCGTTCTATTTGGCAGCATTTTTTTGCATTCGCTTAACTCCATAGAGTCATAGTCATTGATATTGAAAATGTCAATGACAGTTAGCTGTTGGGGTTGAGTCATAGTTATTTTGGTTGTGTTGGAAGCTTTAGCTAAGCTTATGTTGGTGATGAATTTTTGCATACGTTTTTTTAAGGGCGTTAACATCAAGCCATCTGCGTTGTTTAAACTGAAATGATTTTGTATGTAATCCATGTTGCCGCCCATTAAATTATTGAGTAGCTTGCCGAGTTCGCGCTGTGCTCTGCCGTCTAACAATTGTCTATTACCTTGTGCGTCAATGATAATGCCTTTTTTGTTGAGCGGATAAATGAGTGTGGATTTGCTCGGCGCTTCCGTAGACCAAATTAAACCGCGTTCGCAAGAAAAAACAAAGATGCCGCTGGATTTTATTGGTTTGGGGACGGCTGTTATCGTTAATGCTTGATCAAAACCACCTGCGCTGTAGCATGTTTTAGGCAGTAACTTTGATAGTAGCTTAGTGAGTTGATCTTGATGGTTGCTCGAAAGCGGTGCCTGCGCGGTTGCTAGCGCTTGCGCCGATATGAATAATATTGCTAACGGCAGAATAAACAACTGGCGGATGGTTAGCCTGTTTAAATGATTCAATAGTCTGTCCATAGGCTAGCTCTCCATGAATTTCGATACTTTATTGATAAACTCTGGAGGGCAGGCTAGCTTCATTGTATTTGATTCGACATGAACGGCAGCCTGAATGGTATGTGCCTTAGTGAGTTTTTCATTCGTTTTCTTGTCGCGAATAATATATGTAATCTTTATTCTAACATCCCACTCCTGCAAGATGGCTTCGATAACAATATCTTGCTCAAAGCGAATGGCCTGCAAGTATTTTAAATGCATATCTACAATAGGGAATGAATAGCCGCTAGCATACATGGCTGTATAGCCGTAACCAATTTTGTCGAGTAAATGGCAGCGGGCTAATTCTAGATATTTGACATAGTTTCCGTGCCAGACAATATTCATTGGGTCAACATCAAAAAAAGGAACGCAAAGTTCGTATTTTTCACTGATCATTGACGGTCTCTCTTGATAGTTATGGTTATAGGCCTAAGTGTTTTTATGTAACAATTTTTCGCCATTCAAAAAGCGGTTAAGTTGCAGTGCTGTTTTCTTGCGCTAACTTATGGACGGCGTCAACAATATCGCTGATTGTCCGTACTTCTCTAAAATCATCGACGGCTAGTTTCTTTTCGGTGAAGGATTTTAGTTCGACCATAAGGTCTACAGCATCGATGCTGTCAATGTCTAGGTCATCACGTAGTTTTGCGTCCATGGAAATACTGTCGGCATCCATTTCAAACTGCTCAACAAGTACTGTATGGATTCGAGTATAGATATCATTTTTTGTATGGTTCATTGGTCTATTAGGCCCTTATTTATTGATGGATTCATCTTTCGGTACGAGCTTTCTTACTTGTAGCTCAGAGAGAATTTTTTGTTGTAAATACTGATTAAGGTGGTTGGCTTGTACTACTGAAGGCCTATTTGTATCGATGCAATCTTTTATCACTAAGGCATCGAGTGCCTCAATAGTAAAGAGCGGTGGCGCTACAGGGATTTGATACCAGCTTTCATGCTTGCGCAATGTCATTGGTTCACAGCCTATTAAAATAGGACGTATAGGGCAGGCTGCTTTTAAAGCAATGTTAGCAGCTCCTCGTTGAAAATTCAGTTGTTCTAGATTACTTGTACGAGTTCCTTCAGGAAAAATAATGAGCGATTGACCGGTTTTTATAGTTTTTGAGGCTTTATCGACTAACTCTGGTCCATTACTGTTGTTAGAAATGTAGCCTGCCATTGAGACGGCTCCAAAGGTAAAAGGATTTCGCCACAAAGCCTCTTTGACTATGCAGCAAGCATCCGGAACGACTGATAATATAAAAACAACATCCAGTAATGATGGATGATTTGCAATAATTAATTCGCCGCTATTCCCTAGGCGATCAATATTTTTGAATTCGAATGAGAGTAATCCAAATGCCCGCATCATGCGAACATAAAAGCGTGTGGCAAAACTAATAGTCCGCCTTGTCCAAATTTGTTTTTTGGTTTTTGAAAAAGGTATAGGATAAAGAAATAGCAGTAGCCCTATGGCTATAAAAAAGGCACCAATGCCAAAGACGGTAAAGCTGAAGCCGGTTGCAAATAATCGCCATTGTTTGTCAATGGACTTTGGGATTGTCATTGTGTGATTAACTTGGAGGTAACTTCAACTTCCACTAAAAGATCTGAGCGACAAATATCAGCAAGTAAATAATGCGTGTCTATGTCTTTATAGGCTTCACCGATTAATGATTTAGCCGAAGCAAGGTCGGCGGCGTGGCGTAAATAAACACGTACAGTCGTTAATTTTTTAACATCATCAGTAATGCTCAGTAAGAGTCGCTTAATGTTATCTACGGTGATAGTGAGCTGATCATGAAGTAGTCCGGCGGCGCGCGTTTCATATCCAAGAATGCTAGAAGTGCCCGATACAAAAATATGTTTTTCTGATGCTAGCTCAATAGATGAGGCGCGAGCAAATGATGGGCTTCTGGGGCCATATTGTTTAGGGTATTTATAAGCACTTGTTTGAAATGGGTTTTCGAAGTGTATAGCGTCATTGGTGCTCGCTAATGCATAGATGACAGCACCTTGCGTATGATGGCCTAGTGCAGATGCTGAGGGGAATTCATCAGCAGTGATTCCCAGCTTACAAAATGCATCATGGCGGCCAGAGCAAAATTGTTTGTAAATTTCAAGGTCTCTGTCTTCTTCATTGATCTTGGGAATAAAATTCCACATGCGAAAGGGGGTGTTGTAGCCTGCTTCATGCAACATTTCAAATAGATCTAAATAGGCTTGGTAGACTTCTTGCTGCATATCGCCACAAGCGTCTTGATCGAGCCAAATTGCAGTAAAAAGCACATCATTAGTCTGGCTCCAGTGCACGCGACCATTAATACCGCGGTTTACCGGTTTTTCACCGTATTGGATGACTTCCGAGCAATTGCCGCTCAGTGATTCAAGACCTATGGGTGTGATTCCCAGCTTTTTCCCAGGTTCGCATTTAGAGCCAAAGGTGATCACAGCTAGCGTGCCGGGCTCTTCAAGAAGGGTATCGGGGGGCGTGTCTGAGTGAAATTGCCGGAATATCACAGCTTACTGTGTCCTTTTTTCCTTAACATATTTTTGCGAGCATTTTGGGTATAAATTCTATTATTGTCAATGCTATAAAGTGAAAGCTTGTAAGGCTATTTTATTTATTCATAGTCATGATTGAGATGTGCGTTTTAATCATAAACTGGGTACAATTATGGGCTAGACAGTCACTATAAAAAAGCGAAAAACTCTCTTTAGTTATTCTGTGTTCTTGATACTTAACGGCATACGGAAGCTTATGCGTTAAGTTGGTGACAACTATTTAATTGATATTGTTCAAAAATGGAGGCTATGAATGGCCAAGCAGACAGCATTACAGCTAGAGATGGCTGAGCTTTTAGTGGAATCTTTGAATTTAGAAGATATAAGTGCGGCTGAAATAGATCCGGATGCCGAGTTGTTTGGTGATGGCCTTGGTTTGGATTCAATCGATGCGCTGGAATTGGCGTTGGCGATATCGCAAAAATATGGCGTACAAATGCAGGCCGAAGATGATAACGTTAGAAGTGCTTTTGCTACTTTAGCGTCGCTTACTGCGTTTACTGCTGAGCATTCTACCTAAAGCTATAATTATCCCATGCAAAGTGGTTCCTCCCCTTTATTAAAACGTCAAATGTCCGATTCCATCGCGATGATATCTTCATCGTTGTCGGCACTGGATGGCTTGCATGGCATGGTTACTGTGGGCCAATTTCTTGGTCATGTTTATGCTCTCGCTGAACAGTTACCCAATTCACGCTTTACAATTAATCTCTGTGAAAACCGTTATTTATTTATGGTCGGTTTTTGCGCCTCATTAATTCGAGAACAAACGACCTTACTGCCCGCTAATAAAGCGGAGTCGACTATGGTTGATCTGAAAGAAAATTATGCAACAAGTTATATTTTGCATGATGGTCATATCATTGATGACAAAACCGCGTTGAATATAAACACGTTATCTCTTTCTTGTTCAGCTCGAACAGATGTCCCTTTAATTTCAAAACAGCACTGTGCAGCTATTGTGTTTACATCTGGATCAACCGGTTTGCCCACGGCGATCGAAAAATCCTGGGATGTCTTTAGTCGAAGCACTGAAATAAATATTAAGCATATGCTTGGTGATTTAGAGTCACTTCACTTTGAGGTTGCCACTATACCGGGTCAGCATATGTGGGGTATGGAAACCTCTATTTTGATACCACTTATGGCAGCTGTTTGCGTCAGTGATGCCAGACCCTTTTTTATGCAAGATATTGCTGATGTATTGGCTCAAGTAGAATTGCCTCGAATATTGGTTACTACCCCTGTACATTTGCGAGCGATGATTTTAAGTGGTCTTCAGTTTCCGGAGCTGTCTCTTGTATTGTGTGCTACAGCGCCTTTAGCTACAGAGATGGCTACGCAAGCTGAGCGTCTTTTTAATGCAGAATTAAAGGAAGTTTATGGTTGCAGTGAGGCGGGTTCAATGGCCTGCCGGCGTACTGCAGTCACGCAAAATTGGCAGCTATTCGAAGACTTTAATTTAATGCACTTAGACGGACAAATGGTTGCCAAAGCCGCACATTTGTCGGTTGATACGGTGTTGCAAGATAATATAGAGATAGTCGATAAGCGGCATTTTTGTCTGCAGGGCCGTAGCCATGAGGTGGTTAAAATTGCGGGTAAGCGGACATCTATTCAAGAGCTTAATCGAGTATTGTTAAGCTGCCAAGCCGTGCTTGACGGTGTGATTTTTTTGCCTAAAACAGCTACTGTTCAAAACGCCCTTGGTGAGCAGCGAGCGGTTGCAATTGTTGTATTGAATGAGCATCAAAAGAAAGAAAGTATTGCTGTTCACTTTCAACGTCATATCGACCCCGTTTTTATACCGAGGACTATTTTTGTTGTTCAGCAATTACCTCGTGAGGCTAGTGGGAAGCTGCGCAAAGTTAAGTTAGAGCAGCTTTACCATTCACTACTGGCTTAATTAAGATTGTATTAATGCGCGGTAATCGCCGAGTAACTCGGCTTCTGCCGCATTGCGATGAGCAACGCCATTGGACCCAAGCATATCGACAACGGCGGCTGAAATTATTTCAAGAGAATCTATATTTTCTTTAAGCTGAGGCATTGTTTGAGTGCCATCTGCGTGCATCAGTTGATGGTTGAAATTATGCAGGCAAGGCGCCTGATACTGATCCATAAAACCGCCACGGTTTTCTAATGTTAAGCGCATCTTTGCTCTGGCAAAAAAGCGCTCTTGAATATGATGATTTAAACGCTGAGCCTTCTGTAACAAAGGATTAATATCACGCAGCATTTTTGTATCAAGTAAGGCGTTGTTAAAAAATAATAGCGAGAGCACGCCCCAGTAATAAGAATAATCCCACAACAGTTTAAGCCCCATCATTTTTCGATCACCAAAGCCGCCGTAGAGCCCAGTATAAAGCGATAAGGTATTCGCTTGTATCGACTTGAAAATGCTTCCATATAAAGCAGTTTTGAAGCGGATGTCTTCGCCCTTCATTTCTGCGCCAACCAGCGCCGAAATAAAGGAGTTTCCTATAGCAATAAAATCACTGCCTGGAGAATAAAAAGGATCTGTAAACACACCAGCTTCGCCGGTGATTGCCCAATTATCGGTGCTAAATATTTTTTTGCAGTCGTATGAATAATCTTTTAATACGACAAAATCCATAAAGTTGGCGCCTTCAATTGCTTCGGCGCAACGCTTTTGATTTTTGTGTAGCCATTGCATGGTTGTCGATTCTGAAATAATACCGGCATCCGAAAATGCTTGGTCATCCATGACAATACCAATACTGGTGACGCCCGATGCAAGTGGGATAATCCAAACCCAATAGCCAGGTCCTGCAAGATGGTTGGTGCTTAGCCAGCGCTGACCCTCAGGTTTGCACCGTGCTTGCCAGGCGCTATTATCTGTCCATGAATCGACTTCTATTTTACGATCAATTCTGAACCACACAGCATTTGACTGATGCTTATTGCTTGCCGCAAGTTCTAATTTATTTTTGATTAACGAGGCACGACCAGAGGCATCGAGTAACCAGCGAGCTTTAATGTCCAGTTGTTCGCCGCCACTGTTAATTTTTATGTCATGTTGTGTGGTATTTAATTCCATGGCAGTGACAGAGGCGTTATCAATGATTTTGACACCAGCAGCTTTTACCGTCTGTTCAAGCTGGTTTTCTATATCGCCCCGATCAATCTGGTAGGTAGGTATGCCGAAGCTTTGACTTGCTCCCAGTTCATCTTGCATAGAAAAATCAGTGGCAGCTTCACCAAAAAACATACGGATACCGAATTTTTTTAAATGCTCTTTTTTGAGATGATCTTTTAAACCTAAGGTGTTTGATAGGTAGTGTGAGCCTATTTCAACGGTCGATTCGCCAACTTTAGCGATAGCTTTAGGTCGAGGAAATGACTGCTTTTCGAGCACAATAATATTGGCATCAGGTGTTGCGGTTATGAGTTGTTTGGCGAGCCCCAAGCCAGCGAGTCCACCACCGGCAATAACGATGTCAGCTGCTTTTTTCATGAGGCAAATTGATCCTGGTGATGACTCGCTTGATCAGGATTAATAGTGCAACTTAAGGCGAGGTTAGCTGCAATGCTGATTTTGATGGTTGCTTGCGATGTCTGTTGCTCTGTGGAAGCTTTAATAGCTGCGAGCGGTTCAAGAAGTGCTAGGATTTTGGCCGCTGGATTAGTTTGATATAAATGATTGAGTTCGCCATTGATTAATTCAGGCAGCGGTATGTTCGATACAGTCGTTTGCAAAGTTAAACTCGCAATAGGGGGCGTCTCTGTGATCATGTTTTCTGGGCAGATGAGTATTGCAGCTGCAAAATCAGATTCACAATCAAATATCTCGCGATATACGCTATGCGCTTTAGTATCAAAGAGTGTAATGAGTACCGGCTCATTATGGGCTATGCATTGACTAGCAGCCTCCATAAGGCACAGGCCTGCTGTTTCATGAAAGGCGGCGATGGAGTTTGCCGATTTCATACAGTGAGTACTAATAGTCCAATATCCAGCGGCTGCATTGTGTACAGAGTTATGGAATTTTGTGGGGGACAATTGCCGACTTTCTGTATTTACAGCGCGGCACATATAGTCGGTGATTTCTGTATCGCCCAGACCAGAGCCAAATACACAGGCGACGTCGGGTGATGCTAAGCCACTTGCATCTAACGCTTGAGATGAAACCTCAACGGCCATTTTTACTGGCAGTGGTGCTCGACGCCTTTCGTTCGCAGGAATAATAGATGGTTTTGGTGCTGGGCTTGTTTCTGCTTTAGTCACTGGCGAATCGTTAATCGCAATTTTTTGCAGTAATTTGGCCTGTAGCTCTTCCCAGTTGGTAAAGTCAGACCCCCACGCGCCAACGCTGAGTATTTTACAGCGCATTTCCTGTGATGAATTTCTGTTTTTCATATACGAATCCTTCCTAAGGATACTTGCTAAAAATAAGGCAGGCGTTGTTGCCGCCAAAACCAAAAGAATTCGTCATTACATGAGTAAGATCGCTATCCCTGTTTTCAGCGACCATGTGGATATCGATATCCGGATCTACTTGTTCTAAATTCAGCGTGCCAGGCACCGTGCCGGACTGCAGCGCCTCTATTGCAAAAATGGCCTCTAGAATACCGGCAGCGCCAAGTGTGTGTCCAGTCCAGCCTTTTGTTGAGCTGGCCATTGTCGTTTTGCCAAATAAGCTGCCGACTAAATTCCCCTCTATAAGATCGTTAGCTTTGCTGGCAGTGCCATGAAGATTGATGTAATCAATGTCGGTAGTTTGTAATCCTGCAATATCCAGTGCTTGTTCAATACAGAGTCGAGCGCCTTGTCCGGTTGGGTGAGGGTGCGACATGTGATGGGCGTCTGAACTCTCGCCATAGCCGCTAAGCATGATATTCGTGTGTTCATCTACATCATCAGCACGCGCAAGCAGTGCAAAGCCTGCGGCCTCACCGAGATTAATACCGTCTCGTTTAGCATCAAAAGGGCGGCAAGGATTTTCGGATACGAGTTGCAGCGAGTTAAAGCCATGAAATACGCTCATCCCTAGGGTGTCGGCACCGGCCACTACCACGGCATCAACCAAACCCAATGACAGCCACCTTTTTGCTGTAGCAAACACTTTCGCCGATGAAGAGCAGGCAGTATTAATGGTTAAATTAGGTCCTGAGCTGCCTAGTAAGTGAGCAAGGTATAATCCAGGCGCATGAGGGTTAAGGACTTTGGATTGAATGTATTCATGGGGTAGAGCGGTATCCGAATCTAGATTGCAATAAGCCTCTTCTGAGCGATCAATGCTCGACGTGCTGGAACCCATTACTACGCCTATGCGAGCAGCACCAAATGTAGACTTCATCTTTTCATAAGAGCGCAAAAAGCTGCCTTGATGAAGGCCAATATTAATTAATGCATTATTTCGGCTTTTCCAGTTAGCTTCACTGTCTGGCCAGCAAAAATTATCCACCTCAGAAACCGCACCTAGCCATGTGTGCAACCCTAGCGCGTCAAAATCACTAGGCCGCAAGCCTGTTTTTTGTTGGCTGACAGCAAGACGAATAGCATCCATTCCGCTCCCAGCAGCGCAAGTGGCTTCGTAGTCAACTAAAACTATATTCGGATTGTTCACGTTAGGTGCTTTCCCTGTTTTAATGAAGCAATATTATACTGTGGAAATTAATTTTGGCTATGTTTAAAAAGCGCAGTCAATGGTAGGCTTTTTGAAATTAAGTTATGATTACAGGACATTTATGCCATCTATTACTTTGGAGCCGATAATGAAAAATGTCTTAATCACTTTTGCTTTATTTATCTTTACTGTCGCGGGGTCTTTCACTCATGCGGCTGACTATAATAAAGGAAGTACGCTATTTCTATTAAGTAATTTACATCCCGATATCAGTAAAAACGTTCTTTATACAATGAATTACCAACTGCCTAGTCTTATACCTATATGCTCAGAGATCACGGTTATTTCAAAATCTAAAAAGAGATTTACCTTCAGCTTGGAGGGGCGTGAATATATTATGGTTTATGATAAGCATTCTAAAAAAGCGGGTGTCGCTTTTAATACGGTGCTAGATTTTTACTTTGGTAGTCGCTGTGATAAAGAGAAAATTAAAGGGATGAGTGGCGTTGATCAAAAAGGTATACGTAAAGGAATTCCCTATGTTGGTATGACGCGCGAAGGTATCGTTTATGCTATGGGGCGACCACCTATACATGTCAATCCAAAGTTAAACAGTAATACGTTTATGTATTGGCTTAATCGTTTTAAAAGACAAGCAATAGACTTTGATGATAATGGGTTGGTAGAAGAAATTCGTCTATAACTGATACTTTTTTTAATTATAGTGAAGTTATTTAAAAACCTAAAAAGATTACTATTTATGTTGAGTTATTTTTTTTCATGTTTCGATAGGCGTCTAGCTTTTTTTTCTGCGGTGTTGCCTTTGATTATATTGCTGGATGTTCAGGTGGCTGAAGCTCAGAGTCAGACTGGACCGGAGACGAAAAACGTGAAGCAGTATGAATTAGGGGTCGGCTTTGGTGTTCAAAATTTGCCAGATTATAGAGGG
>Ga0209119_1004874_pt1 | contig 10772 bp, 9 predicted proteins | sample COG_03_FD_184747 | JGI IMG/M metagenome (GOLD analysis project Ga0209119, IMG submission 184747) | Pelagic Microbial community sample from North Sea - COGITO 998_met_03 (SPAdes) (version 2) | ecosystem: Environmental > Aquatic > Marine > Neritic zone/Coastal water | place: Helgoland, sampling... | reverse complement strand
CAAAATTTAGTTTATCGTATTGAATGTTGTTCAATACATCTATTAGGTAAGTAACATTAAAACCAACATCAATATCTTCACCTTGATACTTTATTTCCATTTCTTCTTCTGCCTGCTCCTGTTCACTATTGGTACTTATCATTTTTAAATTATTTTTTGTTATCACAACCCTTATACCTCTATATTTTTCATTTGATAAAATAGAAGCCCTTTGCATTGCGGTTAAAAGGGTTTGTCGGTCTATCTCAAAAATATTTGGATGGCCAACCGGAATTACTCTTGAATAATCAGGGAATTTACCATCGATAACCTTAGTAATTAGATCGATATTATTAAAGTGAAAATAAGCTTGAGTTTTACTGATATTAATTTCTATATCATCATCTCCATCACCCAATAGCTTTACTAGTTCCAAAATTGTTTTTCTTGGGATGATAGTTTGAATCTTGCCAAAATCTTTCTGAAGTTTGATTGAGGTAAAGCTTAATCGATGACCATCAGTACCCACAATATTTAATTTTTGGTTGTCCACCTCAAATAACAATCCGTTCAAATAATATCTTATGTCCTGTTGGGCCATAGAAAAATCAACTTGCTTTAAAATACCTTTAAAATCTTTTTGTTTAAGCTTAACAAAAGTACTCTCTTCTTCATCCTTTTTCATTAAAGGATAATCTTGGGCAGCTAGTGTTTGAAGATTGAATTTACTCTTCAGAGCCTTTACCAAAACTGTTGTATTGTTTATTTGGATATTTAACTTAGATTTTTCAGGTAACGCTCTCGTAATATCAAGAATCTTTCTTGCTGAAATAGTTGTTTCAAAAGAATCTTCAAGTTTTGTCTCAACAGAAAGAGAAATTTGCATTTCTAGATCTGTGGCTGTAAATCTTAAATTACCTTGAGATCCTTCAAGTAGGATATTTGATAAAATAGGAAGGCTTAGTTTTCTTTCAACAATACCTGCAACATTACTTAAGGGGTTTAAAAGAGTATCTCTATCTATTTCTATATTCATAATATTTTCTTTATATATTTAATAATAATAATAATAGGACGGCTTTACAAAATAAACTTAACAAAACCTTTATAAATCATTAACATAAGGTGTTATAAAACCTATGACTTACAATAGTTTTAATTGTGAACAAATTGTGCATTAAAATAAAACCAACGTTGAGTTTTTGTTAATTCTAATATTATTCACAACCAATCCACAGTTTATCATTTTTAACCTCGCAATACTTGCGTTAAAAAACCTAAGTCTTGACCAATATTTTGGTCTTTAAGTCTTAATGCTTCAATTTCTTCACATGCGTGCATAATCGTTGTGTGGTGCCTCCCACCATAAGCGGCGCCAATGTCAGGAAAACTTAAATTAGTAAGTTCTCTTGTAAGTGTCATAGCTATTTGTCTAGGGCGTGAAAAATTTCTAGATCTTTTTTTACTTAATATATCGCTAATCTTTATTTTATAAAATTCTGCTACAGTCTTCTGTATATTTTCTACACTTACTTGTCTACCTCGTACAGCAATTAAGTCCTTTAATGATTCTTTGGCTAGGTTTGTATTAATAGGTACATTCATAAAGTTTGACATAGCGACTATGCGGTTCAATGCTCCCTCTAACTCTCTTACATTTGACCGAATCTGTTTGGCCACAAAGAATGCTACGTCTTCAGGTAAATTAATTTTATTTTGTTCTGCTTTCTTTAAAAGAATGGCAACTCTCATTTCAAGTTCGGGGGGGTCAATAGAGACTGTTAACCCCCAACTAAATCTTGTTCTTAGTCTGTCATCAACACCGATTATTTCTTTAGGATAAGAGTCACAAGTAATAATTATTTGTTTTTTATTTTCAATTAAATGATTAAATGCATAAAAGAATTCTTCTTGTGTTCTATTTTTTTTTGCAATAAATTGAATATCGTCAATAAGTAGTAGATCTAAATTGTGGAAAGTTTTCTTAAAGCTATCAAACGATTTATTTTCATATGCTTTTACAACAGCATGTACATATCTTTCAGCATGTAAATATTTAATTTTTGAATCAGGTTTTAATAGCTTAACGTGGTTGCCAATTGCATGCATCAAATGGGTTTTGCCAAGCCCAACGCCTCCATATATAAAAAGTGGGTTATAAGTTTCTCCAGGATTCTCAGCAACCTGTTTACCAGCAGCGGTTGCCAGTTGGTTTGCTTTTCCTGTTATAAAATTATCAAAATCAAAGCTTTTACTGAGTCCGTTTGCTGTTGTATTTGAGGGACCCTTTTTTGGAATTTTGTTTGGGAGCGTTCCCTGAAGTAAGGGGTCTTTTTTATTACCTTTTTTGGTTACTAAATATTCTATATTTTCAGTATTTAAATATTCTTTAGCCAGAAGTGATATTTCTTTATCGAATCTATCCTTTACCCACTCAAGAACAAATTGATTGGGAGCATGGATAGTAGATTGATTTTTACTAGCTTTGAACGAAAGGGGCTTTATCCACGTATTAATTTGTTGGTTGGTAAGTTTCTTTGAAAACTTATCAAGACATAACTTCCAAAATTCAGTCTCTTCCATCATTCTCTATATATCATCCATTATTTCTATTGTTTCTAAACCAACAAATTTGTTCAAATATTTACACTGATGTTATCTTAAATTCTAAAAGTTATCCACAACCTTTTTTTAATCTATTTAAGGCACATTTCGTTGACAAAATACACTACATGACGTAATGTTCTGATTCAAAAATTATTGTAAGTAACTAGGAGTTAAAATGAAACGCACTTATCAACCATCAAAAATAAAGCGTGCAAGAACTCATGGATTTTTGGTGCGAATGAAGACTCGTGGCGGTCGTTCTGTAATAGCATCACGTCGAGCTAAAGGAAGGGCTCGCTTAGGTTTATAATTTCCATCATGAAACTAGTAAATTCAGATGAATTTACAGCGGTATTTAATCATAAAAAAAGGTTATCCTCAGAAAACTTGTTTCTTTACTACCGTCCAAATGAGATGGGTAAAAATAGATTGGGATTTGTTGTTCCTAAAAGAATTGAAAAGCTTGCCGTTAAACGAAATTATATGAGGAGATCGCTAAGGGAAATCTTCAAGAGTATTTTTAAATCAAACCATCATTATTCTTTTGATTTAATTGTCAGTATTAAAAAAACTTTTTACAAAGATGAATTTCATTCGCTTAAAGCACAGGTAGATTCCCTCTTTTTAAAGTTACCTCACTAAAAAAATGAGAAAAATTATTATTTTATTAATAAGATTTTACCAGGCGTGCATTAGCTCATTTATTTTACCTAGATGTAGGTTTACTCCTACATGCTCAGAATATACAATTGAGGTTTTAAAAAATCACGGAATCCTTAAGGGCTCATGGTTTGCTTTCAAAAGAATTTTAAGGTGTCATCCATTTTGTAAAGGTGGGTATGACCCCGAACCAAAATAATACTTGAGGTAAATATGGAAACTAAAAATCTAATTATATTTGTCGTTTTATCGTTTTTAATACTGGCTTTCTTTGGCCCTCAACCTGATAAGCCAAATGACGACATTAGTAATGATACAAATGTAGTTGAAGATAAATCATTACCAAGTGACATAAAAAACAAAGAGATTTCAACAGGCTTTAGTTTAGATAAATCAAATTATGTACAAGTAGAAACTGATATGTACAAAGCTTCTATTAGTAAAGAAGGCGGAGATGTTAGAAACTTATATTTAAAAAAATATAAGGACAAAAATTCTAATAATTCTTATCTATTAATGAGTGATGCTGCTGACCCACTTTTATATATAGCTCAATCAGGCTTGTTGGGCAAATCACTACCGACTCATAGGTCTGTTTATGAATCACCTGTAAATAATTACAAAATGGAAGGGGAAGACCTGCAGGTACCGTTAATTTTTGAAAATGACGATTTTCTTGTTAAGAAGGTATACACATTTAGGGCAGATTCATACGAAATTGGTACGACCTTTGAAATTATGAATAAAACTAAAAGTAATATCACCCCCACCGCTTACTATCAGTTTATTCATGATGGAGAATCAAATCAGGGCTCCACTTTTATGCCAACTTACACTGGCACAGCTTACTATACTGATACTGAGAATTTTCAAAAAGTTAGTTTTGGTGATGTAGAAAGCGCTCCATTTACATTAAACGCTAACAATGGGTGGATTGGTATTATTCAAAGATACTTTGCATCATCATGGATCATTTCTTCAAAAGCAAAGAGAGAATTTTTTTCTAAAGAAGTGACATCTAATACTTATGCCTCTGGTTTAAAAACAGGGCTTTCAGAAATCTTACCTGGAGAATCGTTATCATTTAACGCTACTTTATATAGTGGTCCTCAAGCCAAAGAATTGTTAGAAAAAGCAGCGCCTGGAATGGAGCTTACGGTTGATTATGGTTGGCTGACTATACTAGCAGCGCCACTATTTTCTGTATTATCTGGCATTCAAAAGGTTGTCGTAAATTGGGGAGTCTCAATCATATTGCTTACTGTACTTATTAAGCTTTTATTTTATCCATTATCGGCAGCTAGTTACAAATCTATGGCACAGATGCGTGAACTTGCACCGCGTCTTCAAAGTATGAAAGAAAAATTTGGTGATGATAAGCAAAAAATGCAAAAGGCAATGATGGAATTATATAAAACTGAAAAAATTAATCCTCTGGGAGGGTGTTTACCTATTCTAGTTCAGATTCCAGTATTTATTGCTCTATATTGGGTGTTGTTGGGTTCGGTTGAATTGAGAAATGCACCGTTTTTGTACATTTCAGATTTATCTTCAAAAGACCCTTATTATTTGTTGCCTATTTTAATGGCAGCTTCTATGTTTGTTCAAACAAAGTTAAACCCAAAGCCTACAGACCCAATGCAGGCAAGATTAATGATGATGATGCCAATAATATTTAGCGTATTCTTTTTCTTTTTCCCAGCAGGTTTAGTTTTATATTGGCTTGTAAATAATTTACTCTCCATGGCGCAACAATGGCATATCAACAGAAAAATACATGCGGCGGCATTGAAAAAGAAAGGCCATGCTTAACGAAAGCTCTACAATTGCTGCAATATCAACAGCAAAAGGTGTCGGTGGTATTGGCGTAGTTCGAGTTTCTGGTAAACGTGCACTCGAAATTGCAAAAAATATATGTAAAATTGAGCTATCTCCTCGAAAAGTAAAATTCACCTCTTTTAAAGATAAAAAAAATATCATCTTAGATCAGGGCATCGTTATATATTTTCCATCTCCTAATTCTTTTACGGGTGAAGATATCGTTGAATTTCAAGGCCATGGTGGCGTTATGGTTCTAAATTTAATTTTAAAAGCCTGCTTATCTTTTGGCGCAATTTTAGCCGAACCTGGTGAATTCACTAAAAGGGCCTTCTTAAATAATAAATTGGATCTCTCCCAAGCAGAGTCTGTTGCTGACCTTATTAATGCATCTACGGAAGCAGCTGCTAAAAGTGCTATAAATTCTTTACGTGGAGTATTTTCTAATAAAATCAATAACTTACTTAAAAATCTTACTGAGCTAAGAATATTTGTTGAAGCATGCTTAGATTTCCCTGAAGAAGATATTAACTTTATTGATCAAGGTAAAGTAGACGAAAAGCTGATAAATTTAGAAAAAAATGTGAGTGAAATTTTAAACGCTGCTCGTCATGGCCAATTATTACGGGATGGATTAAAGGTGGCTTTAATAGGACAACCCAATGTAGGCAAATCAAGCTTATTGAATCAATTAGCAAAAGAAAGTAAGGCAATTGTGACAGAAATACCAGGCACAACAAGAGATCCAATAAAAAGTGACATTAATATTCAAGGTATTCCAATTCACTTAACTGATACTGCAGGTTTAAGAGAAACCGGAGATATTGTCGAGAAGCTAGGGATTGAAAAAACTTGGGAATCAATTAAAGAGGCTGATATCACATTAATAATTGTTGACGTTACAGATAATAATTTTAATTTTGAAAATAAATTAAAAAAAGAGTTACCTGAGGACAACGAAATAATTGTTATAAGAAATAAAATAGACTTACTAAAACAACAATCTAGGGTTGACGAGCAAAATAATGTAACAGAGATATTTATATCAGCAAAAAAAGGAAATGGTATAGAGTTAGTTGAAAAAGAAATCATTAAAATTGTCTATAAAGAGGAGCATTCAAGCAATAATGAAGATTTATTTATGGCAAGAACAAGGCATATAGAAGCGCTTGAAAGAGTAAAAAGTGCCTTAAAAAAAGCCCTCTTAAACCTTCAATCATCGGAGCTGGTAGCAGAGGAGCTGATGATCGCTCAAAAATCCTTAAGCAAAATTACGGGTGAATTTTCATCTGATGACCTGTTAGGGCATATATTTGGACAATTCTGTATAGGTAAATAGGTTTCACGTGAAACCATTATCTCTTCTTTTTTTAAATTGTTTCACGTGAAACAACGACATATCAATATCCAATTAAATCCAGTAAAATTACATTCTAAAAAAATTAAATAAAAAACTATGGATTTTCCTAATAATTTTGACGTTATTGTAATTGGTGGCGGGCATGCTGGTACCGAAGCATCACTTGCATCTGCACGTCTGGGCAAAAAAACTCTCTTGTTAACTCATAATATTGAAACACTTGGCCAAATGTCATGTAATCCGTCAATTGGAGGCATTGGTAAAGGACATTTAGTCAAAGAGATAGATGCAATGGGAGGCATCATGGGTCGAGCTGCAGATTATGCAGGCATTCAATTTAGAACACTTAATTCAAGTAAGGGACCAGCAGTTAGAGCTACAAGAGCTCAATCAGACCGCTTACTATATAAATCATATGTAAGAAAAAGTTTAGAGAATCAAGATAATTTATGGATTTTTCAACAATCAGTCGATGATGTAATTTTAAAAAATCAAGAAATTAAGGGCGTTGAAACTCAGATGGGCCTAAAGTTTTTCGCAAACAACGTAATTTTAACAGCCGGAACCTTTTTGGGAGGTTTAATTCACGTAGGTTTAGAAAATTATAATGCAGGTAGAGCAGGTGACCCATCTTCAACAAAGTTAGCAGTTAAGCTTAAAGAATTAAATCTTCCAGTAGGAAGGTTAAAAACAGGGACACCACCAAGAATTGATGGTAAAACTATAGATAAATCAAAAATGATAGAGCAACCGGGGGATAGTCCCACTCCTCATTTTTCTTTCATCACGCCAAAAATTGAACATCCAGAACAAATTTCTTGCTGGATCACCCATACAAATAATAAAACACACGATATTATAATGAGTGGAATTGATAGATCTCCAATGTATACCGGGGTTATTGAGGGAATAGGTCCAAGGTATTGCCCTTCAATTGAAGATAAAATTCATCGATTTGCTGATAAAGATTCTCATCAGATATTTATAGAGCCAGAAGGTTTAACAACAAATGAAATATATCCTAACGGTATATCTACAAGCCTTCCTTTTGACATTCAGATAGATTTAGTAAGATCTATCAAAGGTTTAGAAAATGCACATATTTTAAGACCGGGTTACGCCATTGAGTATGATTATTACGATCCACGTGCCCTAAAAATGAGCTTAGAGACAAAAGATATTAAAGGTTTATTTTTTGCTGGACAAATTAATGGGACTACAGGCTATGAGGAGGCAGCAGCCCAAGGACTAATAGCAGGTATGAATGCGGCTTTGAAGGCAGATGGCAAAGATTATTGGACACCATCAAGAGAAGAATCTTATATCGGCGTTATGATAGATGACCTAATTACAAGGGGTGTCACAGAACCATACAGAATGTTTACAAGCAGGGCTGAATACCGTCTTTTATTAAGAGAGGATAATGCTGATGAAAGGTTGACACAAAAAGCAAGAGGTGTTGGTTTGGTATGTGATAATCAATGGCAAAACTTCTCTGAGAAGCAGGCTATCATTAACGATGAAGAAAGACGACTGAAGAAATTAGTTGTAAGGCCAAATGATTTAAAAAAAGATGATCAAATAAAAATGTTCGGACATCACCTCGATAAAGACTACAAAGCATTTGATTTATTGAAAAGACCGAATTTAAAATACGATGATCTCATGGAATCACTCAATGAAGACAACAACATAAGGCGGGATGCGGCAGATCAAATTGATATCTTAGCAAAATATTCTGGATATATCATAAGACAAAAAGAGGAAATCGCCAGAATTAAAGGGCAGCTCAACGTACTTATACCAGAGGATATTAAATTTGATGAAATTCACGGCATCAGCACTGAAGCTAGACAACTTCTAAATTTACATAGACCAGAATCAGTCGACCAGGCATCAAGGATATCTGGCATTACACCTTCAGCAATATCAATTTTATTAGTTTTTATTAAAAAAAATAGAGATAAGCTAACAATTAAGAGGAAAGAAAAAATTGCTTGATGATAAAGCACAACTAGAAAAAGGAATGCAAATATTAGGCTTTGAAAATATCCCTCAAATTATTAGTAAACTGTTGATTTATAAGAAATTATTAATAAAATGGAATAATTCATTTAACTTAACCTCAGTTAAAAATACAGAAATTGTGACACATCATTTCTTAGATTGTCTCGCGGTTATTCCTTTTATTAAGTCTTCAACATTGTTAGATGTAGGAACAGGCGCAGGCTTACCTGGAATAGTCATTGCCATTGTAAATCCAGATATTAAGGTAAGTTTGATAGATAAAGTTGGTAAAAAAATCACTTTCATTAAAAGGATTATTGCCGAACTAGAAATTAAAAATATTGAGACATACCATGACAGAGTGGAGTTGTTAACCTCTGAAGAAAAATATGATGGCATTATATCTAGAGCTTTTTCTAATATGGAGGTTTTTATAAAATCTACAAAACACCTTATAAAAAGCCAAGGAGTTTGGTATGGCATGAAAAGTAAAAAAATTTTGGATGATGAGATGATTAATATTAATGATCCTTGGACTTTAGAAAAACTTGATGTCCCATTTTTACAGGCTGAAAGATATTTAGTTAAGGTATCAAGCTCATGAAAATAATAGCAATATCAAATCAAAAAGGCGGAGTAGGCAAAACTACAACGACAGTTAACTTAGCTGCATCCCTTGTTAGCATGAATAAAAAAGTATTGTTAATTGACCTAGATCCTCAAGGTAACGCGACGTCAGGTGGAGGTATAAATAAAAGCCAGATCCAACACTCCATATACGATGTCTTAATAGGAGAGGTTTCCTTAGACGAAACGATTCTTCACTCCAAAGAAAGTTTGTTTGATATCTCACCAGCTAATCAAGATTTAGCTGGTGCAGAGATAGATTTAGTCGGTATTGAAAGTAGAGAATATATGCTTAAGAATGCAATTGGGACTTTAAAAAAAACCTATGATTTTGTCTTAATTGATTGCCCACCCACACTAAATTTACTTACTGTTAATGCCTTAGTTGCAGCAACGGCGGTCCTGATTCCTATGCAATGTGAATATTATGCATTAGAAGGGCTGTCTGATTTAGTGGGCACAATTAAGCGAGTAAAGAAACAATTGAACCCTACAATAGAAATAGAAGGTTTATTAAGGACCTTATTTGATAAAAGGAATACGCTTGCTCAGCAAGTGTCTGATGAACTGTCCTCGCACTTTGGTTCAAAAGTTTATAAAACTATCATTCCAAGGAATGTGAGATTGGCAGAGGCTCCAAGTCATGGTAAAGCTGCTATGTTCTATGACAGATCATCTAAAGGTGCTAAGGCATATTTAGCTCTAGCTGAAGAAATATTAAAGGGAATACATAATGAAAAATAGAGGTTTAGGTAGAGGGTTAGATGCATTGCTTAGCAATGATGGTGATAATGTATCAAGTAAAATAGAGCCAACAAACGTTATGCCATTAAGCCAGCTGACACCTGGAAAGTTTCAGCCAAGGAAAAATTTTAATCAAGATTCATTGAAAGAGCTCGCTGAATCAATCAAAGCTCAAGGAATTATCCAACCAATTCTTGTGAGAATGACGTCGAATAATCAGTACGAAATTATCGCGGGTGAGAGAAGATGGCAAGCAGCTAAAATTGCAAAACTTGATGAGGTCCCAGTTGTTGTCAAAGATATATCTGATTCAACAGCATTAGCTATGGCTTTAATTGAAAATATTCAACGTGAAGATTTGAATGTTATTGAAGAGGCAAGAGGTATAAAGCGTTTGATTGATGAATTTAATATTACACATGAAGCTGCTGCTGAAGCAGTGGGAAAATCAAGAGCTGCCGTATCTAATACTTTAAGATTGTTAAGCTTGTGTGAACATGCACAAAATGCATTAGAGACGAATAAAATAGAAATGGGTCACGCTAGGGCAATCCTTTCTTTAAGCCCAATAGATCAAGCGATGATGTGTCAAAAAATAGTTAACCAGAAACTTACCGTCAGAGAAGTTGAAAAAGAAGTTTCAAAAGGACTAACAAAAAAAACTCCAAAGCAATCAAAAGATCATGATATTAAACGTTTGGAAAATGAATTGTCTGACAGGTTTGGAACTAATATATTAATAAGTCATAAACCATCCGGAAAAGGTACTATTCATTTTAATTATTCAAATCTAGATGAGCTAGAAAGAATTATTTCTAAGTTAAAAATATTGGGTTAGAAAGCTTGACGAATTAGTAAAATAAAGGGAAAATTGCGAGCTTTGGTATTTAAATAATAAAGCGTTAAATTAAAGGGTTTATTTCGTTTAGTTTTATTTTAATTAAATCAAAACATTAAATAACATAATATG
>Ga0209119_1004853_pt1 | contig 10802 bp, 17 predicted proteins | sample COG_03_FD_184747 | JGI IMG/M metagenome (GOLD analysis project Ga0209119, IMG submission 184747) | Pelagic Microbial community sample from North Sea - COGITO 998_met_03 (SPAdes) (version 2) | ecosystem: Environmental > Aquatic > Marine > Neritic zone/Coastal water | place: Helgoland, sampling... | reverse complement strand
TCCTCGATGCGGGTTTCTATGGACCCTACATCTCGGCTATTACTTTGCGGCATGGCGTAATCAACTTCCATTTCGCCAGTGCCACCACAATCTATGCACTCATTCATGTCACTTCCCTCCTTATTCATCGAAAATGTCACACAGAACTTCCGCACGGACATCGCGATCTCCGATCCGCGCCCAATCTGTTCTATTGCGGGGCTTGCGGCATATGTACTTCTTCCCCCGTGCGCGCGCCCGCATCTTTCGTATAGCCTTGGCTTCAATTTGACGGACGCGCTCTCTACTTACGCCGATCTCTTTTCCGGTCGCATCCAGTGTTTCGCCAGAGTGATAAATCATGCCAATCACTTTGATTTCCCTTGGCGTTAATCCATCCATTAATGACCCGACTATTTCGTCGCGCTCAAAGTCCGCGATTGAGCCATATTGGGAAATCTTCGTTACGGTGTCCAAGCTCACACTCATTTCTGCTGTCGCCCGCTTTAGTTTGATTTCTTTCATATGTTCAGGCCACAAGTATTCTGGATCACAGCTCAACATGCCTGCTACATCAAGGGCAATGTCTCGCCACTGCCCATTCTTATTGATGGGCCTATCTCGCATTGTGACAAGCGCACTAACTTGGGTGGCTTGCAGGTTGCCCTTCCGTGCCATGTCTGCGGATGACTCGTATTTGGCGCGGATTTCCTTCAGCAGCCTGCCGTTTCTCACAGTAATCTTTAGGTTGAAGTCGTCATTGTTGCTTTCCATAATTATGCTCCCTGCGGCTCTCTGTATTGACCATTGGTATCGGTGAACCAAATGAAGCCATCATTTAGAACAGCGTGGCCCGATCCAATTAACGCATCCATAGCCTGCTTATAAACTGACCGTGGGTTGGACGATGACGGCACTTTGCCAGCAAAGTGATCTTTCACCGTTTCCTCTGAAATCATCCAGTATGTGCGAGGCTCAGGAAATCCTGCGCCAGAAGGGTTTGGTTTGCCGATACCCTCGCCACGCAATTGGGTGAACACCTGTCTAATCAGGACTTGGTTCTTGCCCTTGATGCGTGGGCGGTTGGCTTCCTCAATCTCGCTCTCGGATGCTTGCTTTACAGTACATGTAGTGACGACATCGCCGTCCTCATCTTTACCCAGATCGACCACGTTCAACTTGAATGAAAACAATGCACCTGTTTCCATGTCGCGCTGCTTGGTTGCTTTTGCCGTGCGCATACCAGTGTTTTCATCATAGTCTAATTCAATCTCGGTATCTGTTGCTGCGCGAAGTGAGCTGTGACCACGCGCACCAGCGGCCTTATCTTTGCCTGAGTGGTGAACAATGGAGACGTGTGCGCCTGTCATGTTCCGCATCTTATCGCAGTTGCCAATGAAGCGCGTCATATCCTCTGGCGAGTTTTCATTGCCGCCGGCCATAGAGCGGCTGAGTGTATCAACAACAATTAGCTTAACCTTGCCGTGGCGGCGTGACACCTCGCGGCAAAGTTTCTCCAGCACTGCCATATCAATCTCGCCATCTAGCAAGTTGACAGGTGCAGGCCGCACAGCGAGCTTCACGTCTTTGTGGTCTGGGTACTGCTTGCCCAGCGCAACCACACGGTTGTGGAACGCCATGCCGCCTTCAGTGGCGAGGTATAAGACTGAGCCGCCAATGACCTTGTGGCCATTCCATGCCTCGCTGCATGATACATGCCACGACATGTCTAGGGCGAAGAATGACTTGCCTACGTTGGACGGGCCATAGATCACTGACATTTGCCCCTCGCCCAACCAGCCTTTGACAAGGTAGTTGCGGCTAAGTTGAGGGATGGCGTCGTTCGGCATAAACACCTGATCCATGACGCTCTCAACAGTGAGGGCTTTCTTGGTCGCCTCTGGGCCTTGCGCAATCCATAGGTCTGAGAAATCCCAGCCCTCTTGCTCCGGCAAAAGATGGTCTACACCAAATTCCTCAAATGCGCGTTCGCACTCCTTAATCCCGGCGGCGTCATTGTCGCCAGCAATAACCAGCTCTGCGCTAGGTTTGGCCTTCTGGAGTGCCTCGACTACCGGAACTATGTTGCCCGCGTTCAGTGCAAACACACAGGGCTTCCCAGTGGCCTCGTGGACCGTGGCCGCAGTGGCCCAGCCTTCGGCTATGTAGGAAAAGTCAGTGATGGGGCCACCAATGACGCTAAAGTTACCAATCACGGGTAGTTGATATGAGAATTTCTTGCGGCCATCTGCGTCGATAGACTGCGAGCCGACCTTGCGGCCCGTTGCGTCGATCACGGGGATGATTAGGCGGTCGCCCTCAATCTTTGCATTGTGCAGGTTGATGCGTTTCTTTTCGAGGTACGGGTGGTTGCTCATGGGGTCGCGCTCCGGCCAATCAATGTCAGTCTTCTTTTCTGCGGGCTGCGATACATGGCCTTCCTCTGGCCATAATGACAGGTCGCGAAGTCTATCTTTGATTGATTTGTAGTCATTGCATTTGCGGCAATTAACCATGACTTCGCCTTGAAACTCTTTGATCCAGAACCTGTCAGTGCCGGAGCATGATGGGCAAGGCCCATGAAACTCGCCTTGCGCTGTTTTCTTCAGGTCTAGATTGTTAATTATGCTGTGTCCAAATTCACCCCAGCTTGCTGTCGGGTATCTGGTTTCGATTGTGTTGGTCATTGTCTTCCCCTTCCTGACTGCCTCGTTTTCGGTTAAGGGGGTGCCGACTTGTCGAAGTCATTACCCCTTAGTGGATATGCCCCGACACATAGCGCCGGGACATAAGGTTTTTAAAATGGAATTTCGTCGTCCAAGTCGTTGATTGATGGTGTAGCGGTTGTAGCGGATGTAGCAGGCAGTCCGAACGGATCATCGCGTTGAGCCGCTGGGCTGGCGGTAAAGCCGCCAGAGACGGCGGTGAATGGATCATCCGAACCCTGCATTTCCGCAAGCTCAAGAACCTGCACAGCACGTAGGCGAAGTGAAACGCCGTTGATGCTACCCGTGTTGTACGGGACCACGACCACGGCAACATTGCATTTGCTGCCAGTTGTGAGCATGAAGTCGTCAGGCAACTTGTTGCGTGCTGCATCCACCTGCTTTGGTGGCTGTGTCTTGTCGCCACCGTATGCACCTTTTAGTTTGCACTTGCCGATGACTTCGCCCTCGTCGTTGCGCTTGTATGGAAGCATAGATGGCTTTTCAGGCCACTTGCGCTTCGCATCCAATGCAGAGGCGTTTTTGTATGCTTCCAAGCACAAGTTGTGTAGCTCTTTGGCTGTCTCGTCTGACATGACGAATGACATTTCGTATGCAGCACCATCATCAAATGGATCACATTTGACTGATTTGTTCTCTCCATTATCGAAGCGATAGGTACTGTTTAGGCGGGGATAGCGGGCCGTAACCCCTGTTAGCATATGTTGCATGTGCAACTCCTTATAGTCTGCGTAGCACCCCTACGCTGGGATAAGTTAAAGGGCGGTTTCGCTATCCATCCATGCAGGAAGGTGAACCGTGCCGAGGTCGGGCCATTGTGTGCCGTAATGATCCTCGTCTTGCGCCTTTTTAATTAGGTGTAGCGTGTCCATCATGCGGTTGTGCGCGTGGCGCAAGTACATTTCGGACAGCTCATAACACGCTGTGACGTGCGGCTTGTCTTTTTCTATGCCGATAAAGATGAAGTTATCAACACGAACGTTGCAGAGCTTCAAAATATACATGTAAAACGCACTCTGCAAATCGTAGCCGAAGTTGCGAATAGTACGGTCAAAGCCATTTGGCGAAACGTCTTGGGTTGTTTTGATGTCTAGCACAATGCCAGAGTCCAAGATCAAGCCGTCTGGGCGTGTCTTTAGCTCCAAGCCCGTGTCGGGGCAGGTGGCGAAGAATGAAGCCTCTGCAATCATTGCAGGGTTCATCAGTAAGTGATTGGCCATGCGATTGTCGAGGCAGGCATTGGACATGTCCTTGGCCAAATCGTAGTCGGATTCGGTCAGGAATATCTTGCCCTGCTCGTCAGCTTCAGCCTTGCCTTCAGACCACGCTTTGCCGCGCCGTGTTTCTGGCCCGCGAACAAGCAATTGCTTTTCTGGCTCAAGCAGCTCTGCGTGTACTGCGCTACCCAAGGCAAAGGCCGGGCTTTCCTTGCGAACCTGGCCCTTCCAGTGTGCCAGCGACTTGGTTGCGACTGTTTTGATTGATGACGAACCAAGCGCGTGGTGCGCGTGATATTGTTCGTTGGACATTTCGTCAGATGTGATCATTTCTCTGCCTCCTATAAGCTTTACCTATACTGCGCATATGTTGAATGATTGCGCAATGGTTAATTTGGACGGACAGGACAAACTTAGGACATGTCCGCCCATGTCCGGTGTTATGCGTAGTCGATAAAGCGGTTTTGATCCTTGGCCCACATAACAAATGAGGGGCGGCGCATACCAACGCGGCCATACACTTCGGCGCGAGAGATCAGGCCAGCATTGAACGCCCGCATGGCGCTGTTGCCTACTGTTTTGTGCGGCAAGCCTAAAACTTCGCTAATTTCAGCAGTCGTGCAAAAGGTTGTTTCGTCGATAAACTCAAGAACCTTTTCGTCAATTTCTTCGCGCGACAGTTCTTTCGGACGGGAATCCTCCTCGAACGGGTCCCATTCATCCTCGTCTTGATTGTTAGGCACTTTATTTTTGTCTTTCACATTTAATTCATCGGCATTTAATCGTGAAACCTTTACCGCCATGTATGCCGTGCCATTGTGCGACTTGTCCGCATAGTTGGGGACAAGCACAGCCTCAACCCTGTCCGATGGCTGCAAGTCCATGCCAGCAGCAACGTGTGCAGGAATAAACACCTGCTCATTTACTGGCTCGATTGCATGGCCAAAGCTAAAGCCTCGTGCGTGGCTGTTTGTAATGATAATTGTAGCTTCCATTGCATTTCCTTATTTATATCTTGAGATTTGATGTCCGAGCGGCAAACCATAGCCGCTCAAGTGGTGATAGATCGTCTTGATCCATGGCCCAGCCTTTGCCGTGGCCTAGATCAAGCTCTTTGGCCTTTTCCATGAATGTTGCCTTTGATGCGTAGCCAGCAACATTGAATTGGTCTGGGCGTAGCTGGCAGACTAGAACCGCACAGTCCGCTTTAAATGACTCCTTTTTCTTAAACAGTAATCGCCCGCCCTTGTGGAACGTGGCTTTCACATCAACTGATATTTCATCAAGCCAAAGGTCGTGGCCGTCATCCACTCCCATGGCATAGTCGTGGTCAAGGTTGAAAACCTTGGACACGGCTACCTCCGCCTTAACCCCCAGCAAATCAAGATCAGCATCGCTTCGCCCATTGTCGCGCCGTTGATTGACGACACCTGACGCCCTTGCAAGCTGCCAGCGTAAGGCCGCTGCCTGATTGCACTTGGACATTTCCTTGGGTGAGAGCTTTACCAGCATGATTTGATCCTTATTTTAAAGGGGTTTTACGTTGGACAAAACCTATGTGGGGTTTTGTCCAACGCTTATGGAGGAAACTAACGAATTAGGCGGCCCATTACCTCCATAAAAGATTATTCGTTAAGTATGCGGTGAACAATCATGCGATGAATGCCGCTGTCCCCGTGTATATCCAGACCTTGAGCCAAGTATTCGTTGTGGATGCGGCGGCGGTTTTTCATGGACGCGGTTGAGAACGCTTGCTTTTGCGGGTTGGAGAATTTCCAGAACCACGCAATCCCCATGTAGTCGGGCGTGCCGACAAGATTGTGATCGGCCTCTGTCAGGCTTTTCAGAGCGCCGATGGTTACGTCTGGCAAATCAAGATTAATTGTCACGAACCTTGCCCTCCCATGTAATGCCAAATTCCTCAAAGCGCTGGACTTGGTACTTATTTGGTTCGCATTTGAGGTACTGAAAGATCATGCCGGAAATGGAGCTGAAGTCTCTGACCTGACGAAGTGAAAGGCGCGCATCGTGCATCTGAATAAGCGCGGCAAGCTCTGAAGACGTTTTTGATATGCGGCGCTTTTCCTCGCAGAAATCATCAAGAAATGGGTTCCAGTCGAATTTCTCCGAAAGCAACTCAGCGGACCGGATGAACACAACCAAATCGTCGTATTCAAGGTCCAAGAAATAATCGACTGACTCGGAAAGGCTTGCGCTTGAATGGAACAGGTCGTTCAGCGCTTCAAGCTCATCGCTGCCAAGCGCGGCAATATCTTTAGCACGGGCGATATAGTTAACTTTAATATCATCCCAAAATTCTTTGGTATCATGTGGGGTAGTTGTCATTGTGTTCTCCATGTTTGTTTATGTTGTTCCTGCAATAAATCAGAACCGCAATATCTTTGCAATAGTTTATTTCACTTGCTCGTATATCCCAACAATATATAGTTAAACCAATAGAAAAAAGGGGTTCAGCAATGAATGACGTAAAGAAATTAATCGGGTTCAGCGATACGGCAAACGCCGCAATCTCGGAAGCGGCGGTAAAAGTCGGGCTAAGTTTCAGCGCGTTCACACGTAGCGCCGCACTTAAAGAGGCCAGCAAAATCGTAACCGTCCAACCGCCAAAGGCTGACTAATGCTGATATACGGCATTGATCCGGGCTTTACGGGCGCGATCGCCCTATACTGGCCCGACACTGGCAAGCTGGAAGTTCACGACATGCCAGTGATGAAAAACCCAAAAGGTAAAACGATCATCAACCCGCACGGCGTCCTGGACATACTCGCAAATGAGGGTGGCAAATCATTAGCTGTAATCGAGCAGGTTGCAGCTATGCGAGGGCAGGGTGTGTCGAGCATGTTCAGGTTTGGCGAGGGCTATGGCCATTTGCAGATGGCTTGCGCCGCCAGCAAGTTGCCGCTCAAATATGTAACGCCTGCGTCTTGGAAAAAACATTTCAACCTGAGCCGCGACAAAGGCGTGAGCCGTGGCGTGGCGATGCAGCGCTTCCCAGATCAAGCCCAGCAATTCAGCAGAGTGAAGGATGATGGGCGGGCCGAAGCTGCCCTAATAAGCCTGTACGGTGCTGAAAAGCTAATTTGAGGTTTTGCCGGTGTGTAATAATTTGTATGAATTAGGGGGGCATTGTTTTTAAAGGGTTTTATGTCTGTAATTCATACAATTCATACAAATTCATACGATATTCATACAATCGGGGCATGTGTATGAATGTATGAATATACCTTTAGGTATTCATACAATTCATTAAGCACACGAAAATGGGGTTGATTAAGATGGATCAAGAAAGAGAAACAAAAATCAGGGCGTGGATCAAGCACGGGATCGACTCAGGTCGCGCGATTGTAAGGCCTGCCGGATTTCATAAGGTTTCGCCCAAGAACACGTTCCAGCAGAGGTTGGACAGTTGCAGCACGATTGAGGAACTTGAGGGGTTCGCAAATCGTCGCAAGTATCTCCCAAGCCTACCGCGATGGACAGAGAACGAGCGGGCGGCAATCATTCACAAGAAAACAGAGATGCAAAACGTGAGGCGCAAGCGCAAGTGATGCAGGGGCTTGATATTAGCCTCGCTGAGGGGCTATTAAGGGGCGCGGGCAATCCTCCCTCCTCAAATGGCCGCACAACTCGCTAGGCGGCGTCCCACAGTCGCCTAGCGCCTTTTGCAAGGGTCCGGCCAATGGCGTTTGATTTGGAATTGAATATTATGCTTTCAAACTGCAAAGCGGATGAGGAAGCCAACATCGAATTAGACCTTTTGGTCGACCACCTCGAACAGCGATTGAACGAAACAACGCCTGACAGGCTATTGCAGGCGCTGGCAGAAGCAATCACGGGATTGAATGAGAGCGAATTGTTCGAGGGGCAGACGGTACATTAAAAAAGCCCCACATGATTGCGGGGCTTTGTTTTACTTGATGGGGCGGGCTTCCTTAAAGTACTATTGGCAGGAATAGGGCGAGGCTTGCGGCGATACCCATAAGAGCGCCAATGAAAACATTAGATAGGATGGCGTTGCGTTGCTTGCGCAGCTTGCGTTGTGTGCTGGTCATTATGCGGCCTCTGCCAATATATCGACGTCAGTCGTATCAACTTTAAAAATGGACGGATCTGATGACAATGTTTCGCCGTCAGTCTTATCAATGATAAAAAGGGACGGATCGGGACGGACAAGCATGGCGGTTTGATAATCAACAGGACTGCAAAAGATGTCGCCGTCATGGTATGCAGCTTCCTTGCGTTCGCTATTGATCCACAGCATCGCATTAGGATTGCTTTTAAGTGCATTCAGTATCTCAAGTGCGTTGTACATTTAGCTTACCTTTCAAAACATGCGGGATTGCATTGGAAGTCCTACCGCTACCGATAGGACCGCGATGCAATCTCGATCAGAAATCAAAATACCCATCGCCCTCTATAGTGACTGTTGATTGATCAAGGGACGCACCCGCTGCCAAGGCAAACGCTAGAGCCTCATCATCATCAAGGCTCCCGCCTTCAAGGTTGATCCACTCACCGTGCCAGCTAGCGCCAAGGTAATCGCCCTTGCCGTCATCAACACTGAAACCGCAATCATCGCGATATAAGTCGTATTCCTCAGCGTGGTCAGACAACTTGAATAGCTTTGCATCAGTGTACCCGCCGCGAACATCAGCCCCGCCGTGAACTTGCAATAGGACATACTTTTCGCCATCAAGTTCAACAAAATTACCCTGTAGAACTTGGCTGAAATTGTTATCCCAATTGTAAGTATTGAACCCGCAAGTGCGTTCATCCCAAGTGAAACCGATGGCCTCCAACCATTCCTCGTTTGAGTGAGATACGCCGTTCAAGTCGCTGCCCCAATCATCAACGGTGCGTTGGTTGTATTCCTTGCAGTGGTCATCAAGTTCCAGAACGCCGCTTGTAAGCTTGTGGAACACGCTGATTGTGGGCATCAGTTCAACGCTTGGCTTGCCATTATATTCACGCATGTAGATTTCCAAGGTTGCCGTTGGTTGCGCTTCAAAGTCAGCCGCAGCCTTGCCAGCGTTACGTTGCCAAGCGCGGCCATTAGCACCGCCACTGTCCAGCATGTTGGTGCCAGTGTTTTCGGTGAGCATTGCGGCGATGATGTGTTTGATGTCGTTTGTCATTGTGTTGTTCCTTGTTTGTCTGTTTGTACCTCGTGAATATATAATAGATATACACATTGCAACACCTAAATACAAATAAGGTGAATAAAGTTATCATCACACATTGATAGACACATAGCGGCGCGGGTGCGAGCGCGTACCGATTGGCCTGGTGTTTGTCAATTGTGTGACACATTGCACGGCATTACGTCACACGGTGCTGATCAAAAGCCCCCCCCCGTCTCGTTTTTCTGGGGGTACTATTATTATTATACAATTCACACACACGAGACACCCCCCCCATGCCCCCCTTGCCATGCATATGCACTTCCATGTAAAAAAATATAAAATAGGAGTTTATCAAATGGCGGGCAGAGCTTTACGCAAGCGCATCCTTGAGGATGTCAAAAAGAAGGGCGGCGCAGAATACCTTGCCGAACAGATTGGCTCTGGCATGACGATGACCCAGCTTGCTGCTCAATACGAGTGCAGCCGTGAATACTTTAGCCGCTCGGTCCGTGATGTGCCTGAGTACAACGCTGCCATTACTGATGCGCGTCGCAACTCGGCAGACGCGCTGGTCGAAGAGGGTCTGACTATGGTTGACGCTCTTAGCGGCCAAAGCACGACACAGGAGATTGCTGCCACGCGCGAGAAGGTTCAGTGGCGCAAGTTCATGGCTGGCTCGTACAATCAGGAGCGCTACGGTAATCGCCCCCAGACCAACGTGACGATTTCTGTGAGTGACATGCACCTCGACGCGCTACGCAAAGTAAATTCGGATATTGCCGCGATTGATGCTGAAGATCGACAGCGTGAGGCGTCGGCCATTGATGTTGATTATGAGGATGTAACGGATGACTAATCTTATGCAGGGCGATTGCCTTGAGTTGATGGCGACTATCCCTGACGGTTCGGTCGATATGGTGTTGACTGACCCGCCTTATGGTATGGGGTTTCAGTCTAATTGGTCCAAGAGTGGGCCAAGGTACGACAAAATAAAGCAAGACGATAAGGTTGATTCACGTTGGATCGCCGAAGCCTTCCGTGTGTTAAAGGTAGGCGGTGGCTTTGTTTCATTCTGTGATTGGAGAACGTCCGATATTTGGCGTGAGAAAATTGAGGGCGTGGGCTTTAATTTGAAGTCACAAGTCGTATGGAATAGATTGCATCATGGAATGGGGGACTTGAAGGGTGCATTTGCGCCAATGCACGACATTATTTGGTATGCGTCCAAGGGGCGACGTATTTTTGCCAATGGCCGCCCCAAAAGTGTGATTGAGTGCAAGCGGCCATCGCCATCTCAGGACCACGGTCATCCCACTTGCAAGCCTGTATCTCTCATGGAGACTTTGGTTGTGAGTGTATCCGATGGCTCTGATGGTGTTATCCTTGATCCATTCATGGGCAGCGGAACGACAGGCGTAGCCGCTAAGAAACTCAACCGTTCTTTTATCGGCATTGAGCTAGATGAAAACTATTTCAGCATTGCCAAGGAGCGTATAGATGCAATCGAAGCGTAACTCCGCCTTTGAGGCTACCACGAATGTAGCTATCGGCTACCTTGTGAGCGTGCTAGCGAATGTGCTGATTCTACCTCTGTTTGGCTACAACGTCACCATTGGTGATAGCTTTGCCATTGGTTTAGCCTTCACGGTCGTCAGTTTGGTGCGAAGCTACGTTCTGCGGCGTATTTTTAACAGATTGGAAAGAAGATGACTGAAGCTAACCCGCTAGAAGAGTT
>Ga0209119_1004851_pt1 | contig 10804 bp, 9 predicted proteins | sample COG_03_FD_184747 | JGI IMG/M metagenome (GOLD analysis project Ga0209119, IMG submission 184747) | Pelagic Microbial community sample from North Sea - COGITO 998_met_03 (SPAdes) (version 2) | ecosystem: Environmental > Aquatic > Marine > Neritic zone/Coastal water | place: Helgoland, sampling... | reverse complement strand
AGCTTCATTTTGAATGGAGTAAAAGGTTATTTAGCCGTAGCCGACCAATATGAAGCTCATTACCGACTGATTTTTGGCGAAAGTGATGCGGGGTATTCACCTTCTGAAGAAGCCCGAGCCGTGTCCGAAAAAGCCTTTAATAAGTTAGTTGATGTCAGCTCACTTATATTGCCAAAAGACACAACTGTAAGTAAAAAACAACGCATAGCTCTGGAGATATGGGCCTTTGTACATGGTTATGTCAGTTTAAAACACCACGCCATATCGACATTAATTAAACCTGATGAATGGAACAGTTTGGCGATGAATGCATTAGCGACACATATTGATGCCATCATTGCGAAATACGCTTAACACATTCCTACATAAATGATCAGCCCACTGATCAATACAATATGCCCCATTCCTATTACCTGACGGCGTTAAAAAAGAGTCAACTTATTGTTGATAATGTTGAGTCTATCAGTGGGGTTTTCTATCAATAAAAGAGGTGTCTGGGGTGGTGTCTGGGGAGATGTCTGGGCTTTTTGATAACATGTGTTTGATACAAATAAGCCGTGAGCAAAGATGATTTTTCTATCATGCTTGGCTCACGTAGTTTGGCTCATGCAGTTTGGCTCATGCAGTTTGGCTCATGCAGTTTGGCTCATGCAGTTTGGCTAACGGTATGTTGGCTGCTTATAACTTGGCCACAAGTGCTTCGAAATTAACGTGGCTTTTCTTTGCCATATATTTTGCTGTTTTTTCAGCGTCGTTAGCCAATGCAAAACTCACTGGGTCATTTCCATTACACACCAAACTGTTGGCAATGTGTTTCATCGCTATGCCACTTTTGCGTACCGCTGCATTCACTTTGATTAGGCTGTCGCTTTTTATGGCTTCACATACTTTGACTAACTTGCTTTCGACTACCGAGTCAATATTGCTTGCTTGGGCGTTACCCGCTAAAAGAATGCCTGCAGTGATGATGGTGCTAATAAGTAGTTTTTTCATAATATGTTTCTCTGTTTGGTGGTGGTGATTAATTTTGAGTACACCCATAGAGTAGAGATAAATATTAGAATTGATGGCACAAACTTGCTTGATGACGGCACAAAGCGATGAAGCGTTCAAACCACTAAACACTGAGATAACTCAGCGCTTATCATCTGCATTTCGTCGTATCGTCTGAGGTTTGGTTACATTGCCCTTGAGGCGACGGCATTGTTTGATGGAAATAATGAATAGAAACTATTTGATAAAAGTGTATGTTTTGATGACTCATGCCTCAATGAATTAACCAAACGTCAATGAACAGAATAACCTGCTTTGCATTGGGTATTGTTCAAAATCCGCAATTCTCAGCAATAACGTGTTCTGATAATTAAACCAGTGGTAAATGTAATGAAACTTGTAAACCACCCTGAGGGTGATTATTTAAAATAATTTTCCCTTGATGAGCATCCATCACCTCTCGGCAAACACTTAAGCCTATGCCACTGCCCTCGGCTTTAGTTGAATAATAGGGTAAGAACGCTTTTTGTAGTATCTCCGAGGCCATGCCCGGTCCAAAATCCCGAATAGTAATATGCAATTGATCTTCATAAACTTCGATACTTATTTGACTGGGTTTGTCAGGCGATACGTGGTTGGCATTTTTTAACAAATTGATCAACATTTGCTCAATTTGACTCGCATCGCCCATTAACATTATCACTGGCTGAGACATCCTCAACTCAAAAGGATACAGGTCTTTTAACTGTTCAAATGAATGAAGAATATTAAAAGACTGTTTTTGAGGGGCAGATAGTCTGGCTAATTGGCTGTAATTTTGGATGAACTCTGAGAGTTTTTTAATGCGTCCAGCAATAGTATTAAACACACGGTCTAACTGCGGCTCCTCTAATCTTTCAGCTAAAACACGTCCACTGTGGCACATGGAACTAATGGGCGCGATGGTATTATTAAGCTCATGATTAATAAAACGAATGACTTTCTTCCAAGTTTGCAATTCTTGTTGCTGTAATTCTCTGGCAAGAGGTTTAAGTAATACTAATTGGTGACGGCTACCATGCAGTTTTAATTGATGCTGTGATAAGTGCCAACTCTGTTCAATGTAACTGGGGTTTTCCTGCTTAGGGATAGGTTGTTTTCTATCATTAAGCTGAATGATGGCGTTGTTTTTGTCGTTATGCTGAATTAACTCTGGTGCATGTTGTGCCAGCAATGTTTGCCATGATTGGCCCAACAAAGACCCAATATTAAAAAATTGTAGGGCACTACGATTGGCAAAAATAATGGTGTCTCTGTGATTAACCAAAACGGTAACCACATTCGATGCATTGACCACTTTGTCCAATAATAACTCGCGCTGATAAAGGTTTTTTTTCTCCTCCCGTAATTTATCAGAGACTTGATTAAAGAGTTCAATCAAGTCTCTGTGGCGGCCAGAATCGTGAACTGACGATTCGGCCAAACTAATCGAAAAATCACCATCTTGCAGGTTGCGCAAGCCTTGGCCTAAGGAATCTAATGTTTTTTCCTGCTGTCGCCTATATCGCTGTAACTGTATCAAAAAAAGCAATAACGTTAATGTACTTGTCAGGGCAAATAACCAGGGCCAATCAGGTAGCAGTATTATAAATCCGCCAATAAAAGTGAGATTTATCAATAGCAGTTTGACTATTAGTCCCATAGTCAGATATCAATGCCATGTTTTTCGATGCGGCGGTATAACGCTTGTCGACTGAGCCCTAATTCCTCCGCTGCGTGTTTTATTACCCCAGAATGCTTAACTAGCATTTTTACAATCTGTTCTTTTTCACTTAAAACGCTGGTACTTTGCATTAAAGATTGGAAATCGTTCTGGGTTATGTGCTGCTTACTAGCAAAAACAATCGCGCGTTTACAGGCATTTTCGAGTTCTCGCACATTGCCTTGCCAGACATTAGCTAGAAGATATTGTTTGGCATCATCATCAAGGGTGTATTGATTGCCGATAAAATGTTTAGCCAAAGGAATGATATCGGCTTTGCGATCTTTTAAGGCTGGCAGGTGTAATTCAATAACGTTGAGTCGATAATATAAATCCTCTCGAAAGCTGCCTTGCTTAACCGCCAGAGTTAAGTCTACATTAGTCGCACTAAACACCCGCACATCTACTTTTATCGTGTGATTAGAGCCTAAACGTTCGAATTCACCGGTTTGTAATACACGCAATAATTTCATTTGACCACTAAGACTCAAATTACCAATTTCATCAAGAAATAAAGTGCCTTTATGCGCCGCTTCAAAACGCCCTTGTCTTGCTTGATTGGCGCCAGTAAAGGCACCTTTTTCAGCACCAAACAATTCGGCTTCCATCAATTCATGGGGCAAAGCGCCCATGTTGACCTTAATAAATGGCTGGTTTTTACGTTTGGAGTGTTGATGAATATAATCGGCTAGTTTTTCCTTACCAGAACCGTTTGCACCGCTTATCAACACATTAACCTCTGCTCCTGCCACTTTGTCTGCATCATGCATTAACGCATGCATTTCTGGGCTTTGGTATATCATTTCAGGGAATGCAGATGCAGATAAGTTTTCATCATCTGATGTGTGAGTGTGTTGGGCTATCAACTCCAATAATTTATTGTCATCCCAAGGTTTTTGCAGATAGTCAGTCGCCCCAGCTTTGACCAACTCGATCGCGGTTTCTAATTGTGCCCAAGCAGTGATTAAAATAATGGGAAGATCAGGATTAATTGCTTTAAGTGCTAAAAATAGAGATTTACCATCATGGCCCGAGGTCACACCTTGGGCAAAGTTCATATCCTGAATAACCAAATCAATCACCTGATGCGTGACCACCAAAAGGGCTTGTTTTTTATTACTGGCGGTTTGCACAGTATAACCGTGTAAACCGAATAATAGATCAAGGGCTTCTAGTATATCCGGGTTATCATCAACCACTAAAATATGCGGCATACATCTCCTTGGTTAGACTCACAAAAATCACACATTCAGACGGTTTTAGTTGCGATAACCGGTGGTATGTTACTGGTTCTAGTAGCTGGGATCCAAGTAGCAACAGTGCCAGAGATAAAAATTATACCTGTAGCCAATAGAAATAAAACTAAATCAGGTTTACTCAAGCTAATATATTGACTCAGCATGACATTAAACCCCAAAGCAATTATGCCTCCCAACGCACAACCTAAGCTATAAACCAACCAATTTTCGGTCAACACATACAGCAATATATCTTTTTTACGTGCACCTAATGCACGGCGAATACCGATAAATTTTTGTTGTCTGGATACGTGAAATTGTGAATACGCATAACTGCTAATGGCGGTAATAAATAACATCAAGCCACATAATAATAAAAATAGGTCTGCTAAACCTTTATCGTCGCGATAAAAACGTTGCAAATGTTCTTGCATGGTAAACACTTTAAAAATATCACGCTCTGCTTGTACTGCTAAAATAGTTTCACTGACCTGACTGCGCACACTCGCCATTTGTTGTGGTTCAACATTTAAAACGTAATAACGGCCAGTAAAAATATATTCCATCACGGTATTAATAAACAAACCATACTGTTTGTCTGCAGGAAGTGTTGGGTCAAGAATAATGTCATTAATCACACCAACAATAAAACCATTATTTGTTTCTTGGCCAATAGCGGACTCGTCACCATAAAGTGCTCGCTTTAATGAGGCAGTTATCACAATATTATGCTTTTCTTCACTGCCAAAATCGAGTTGATCATCTTGATTCAAAAATCGTCCTTCGAGTATAGTAAACCCCATTGCATCAGCTAAATTCTCTTCGGCCAGGATATATTTTACATCTTGCAAATACTTATCCGTCTTCTCTTGCTCTGGGTTATCTAAGTCATGAGTGTTACTCAACATGCCTCGCGTTCTTATAGGTAATTGATTGGTTACCGAGACACTCTTAACGCCCGGTAATTGCCTTAATTTTGCCATGTCCTGTGTAGCAATGGAGCGGTAATAATCCAAATCGCGATAATTACCTGATGTTGGGTGAGTCGACATGATTAAAATATTGTCATTATCAAGCCCCGTAGCTTGAGAGATCTTGCCCTTAGTATCGAAGGCTAAAATAGTACTATTTACAAGTAAGCCTAAGGTGATGGCCAATTGTAAAATCAGCAATCCTGTGGTGAATTTACGCAACAATAATGACTTAAATAGCGCTTTAATATTCATGATAGTTCCTTAACGTTATGGTTATTTAAGTTCTGCAGAAATAGTGTAACGATTAGCTCGATACAAAGAATATAAAGCACTTGAAACCGAGGTAACGAGTGCTAACAACATGCCTAAAAGTAACAATTTTGGATCTAAAACCGCTATATTCGCAAGGTCTGGTAAAAACGTGACTGATAACTTCAAAAACAGCCAGCTTAACAATAGCGACACAACACCCGCTACAAACCCCAACAAAACACTTTCGATAAGACCCTGATTCAAAATGTTTTTATTGCTAGCCCCGATTGCACGACGTAAACCCACTTCAAATTTTGCTGAATGGAAGCGTGACAACAGTAAACTACTGGCGTTAAACACACATACACATAAAAACAACACTGAGGCTAAGGTGAAGGCCAATACTTTTTGATCCACGATGTTTTGCTCTAATAACCATGCATTTACATCTCGCAACTGGTTATTAATATCGAGTGGATGTTCACCCGCATCTTTCAGAGTTTGACTATAATTGTCTAAGTAATTTTGAAACACTTGTTGCTTGGTTTTGTCTTCTAACTCTACCCATGCCTGTAAATAAAAAACATCTCGGTCGCGGGTAAATTCCACTCCTTTATAACTGACCGTACTGGAAGATCTGGCGTGAATTGACCAACCTAAATCAATGGCGGTTTCTATCGGGACATAAATATCATCGGTCAAGTTAAACGCGCGGCCCTCTGTAGCGTGATAAAACAAAGGTCTTAAAGACCAAGGTTTTAATACACCCGTTATGGTTAACAACTCACCATCTAGTTCTAATGTTTTGCCCACACTATTTTCACCAGCAAATATTTTTTGATTCAGTTGGTCACCGATCACCACTTCCATACCTGAGTTTTTAGCAAAACCATTACCATAGGCAAAAGGGGCTTTTGTTAATGCAAAAAAGCCAGTGGTGGTTGCTCTAACACTGGAGTCAAAACGTTTTAAACTGTCTGATTGTGCGTCTCTTGCATAAACCCCCGATGCATAGAAAACAGCACTGTTTTTGGGAATATCAGATTCCGCTATTTTCATCGCCTCACGGTAACGCAAAATATGAAACGGTTCTGCTGGCGGTTGATCATTGGGCCAGGTGTTCATGCTGACATGAAATAATTTATCACTTTTTTCTGGGATAGGATCCCCTGTCATTGAACTAACTAAAGCCAAATTGGCGCATAATAAACCAACACCAATAGACAAAGTCAGTAATACCAGAAAATACAAAGATGGTGCACGTTTGAAATTCTGCAACGCCAATTTTAGATTATAACTAAGCATCAACCTCTTCCTTATTTTTTACTGCATCAACTGAGTCGAACTCTGACGACTGTAATGGCGCATAAATTTTGAAATCAGAAATTTGCCCGTCAATTATTTGAATATTACGGTTAACTTCTCTTGCTTGGTCAGGATCATGTGTGACCATAATAATAGTGGTGCCTTCTTGATTCAGATTATGCAGTAGCTCCATCACTTGGCGCGCCATTAATGAATCTAAGTTTCCGGTTGGCTCATCAGCTAATAAAATTTTTGGCTCACCAGCTAAAGCACGTGCAATCGCAACACGTTGTTGTTGGCCACCCGATAATTGGCTGGGTAAATAATTGGTTCGAGAGGCTAAACCCACTTTTTCGAGTGCTTGCATCACTCGACGCTTGCGATCTGCTGCGTTAAAGCCACGATATCTAAGTGGCATTTCAACATTATCGAAAATGCTATAATCTGGAATTAAATTGTAGCTCTGAAAAATAAAACCAATTTTTTCATTTCTTAATCGAGATAAGTCGTCGTCTTTTAAACCATGCACACTCACACCATCTAATGTGTACTTGCCTTCATCAAAGTTATCCAGCAATCCAGCCACATTAAGAAATGTTGACTTGCCAGAGCCTGAAGGCCCAGTAACCGCGACAAATTCTCCGGCATTCACTTCTAGTGAGAAATCACGTAGAGCATGGGTTTGAATGGTGTCATTACGATAAACACGTGAAACATTGTTCATAATTAGCATAGCTTTTTCCTTTAAAACTCTGAGGTAATCTCGGGTTTATTTAAATTTTTATGGTGATAAATAATCAACTGTTAATCGGTCAGATGGATTTGATCTGCATGATTAAAATCTTGATAGTCAGAAATAATAATTTGATCGTTTTCGGCCACACCTGAGGTCAACTCAACATACTCAACACTTTTGGCTCCGGTGGTAATGGCAATCTTTTTAGCGGTATTGTCATCAAACATTTTAAAAGCAAATCTGCCTGCTAACGAACCAATAAACGCGCCACGTTTGATCATTAATACGTTACTTTTCTTTTCAAATTCTATGCGCGCATTAATACGTTGGTTTTGGCGTAGTTGAATTTCAACTGCGGATGTCAGTTTGGCTCGCACTTTGACTTGGTTGGCTTTAATTTCTGGTGATATTGCGATGATTTCGCCACTTATTTGCTGACCTGAAATCTGCATAATCACTGTGAGTCCAAGTCCTAAGTCGTCAGCATAGAATTCAGGAACACTTAATTCAGCCTCATATTCGGATAAATCAACAATGGTCATAATAGCCGTGTTAGCCGCAATGGTATTTTTTTGCGCTACCAGCCAGTTACCTACTACACCGTTCAAAGGTGCCGTGATTTCTAAAGCTTGATGGCGACGAACCAATTCATTCAAAATCAATTGTTGCTTCTTAACCAGAAAGTCTCTGTTTTTACGTTCAAACTCTAAGCGTTCCTTGGCTAACTCAACGCGTTTTTTGGCATGCTCAAAAAATAGGCCTGCATCGGCTAAGCTATCTTGACTTTTCATCCAGTCAATTTCGCTGATGATCTGTTTCGTGAAGGAAATTTCAGCCCGTTGTTTCTCGCGTTTCGCTACATTCAAAGCTGATTGAGCGGTGTTCATGTTACTTTCTAAATCTAATTGTGCGACCTTGTCTTCAAGGATCCCTCGGGTCGAATTGATACTCAGTTGCTCCAAAGTAGATTCCTGTTGTTTTATCAAGGCTTCCAATTCTGGGCTGACTACGCGGGCTACAATCTGATTTTGTTTCACGGTTTCACCTGGTTTTACTAATAGGGTAATTTGTCCAATTTCTGTATTGTAAAGCTGAGGCGCATTGGCAGCGACTGCTTTGCCAGAAACAGCTACATCACGGACGAGATCGCCGCGAATAACGGAGTCAATTGCCACATTAGCACTGTCTACACTGGGGGTGGATGAGTACCACTGACTGAATGTTGGAAAAGCAATATAGAGCAAAGTTAAAATTACCAATAGAATTAGTATCAACTTTTTAGGGACACTTTTTTTAGTTGCCAAAACTGTTTCATCTTGACTTTTTGTATCTGCAATCATGCTCATCATCTTTTTAACTAGTAGGCTTACCCTATCTATGCAAGGGGGATGCCAAGTTAAATAATCACATAACCACCTGTTTTTGTTATGTTTTTATTTTCACTAATAAAATGCAATGTCCGAACGGACACATGCTGCGTCCGATACTGTCCACGGACACTATCCACGGACACTATCCACAGACCCAATCCACAGACCCAATCCACAGACCCAATCCACAAACACTATCCACAGACACGGCAGTGACACACGAGTTTGTTAATCCAATGGAGGTTTGTTACGAAGGAGTTATCCCCATTAAATTCATTTTAACCCAGAGGAAAAGAGGAACGGTGACTGAATATTAAAGTGCACGTTGGTCAACACTGTGAGTGAAAGCCAATGGCTTATGGGGTGGTTAAAAGTCGGTGAGAAAATAAGAAATGGTAATAATTGTGTATTGTTGTAATGGCTCAGCAATGGCTACCTCAGAAAGCTGAATATTTTTGGGTGAAATTTATTGGCCAACAGCAGCGAGCAAAGATGATATCACTATCATGCTCGGCTCAAACTGTTTAGCTAACGACGTATTGGCAGCTTATAACTTAGCCAAAAGTGCCTGATGTTTGCCGTTGCTATTTTTAGCCATATATTTGGCTGTTTTTTTAGCATCGTTGGCCAATGCAAAGCTCACTGGGTCATAACCATTACACACTAAACTATTCGCAATGAGTGTCATTGCTATACCGCTATTACGCACGGCAGTATTGACATGGATTAGGCTGTCGCTTTTTATGGCTTCACATACTTTGATTAATTTGCCTTCAACTACCGAGTCAATATTACTTGCTTGTGCGTTACCCGCTAAAAGAATGCCCGCGGTGATGATAGTGCTAATAAGTATTTTTTTCATAATATGTTTCTCTATGTTGTGTGGCTGTGTTTAATTTCGAGTACACCCATAGAATAGGGATGAAAGTTAACATTGGAGGGATAAAACCAGCAAATTACGGTACAACGCGATGAAACGTTCAAACCACCAAACGCTGCGATAGCCCAGCACTTAACATCTGCATTTCATCGTATTGTGCGAGATTGTGTGACATTGCCATAAAATTTCATGCAGAAAATCTATGTGAAAACTCGATTTTTAATCTGTAAATCAAAACACATTGTCCAGAAAATGTATTTTAAGTCTGCTTAACTCATGTCTAAATTAGTTCGAGCATTCCCAAGGTAAGGACTTAATTGAACAGTCAAGCTGTGCTGTGAATTCAATTGAGCGGCCAGCAGTGCAGTTTTGAGGTTTGCAAAAGAGGAAACGTTTGGTGGCACTCACAATAGTAGGCAAAATTGTCATTAATCTATCTATCCGTCTGATACTCACGTGATATACACACTTTTGTAATAACACGGGTCAAAAAATTAAAACAACACCCTCTACTTATTGGGTCTGCAACATCACACAAAACCTGTCTGGAAAACATATGGGTATTTGGGGATAAGATTAAAATTTCTTAGTAGAATGTCACAACTAAGACATTTCCTCTAAAATATTGATAACAAGGCACATAACTGAAAATGTAATCACTCATATATTGATTAATCCTACACCGTTATTAAGCATTTTTATCAAGCCACGTATCATCAATACACAGTCTACCTCATTATATATAGTCTATTTTCAGTACGTAAATGGATGGATGGAGCTAAGTTTGTTATGAATCAGACCTTCAACCAATCATAATGCTGGATAAAGAAAGGCAAAAAACGAATATGTGTGCACAGTTGTGCCTTAATGGTTTTCTGTTAACTGGTGTATTGAGGTTATGCGCAGCGTAACTAAAGTGTTTTTAATCAGTATTCTGTCTTTATTATAAGGGTAACTTCAGATGATTTATTTGCTAGCGGGCTTGGGCTTGAAGTGAACAAAGAGGATAAAAAGGATAAAAAGAATAAATTCTGTAAATTGAATCGTTGATTTACTGCCAATATTGATTGGCATAGTGACGATAATGGGCAGTGAGCTAAGTGGATATACCACCATACTTAGCTCACTCTTTATCTGTGAATATGTGAGTGACTTATAATTTAGCCACTAATGCTTCGGAATTAACCTGGCTTTTCTTCGCCATATATTTTGCTGTTTTTTCAGCGTCGTTAGCCAATGCAAAACTCACTGGGTCATTTCCATTACACACCAAACTGTTGGCAATGTGTTTCATCGCTATGCCACTTTTTCGTAC
>Ga0209119_1004850_pt1 | contig 10804 bp, 8 predicted proteins | sample COG_03_FD_184747 | JGI IMG/M metagenome (GOLD analysis project Ga0209119, IMG submission 184747) | Pelagic Microbial community sample from North Sea - COGITO 998_met_03 (SPAdes) (version 2) | ecosystem: Environmental > Aquatic > Marine > Neritic zone/Coastal water | place: Helgoland, sampling... | reverse complement strand
ATCAAGAGAAAGTGATTTTCCAATTCAATAAAGTCTCTACTTATTCATTCGATACAGCTAACAGTGCAAATCACTTGCAAGTGTGCATAGAGTATTTACAAGATTCTGCTCAATACAGCAAGGCGAGTTGGTACTACGAGACAGGCTTTTTTGTGCCTGCATTTGTCTCTAATTATGAAACTAAATATGTGACAGGGAACGGCACTCCAGACAGTATCTGTGCCACTAGTAGCATTATTAAACCTACCATGCACGTTCACTACCCTAGAGATAATGAGGATCTCGGGATAGAAGAAATATATACGCTGGGTAAGGTAGCTGTGAGTAATGCGAGTGCTTCAGAAATACGAGTGCTTGTGGCTAATAGAGGTAAAAATACTATTGCCTCAGATACTCTAAATTTAGTGGTATCAGGGGTTAATACTTTTAGTACTTCTATACAAGTAGTAAATCTGGCAGCTAACGAAGAGCGTTGGGTCTCTTTTGACAACTATAAGCCGCTAGAGATAGGGGAGGAAACCCTGACAGTGACTAATACGGATGATAATGCGAACAATAGCAGCTATGCCTTAGTAAGAGAAGTTACTCCGCTAGAGGCTAGCTATGGTAGGCTGGGACAAGGTAATTTAGGAGACTATCAGTTTTCCGATACTACTGTGGATTTTGCCACCCGATATTATACTCCAAGTTTTAAGCAAATAACCGGTGCTAAGTTCAAGTTTAATTCGTCTAGTGTGCCTTACAAGGTATGTATTTGGGCTAAGGATTCGTTTACCGATAAACCAGGTAATTTGATTTATCTTTCTCCTGTAAACCTTACTTCCGTAGGCGTAGTATCTGTAGATATTCCTCAGATTTTCGTAAAGGATGCCTACTACGTTGGTATTAGAGAAATGTCTGCTGTACATACCCGTTTAGAGTATCAGAAACAATCTCCAATTCCCTTGCTCGAACATTTTTTATCTACACCTGCTGGCACTTCTGATTGGGAGCAAATGGAGGTAAATCAAGGCATTGTATTTGATCAATCTATCGATATAGTGACTGCTCATAATTTAGCAGTTACAGATATTTATCTGCCAGGAAATCGAGATACATTTTACTACAGTAAAATAGATTCCTTAGCCATATCTGCCAAAATTGTAAATTTGGGTTTTGCCACGATAAATGAAGTTCTCCTAAGGTGCGACGTGAAAGATAGGTTTGGTAATCTGCTAGCTACATCAGATGATACAGTGAACGTTGCAGTAAATTCAGACACAACCGTGCAATTTACTAAATTTAGTAGAGCATATTTTGGAGATCATTATATTACAATTACGGCTACATCTAGCTTCGAAGAAGTTCCTTATAATAATGAGCTAGAGCGTAAGTTTACCTTGGTGGTAGATAAGGATGCTTCAGCTACTACTATTTTTACTCCAGATTACGGAGATACCTTTTCTATTAATGAATTTGCCTTCTATCCTTTGGTGCGGGTTATTAATATTGGTCGACAAAGTCAGATAGATATTCCCATAAAAATGGAAGTACTCAGGGCAGGTAAAGTGGTCTATGAAGAAACTAAGTATCAATCCTTGTTGCCTCAATTTAGTGCTATAGTATCGTTTGATTCATTTGTGCCATTGGTGCCGGGTGAGCTAGTGGTTAGGTACATTACTTTGTTGCCAGATGACGTGTTCCCCAGGAATGACACTACAGCTACTGGCATCTTTGTAAAGGTAAACTATGACTTAGAAGTGCGGCAAATTCTTAATCCCGCTACAGAAGCTAAGATGGACAAAGCCCAATTATTTGTGCCGCAAGCAGAAGTGGCCAACAATGGTTTGAAAAATGTATCTAATGCTCAGGTTGTTTGCCAAATAAAAGATTTGCAAGGGAACCTAGTATATACAGATTCGAAGATAGTTTCACTGCTGTCTGGGCAAGTTAGCACGCTTACTTTTACTGCTCATTCTATAGATAGTTTAGGTGATTTCACTATTTGTGTAGCTACCTCCTTTCTTGCAGATGAGTTTTCGCTAAACGATGAAAAATGTCAACTCCTTTATATAACGGAACCCAAGAACTTAAAGATTAACTCAGTTCTGTTGCCTGCTAATAATTCATTGGTTGCTAGAAGTGTAGATCCCTTATTTCCTAGTATACAGCTAAATAATATAGGGACGGATAGTATAGAAAATGCACAAGTGAGTATTACTATTCTAAACGAGAGCCAGCAGCAAGTTTACACCGATTCATTGTTAGTGTCACTAGGTGTAGACCTCGTGCAAGATATGCCTTTTAGCAAAGCTCTGGACAGAAGTTTGGCAGGTGTATACACAGTGCGAGTCGTAAACCACTGGGCACTAGAAAATACCCCAAGTCCTAATGATACCCTCATGTCTAGCTATACCGTAGTCCCAAGTAAAGATATTTCCGTATCCTCGATATTAGTACCCCTAGATCAAGATACCGTAGAATTAGGAAGTGCAGTCAATATCAAGGTACGGATTCGAAATTTAGGTGTTTCTGTAGCAGAAGGCGTACAGCTTCGAGTGAGCATTTGTGATGCTAATACAGTTCAAAAGTTTGTAGATACACTCTACTATTCTGGTTTGCAAAGATTAGAGTATATCAACTTGCAGTCTAGCCAATTTTGGACTTCTGATGATACGGGCCAGTATGCCATAAAGTGCGAAGTAGTGTCCCAAGATGATGAGCCTAGTAATGATATAATTGCTACTGTAGTGCGTGTGGTAAAGTATAAAGATATTGCTCTACAGGAAATAGTATTCCCTCCAAATCAACTTGTTTTACAAGCAGGTCAAGGGTATGTGCCACGTATTAATGTAAAAAATGAAGGCATACGTAAAATGGAGTTTGTAGTAGTGGAATGCGAAATATCGGATGATAGTTTGCTTTTTGTGAGAACCGAAATTATAGATATTATGCCATTCCAAAGTTTGCAAGTGAGTTTTGATTCTGTATCCTTTGATAGGGCTAGAGATAGTGTGACTGCAGTGTTTAGTGTCACCTATCTAGAAGATATTTATAATGATAACGATACCTTAACTTCTACCTTTAGTGTACAAAAGATCAATTCAGTTTCAGATAAATTGGCATCTCAAATACAGGTTTATCCTAATCCTTCTCTTGGTAAGATTCACGTACAAAGCGGTTCTGTAATAAGAATAGTTTCGATAACAGACCTAAGTGGAAGGGCGGTGTATTCTGACAATCCTATGGCTAGTACTTTTATAGTAAGTATAGATGAGCCCACTGGTGTATATCTGCTGCAGCTAGTTACAGACCAAGGTGTGGTAAACAGACGATTAGTGCTGCAGAAGGACTAGTCGTAGATCCAAAGCATAATAGGCTTTGCAGTATTGTCTAGGTAAGGAATAAGTTCTTGGAGCACTTTAGGAGATACAGTAGTGCAGCCTTCACTTAAGCATATATCGTCCTCTTGCTCATAATCCGATACACAGCTGTGTGAGTGCAATACCACAAAGCGATTTAGAGCATTACTATTGGTGCTATCTCTTCCTATAAGTTTGTACGAAGTGCCATATGACCCTTCATATTTTCCACCCACCTTGTAGTGGCCTAGTGAGGAGCAATTGCTTCCTATCTCATTGCTAAATTGAGCGAATCTATTATCCGTACTCTTGCAATGTCCGTGAGCCACCAAACCCTTAATAAGTGTGTCATGAGTTTCTAGATTAAATGCAAATAATCTAAATCTGCCAGAATGTGGTGCTAGATTTATAATGAGGGAAAATTGAGTACTATAGCCATTTTGATTACAATAGTCTAAAGCTTCATTAAGAGGTAGACGATCTACTACAGGAATTTGAGGGATGGCAATGGAAACGGTTTTATGTGCTTGTTTAGTAGGGTAGTGGACCGAGCACCAATAGGCAATCGAACAGCCGAGTGCTATACTATAAAATCCAAGTTTTAATTTACGTGCAAGTGTCAATGGATATGAAAGTTTACAGCAAGCAGTGCTACTGCTAAGCCTATCACTATAGCAACGAGCTTATACCTTCCATACGTATGACTTTCATTATTTTCGAATAGAATAGTAGTGCTGATATGTAAAAACACACCGATTACGAGTCCTATTAGTCCTGTGAGAATATCTTGATAACCTACTAGAGACGAACCTACAAGCATACCTAGCGGCACCATAGCAGCATATATAGCTATCCAAAGGTAGTTGGTGCTGCTTTTAGAGAAAACACTCTTGAGTACCACAGCTAGAGCAAACGCAGCTGGCAGTTCGTGTAATCCAATGGCGAATACCATATTGTTTTGTATGGCTTCAGAGAATGCTCCGCCGCCAAGACCCAGACCTTCTATGAATGCGTGTAGACTAAGTGCTATAAATACGGAGTACGGAAATCCTTTCTTAAACTCGTGAAAGTGCAGGTGACCATGTTCTATTCCTTTGGTGAAAAAATCTAATACTATCTGCAAGAAGAATCCTGCTAGAATATAGTAGCCTGCTTTATGTCCTACTTTCTCATATACCTCTGGAATAAGATTTAGAATAGTAATGGAGATCAGAAATGCCCCACTAAAAGCTAGGAATAGCTTGAGCTGACGTGTTTTTTCGGATTGGATTAATAGACCAATAACCCCGCCTATGAACGGAAAGAAAAACAGCATAAAAAGCCACCAAAATTGCATGCTGCAAAAATAAGGGATTGATTAGTGATTCGGCCCAGTCTTTTTATTGTTTTTCTGTGTATTTCTTGAAATTATCAAGAATCGCTTGCCAACTATTTCGTTGAAGCTCCACAGAGTTTTCTATCTCTGCATCAAATCGTTGTATTAATTTGGTGTCACCGTCTATTTCAGTAAAAGTAACTTCTACATTGCGATCATCTTCTAAGACATAGCATAGTTCATCTGGTTCATCTACCATTGTAAATTTGCCATTTAAATTAAAACCAAACTTTTTATTCTTGGATTCCATGCGGTATGTGAAGGTGCCGTCTTCTACTAAGTCATTAATAGCTGATGGGCAGTGCCAATCATTAGCAGCAAAATTCCATCGCATAATGTGTTTAGGAGATGTAAAGCACTCCCAAACCATTTCTAGAGGTTTATTTATAGTAATGGATACGGTTATCATTTTAGGGGTGTAAAATTATGTTTTTTGTTTGAATGTTAGAATAAATTCGGAGTAGATATATACCGCTTGAAATTTTACCTGTGTTTATAGGATGAAATTTGTTAGACGGAAATGCGGAATAAATTATTTTTTGTTACTCCTCACTCGGACTTTCGGGCAACTCTAGAATAGAGGATGAAGCTAAGTCATTTCCTGCTATTCCTTTTATACTGCCAAACATAGAGGATATATTTAAGGCTACTACTTCTATTTGTTTTTCTCGAGTTTTCCAGATTTTAGTCATTGCTCTTTTCTCTGTATTCAGGTCACTCTCCATATTGGTATATACCTCAAGTATTCTCGTGATAGTTTGTATAAATTCGTTTCCATTGAGATAGCTATACAGCATTTCCATTTTACCTCCTTTATTTTCTTCAGAAGACTTTACAGAATGCGTTTTCTTAAGCATCTCACGTAGTACAAAGCTCACACTCTTAGCCTCATGAAACCCACATATCCACACTCCGTCTTTTTGTCCGAATTTATCCATACCGCTCGGGTAGGTCTCTGTTACCAGTACGGCTAGATCTGCCTTTGCATTTACTTGGTCTTGCTTTAGCTTATCTATCCAGTCACCAGCAAAATTTTTGGTACGCTTACTCTCGTATATTATGGACCCACAAGTCTGCTGCAGACTATTGATTACGGTCTGTATGCAGTCTGCTCCACGCACACCCTTACCTACTTCAGCTATTTCGTCAAAAGGGTAGGTGGTACGTAGTAATTCTTCTAAGGCTAGTTCTTGTATTTCGCCTTGCATCTGCATACTGCCTTGCTCAGCCTTTCGTTTCATCTCATCTATGAGTTTTTTCTGGTCTTCCAGCTGCTTCTGAAACTCCTTCTCACGTAGCAGGTTGATTTCTCTTTCCTTAGCTCGGCCTTTTTCTTCTATCTCTGTTTGCTTTTCGAGCATTTTTTTATCTACTTCCAGCTGTAGCTCTTCTGCTTTTTCTTTGAGGTCGTTTTCTCGCTTTAGCAGGTTTATCTCAGCAGCACGGAGTTGTCTGTTTTCTTCTTTCTTCTTCTCGTTTTCGTCAGCCAAAGCTTTTAGCTGTTGCTCAAATGATTCTTGTGTAGATTTTTGGATGACTTCTTTCTCTTTCTCTATCTGCTTGGCTAGTCGCTCTTTGAATATGTCGTTTTGTTTCTCCTTCTTCTGCTCAAAATCCTCCATTTTCTTGGCTAGTACATCCTGTTTTGCATTAAATATATCTGCTTGTTCAGATACTTTGCGTTCGTACTCTGCTTTGAAATGTGCTTCAAGCTTACCGCTGAGTGCTTCTTCTACATCAAACTCATGTGCACAGTTAGGGCATTTTATCTTATCCATCATCTATGAGCCAAAGGTAAAGAATTCACCTAAAGAGTAAATGTATTTTGCAGATTATTGCTTGAACAACTCTTTTAGTTTATCAGCGGTACTTCTTGCACTGCGAATAGCACCTTCCATATACCCACTATAAACTGGAGAAGTTTCTGTGCCAGCTAGTATGAATCTTCCATTAGCATACGTTTTTTGAAATACTAGATTGCCATTGTTTTGATGTGGAAGTACGTGTGACGCATACGGTGTAGAAGTCAATTCTTCGTGATGCCATACAGTCTCTTCATAGCTTAGATAGTCTGTAGCTTGTTTGCCATAGTATTTGGTCAGCTGCTTTAGTATCATCTCTAGTCTTTTTTCTTTGGACACGGAGTGGTATGCTCCATTTAAGAATCCCATTAACCCAAAATATGTTTCTTCTGCATTAGAATGGTCATACATCTCTGGGATAGGCCCTACATTACTAAAAATAGTTCCGCTACTCTTCTCTCTCCAAAAAGGTGTGGCATAGGTCAAACCTACTTTTATGGATTCGCCCATCCAGGTATGTGTTTTATTGGCTATGCTTATAAAGGCTATATCTTGACTTAGGGGTGAGTCTATGCTTGTGGCTAGTAGGTGAGGAGGTAAGGTAGAGATGACATACTTGGCGGTATAGGTTTTATACTCCGTCTTTATTTGGAGCACATCCTCCTTTTCTTCTATGCTCGTCACTTTCTCATTTAGACAAATATCTGCTGTGCATTGATCAGCCAATTGGGTTATCAGCTCAGAAGTGCCTCCTTTTATACGGTAGCTAGGTTGCTGATTGGCCGGTAGTGTTACTAGCTGAGGTGGGTTGGTGGCTAGAGGCTCATAGATAGCAAGTGGACCTATTATTTGTTCGAAGGATGCTACTTCTAGCTCCACGAGTAGTTCTCTCAAAGCTCTGTGTTCCGCAGAAAACCAAGTAGCTCCTAGCTCTATAGACCCCGTGTTGCTATGTTTTGTATAGATTCTGCCGCCTAGTCTATCTCGGCCTTCTAATATAGTGATAGATGCACCTGTGTCTCTGAGGTAGTATGCTAAGCTAAGTCCGGTAAGGCCAGCTCCTAGTATGATAATGTCGGTATCCAAGGTGTATTATGCGATTAGTAGTTTATAACTATGACAAGATTTAAAGAGTGTTTTCTGAGAATATATGGCAATACAAAGGTTCGTCATTTTACACTTCAAAAATAGAATAACTTAAGGCCTTTGGTTATCTAATGGTACATTTACCGACTGTGTATTACATCCTATTTTTGGCTATAATTGGCTATCTCATTTACTGGGTACGAAAACCTAAGCGTAGGCCTCTTCGTGCGTTCGACGAACAGTGGCAAAATCTTTTGGAAGAGAATGTCTATTACTATCGTAGACTTACGGATATAGATAAGCAGCGATTTGGTACACGTGTAATGCAATTTCTCAATGAGGTGAAAGTGACAGGAGTAAACCTAGAGCTAAAACCGCTAGATGAAGCCCTAGTAGCTGCTAGTGCTACTATTCCTGTTTTTGGTTTTGACGAATGGGAGTATGCTTATTTAGATGAAGTGCTAGTGTATCCTAGCACCTTTAATAAGGGTTTTGAGTATGGAGACGGAGCCAAGGATAAAAATGTGATGGGTATGGTGGGAGATGGCTATATGAATGGTAAAATGATATTGTCTCGCAATGCATTGCGTAATGGTTTTAAGAATACTACAGATAAGCATAACACAGCCATACATGAGTTTGTACACTTGCTAGACAAAGAAGATGGATCTATAGATGGATTGCCAGAGGTGCTCTTGAGTCACCAGTACACCATACCGTGGCTTAAGATGATACACCATAAGATGGAGGAGATAAACAGGGATAAATCTGACATCAGAAACTATGGAGGTACCAGCGAGACAGAGTTTTTTGCGGTAGCCAGTGAGTATTTCTTTGAACGGCCAGATCAGTTTAAAAGAAATCACCCAGAACTCTATACTATGATGGTGCAGTGTTTTAAGCAGGAACCTAAGTACGTGGCGGTGAATAAGAAGTAGAATGTTTTATGGTTTTTTCACTCTACTGATCCGCATATCGAGCTTAGTGTCATCTACATTTGTAGTCACTATAAGGTCGTAGTAGGTTTTAGAAGTATACGTTATCTTAGCATAAATCACTAGGTTACGTTCAAACTTAGAGGCTTTGATATAAGCCCAGTCCTTTTTCATCTTCAGTGTATACGTACAATCATCTATCCATTTCACCTTTAGTTCGAATGGCTTTCCATTCCAGCTTTCATTTCTGTCTGCATATTACCCTTTCTACTGATAAACGTTATAGAGCCATCAGGGCCTATATGTTTAAAATCTCCATTTCTGAAATCTTGACAATTTATATCTTGAGCCAGTATGCAAGTAGTGAAAAAAATGGCTAATGCGGTAAATACTATTTTCATATGAACAAAGCTATTGATTTTAGTAACTTGCCAAAGAATAGCTACAACTTCCCTTCCCATTCACTATAAAACTGCTTCAAATAACTCTCCATAAATTGATGGCGTTTTGCTGCCATAGCTTGGCCAGTGGCCGTATTCATGCGGTCTTGGAGTAGGAGAAGTTTCTCATAAAAGTGATTGATACTCGGAGCAGTACTCTTCTTGTATTCCTCCTTGGTCATATTTAGGTTAGATGGAATAGTAGGGTTGTAGATTTCTCTATTCTTGAATCCACCGTAGTTAAAGGTGCGGGCTATGCCTATAGCACCTAGAGCATCTAGCCTGTCAGCATCTTGCACCACATCTAGTTCCGTAGACTGGAAAGTCTGAGCCTCTTTGCCTCCTTTGAAAGAGATGTTTTCTATGATGTGAATCACGTGACTGATTACATTTTCTTCTATCTCTAGAGTGTGCAGAAACGCACGAGCCTTTTGTGGGCCTATGCTCTCGTCACCATCGTGAAATTTAGAGTCTGCTATATCATGAAGCAGAGCACTAAGCTCTACTACTAGCAGATCTACTTGCTCTGTTTTGGCTATGTGTTTGGCTGTTTTCCATACCCGCTCTATATGCCACCAGTCGTGACCGCCTTCAGCGTTTTTTAGTTCTTGTTTTACGTAGGTTATGGTGCCTTGTATTGGGTGCATGTGGTTGTTTATTAATATGGTATCTTTAAGCTTTCTTTAACCACTATTTAAAAGTATATATGAATTACACATCCAAAAATGCATACGCCAGCTTGATAGTAGAGTAATCTACCTTACCCTCCAAAGCACGGAAAATGATACTGCTTTTGAGTCGACCATCTCCACTGTAGTCGTCCTCTTTGGCGTTTTTATCTGCCTTGAGGTATATCTCGTTGATACGGTCCATGAGCACGGCTTCTGGTCGGTACGCACTTATGTTTACATCAGGAAACTTATCTGAAATGGTAAGTATATGTCCTTGTATGGTGCTTTTGGCCATGCCGCGTTCTGTGCTTATTTGGTCCAGAGTCATACCTTGCTCTATATACTGTATAGTAACCTCGTGCGTAGAGATCTTCTTCTCTTTGGCTACTTTCTTATTGCGGTGTTTTTTGAGCTCTTTCTCATCTGTAGTTCCTCCAGCTGCATAGATGTAGCTTTCCCAGTCACTTATAAAATGCTCTTCGGTAAGTTGATCTACGTCTCCGCTTAGTTCTTGGAAACGTTGATCTGCTTTATAAGCCAGTGGATCTACTTCTATGGCCATTCTATTGATGCCTAGCAAACGAAGGCCGTCTAGCTCTTTTAGTCGAGAGAGTGCTACGTATCCTTGCCCCGGTTCAAACGCTTTACTCAGGTCTATCTCCGCTGCTTCCAGGGTCATACCTTGACTCTTGTGCACGGTGATAGCCCATGCAAGTCTGAGTGGTATCTGCTCAAAGCTGACCATAGGCGTGCCTTTTTCATTATTGATAGACCAAACTTCTGGTGTAGCCAGAATCTTTCGCTTGTCCATAAGCTGTACCAAAGGATACGGACCGTTTTCTTCCGCATCCTTGGCAAAATCTACCACCACGCCTAGGGTGCCATTCATGACTCCTCTATCGTGATCATTTTTGAGAAACATTACCTTACATCCTTTTTTGATGATAAGTTTTTCCTGCACGATAAGTGATTTCACAAAGGATTCCATCATTTTGATATTACCCGATTTTTTAGCAAAGTAGACTTCCTCTTCTGCTTCCAGTGCTTTCAGCTCTTGCTCATTCATACTATCTACATCCGCATTATGGGAGTAGAGTTTTGTAGGTTCTATTGTATGCTCGTTAAATCGTGTTTCTTGTAGCAGTTGTACTGCA
>Ga0209119_1004846_pt1 | contig 10816 bp, 10 predicted proteins | sample COG_03_FD_184747 | JGI IMG/M metagenome (GOLD analysis project Ga0209119, IMG submission 184747) | Pelagic Microbial community sample from North Sea - COGITO 998_met_03 (SPAdes) (version 2) | ecosystem: Environmental > Aquatic > Marine > Neritic zone/Coastal water | place: Helgoland, sampling... | reverse complement strand
AGCAATCGACCACGCAATCTGGCTGAATTTCAAATACCGTATTGCTCAAATTACGTTTGGTGTAATACCACATCCAAACAGAAAATGGGCAGTATGTGAAGAAGATGCAGCAAATGAATTAGGTGCTGAATTTCTTGATATTCTTCCTAAAGATTATTCTGAACTGTCGTATAGGAAATTAGATACTATACGACAAGATGAAGACCCTTTAGCCTATTGGGAATCAATTATTGGAATGGTTACAACTATGGATGGAGAAGTACTTCGGTACGTATTGAAAAATAGAATACCTCTTGACCGAATTATTCGTCATGAACTTGCACTACGTGGCTTTGATAGAAATCATCGCTGGTGTGGGTTTGATAAGGCGAGAGAGATTTGGTTAAATGAAATTTAATAAATTACTTTAATGTAATTAAAAAGCCTCAATCATATTTTGATTGAGGCTTTTCTAAATTATTTAATATCTTCTCTTTAACTGATGTTCTCTAAAATCAACCTCTAAATGAGAAGAATTATTTTTGAGATAATTATTGATAAACTCATTAAATTTTTCAACATTTTTGTTATATGAATCCATGTCCAAAGTCCATGTCGTAACTGAACTTATACCTTCAATTTTTGGGCCGTAAGTTTCTAAAAGAGAAGGTGGGTCTATATGCCCCCATTCTTTAAAAATAACAATTTCTGTTTCAATAGATTCAATTAACCTTTTAAGGCGTTTTCTCTTGGGCAAACAAGAAATAATAATTCCATTTGAAAATTGAGCAAGTTCTCCAATTGACCATTCAATATCTCTTGCTTCGACTTTTATAATTCCAGGTACTAAATCAACATAAAATAATCGGTAAATTGTTCCTTTTTCAGTGCTCCCTTTTATAATACTGTTTTTCATGGAAATTGTTTTCTCAAATATATAAATTTATTCAACGATTTCTAATCGTGTAAAAAAGTATTTTAACGACCAGTACATCCAATATGGTGTTGCTAGTCCAAAGGTTATAATTGAAAGAAGCATTAAGCCTAAAGACATAATAAAGTATTCTCCAAAACCTCCTGTAAATTTAATTTTCTTGCTCATAAGTGCTTGTTTTATGGTTACGTTTTTGTTTTCTGTTTGTTCTGCTGATTGGGTATTACTTTTTGTAATACCCAAAGCATCATTGACTGATTTCTCCATTATTCTTCTCTGTTTTGATTTGCATAGAGTGTTCCAAAAAAGATAAGTAAGAATATGCTCCCTAATAAATACATTATGCTTAAAATATAGCTTGGAAATTGTATGCCAAAAATCCCTGTTTGATAACCAGCCATAAAACTATTGACGGTGTAAAATAACTGAACAAGAGTAATGAGTATCGAGCCAAAAATGGCGAGAGCTGTTACTGTTTTTAATTCCATAATTTATTGTTTTATATTTCGTTGTTTTTTAATATACTTACTCTTGTTTATTGTCTACAATAACCATTAGCTATACCCCAAGATGTTGGATTATACTTATTGTTATTAATATACGTAGTGCCATTAACTTGTCCGTATTCATATAAACCGTAGAGACCACAATAATCATTAAGTTTGTCATTCCCATAAATATATACTCCTCCATTTCCAATACGTCTCAATGATGAAAGATTCGATATATTTTGAATATTAGGGTTATTAGATATATTAAGTTTAGATGTTGTATCGAGTGTATCTAAATTAATACTCTCCAAATTATCGTTTTCTGAAATAAGCATATCCCAAGCAACAATAGTGATGTTCTCTAAACCAATGAGGTTAGAAAGGTTATCATTTTTTACAATGGCAAAAGATTGAGCCATAGATTTAAATTTTGATAACGCCGAAATATCAGTCAAGGCATCATTATCCCAAATGATAAAATCTTTGTAACTTCCTTCTAAATTTCGTAAGAAATTTAAGTTTTCTAATGATTCATTTTTATAGAGATTAATATTTCCATAGATATTATTCAGATTATCAAAAGTAATATCAGAAACTAAAGGATTACCAAAGCTAGAATCTATTGATCCGCTATATCCTGTTGTATTATTTAGTAGGAAAATTACCTTACCACCTAATATCAAATCTCCCCAAATATTACTTAGTTTATTCATAGATATTTTTTCAAGATTTTTATTATCCGAAATATCCAAGGAACCGCCTATCGAAAGTAATTTATCTAATTCTATTTCAGTAATATTAGTAATGTTTCTAACGTAAACACCTTGTTTAATGAATGTAATATTATGAAGTCCGTAGAGACTCGTTAGCCCATCAATATATCTTAAATCTATTGAACCTACCTTCAATAAATCTTGTAACCATCCTAACTCTCGTATATCTCTTCTGAAATTTTGTTGTATCCTTAGTGCTCCTGTAATTTCAGTGAAACTTTTTTGTCCAAAATTTGTTATTTCATCTTGGTTATTAAGAGAGGTGTTTCCATCAAAAATTTTAACACCTTGTTCTTGATAAAAGAAACTATGTTCATCAAAAACAAAAGAACTTCCTTTTGGAACTACTTTGTAATAATATCTTGTTCCAACTTCTAAATCCTGAAAAAGATGAGATAGCTCTTGGGTGTCTGCTACTATTTTTTGGCTAGCTGAATTTTCACCAAAATACAAATCATACGCAGATGCATTTATATTTTGCCATTCTAGATATACCCCCTTTTGTTCTTCTTTTATCTTAAATGATTGCTCATTACTCTCTACCGTTTCTGTACCGTCATTAACAACTACTTTCCATCTGTAGATGGTATTGTTTTGCAGACCTGTAACCTTATATTCTAAATCAGAAATATTTTGAACTGTAGGTGTATTAGGTAAGGTTTCCCCAAAATATAGATTATAAGTCAATGCGTCATTATCAGCGTCTTGAGCATTCCATGTTAAAAGTTGCTCTACTGTTCCTGATTCAAATTCAGCATTATTACTTGGGCTTAATAATGTGATAGAGGGCTTCGTATTTATCTCCTTTTCTGGTTCAAGAGAATCATTCATTGATTCTTTGGAACACGATGTTACTACTAGCAAAATCAGAAGAATTTTTAATAATTTATTTCTCATAATTGTATTATTTATATCGTATTATAACTTTACCCATTTTAAAGTTAGACTATTTATCGAAAGTGATAAATTTGTTGATGTTAGTTCTGTTATCTTATATGTCTCGCTGATAGTGCCATCTGGTTTAACTATTTTAAGACTATTATCAACAACTTTATATTCTCTAACGATGTCAAGCCCAAGGTCTCCACAAGGAGGTTCGTTGTTCAAAAGGTAATCTTTAATTTCAACCGTATTTTCAAGAAAATTCCAAGTGTCAGGACATCCTTCAGAACCGTCATATTCGTTACCCTCTAGGGTAATTGTTAAAATTTTTGCCCATTTACCTAAAATTAGCGATTTCATTTCTTGGGTGGTAGAATCATCGTCATTACTGCTACATGAAGTAATACTAATAGCTACTAAAAGTATTACAAAAGATAAAATATATTTTTTCATTGATTTGAGTTTTATTGTTTTGCCTACTCCAAAATTCAGTTGGCTTTTCGGCTTTGTTCCCAACATATTAAGTTTTCTTGTTAAAGTTTGAACGTTATACCTACTTTCAATAAGGCAATTCCATATCCTAACTCAGCATTCAATGCAAAGCTCTTTGATATATGATAACGAGTCCCTAGATTAGCCCCAAAGAGAAATCCTGAGGCTGTAGCTCCCGCACCATTTAAGAAAGTTTCGTCGTCGCTAAGTGGTACGTTACTACTGTGGCTTATCTTGGCTGATGATGATACATACCCAAGTCTTCCTCCTACATAAATATTCCAAGATTCATCATTAACAAGGTAATAATTAGCCAAGCCTCCAAAATTGAGATACGAGTACTTAATTTCAGTATCAATAACAATACTCATTGATTTAATTTCATTCTCATACTTTGCCCCGTACGCTCCAATAAATGCCCCAAGAGAAAATTTTTCAGAGGTCATAACTTCAAAGCTTCCCTCTAATGGTGGTAGTGTAGTTGAGAACCCTGAACTCGAAGTGTAATAGGAGTTCATTCCAAGTCCAATGTTTAAAAGAGAATTTCCCTTTTCTAATTGTGCCTGCATTTCTGTGATACAGAAAAAAGCACAGATTAAGGTGCATAAAAATAGTGTTTTGTTTTTCATTACTCATGTAATTTTGTTACTCCTTGGCTCGAGAGGAGCGTTAGTTAAGAACCATTTAGGACTTCAAATATAAAATTTATTTTTTAAAATACTACTTTAAAGTATGAATTTATAAATAGTAACAAATTAATGTGAATTGATAGTAATTTGTTACATGGCTAAAAAAGATAAATACAACGAAAAACAACTCGCAAATTTGGGCAACAAACTTCGTGAGTTACGCATAGAAAAGGGTTTTACTAACTATGAGCAATTTGCATTTGAACATAATTTACCAAGAGCACAGTATGGTAGATATGAACAAGGGCAAGATTTACGTTTCAGCTCCTTATTAAAAGTTCTTAAAGCATTTGATATTTCGCTGGAAGAATTCTTTAAAGAAGGATTTGAATAGTATCTTTTGCTCAAAAATGAAGAAATATGAGGACACAAAAAAACCAGAATGAAAATGTCTGGTTTTTGAGTGAAATTGTAGAAGGTTACGGATTACTCCTTTATGATTTTAAATTCTTTGGATTTGATTGTATCTGTTTTAATTTTGAAAAAATAAATACCATTAGAAAATGAACTGGTATTTATTGTCAAAATTCGCTTATTATTATATTCTGAGGTTCTTATTCTTTGCCCAACAACATTATATATTTCAAGACTTATTTCAGAATGTGTTTTACCTAAATTGATGGTCAAAATATCACTTACTGGGTTTGGATAAATTTTTATTTGATTGTTTAACTCATTATCATCAATGCCCAACGCATCATCATTTATTATTATCTGAATGCATTCCAAGTTATTGTTTTCATTATTTTCATTTACAATATTTTCAGTATCTGCAACAAAAAGGATATAGTATATTCCTAAACTTATACCGCTTGGAATTGTAACTGTATCATACTCAAATTGTGAAGGGTCATCACTTCCGATACTTGAATAATCATTTCCAAAATGATAATCATCAGAGCTTAATGTACAATCAGTAGAAAGATAATATTGCATTTGAACACTACTTAAATCTGCGTCTGTTTGATAGCCTGTATAGTTTTGATACACCGAAACATAGACTTGGTCGCCTACATTGGCTTCAGTTACTTCAACATAAGGACTGCTTAGTGTTACATCTTGATAACTCGCATCAGCAGGAAGTAAATTAAATTCTACACAAGCAGTATTATTATTTTCATTGACTTCATAAACGGCATTTTCCATATCTGCTCTGAAGATAATGTAATAAGTGCCTGCACTTAAATTATTAGGCAATTCTATACGCTCATCTACATCATTAACTGGTAAATCTGAGCCTAAAGAAATACTATCATCGCTAACAAGTATGTCATCATTGCTTAATCCACAGTCATTTGATAAGAAGTAAAATACTTCGATACTTGGTAAATCCACATTAGTCTGATTCCCTGCATAATTGAGATTATAAAACACCTCTAGTTCGCTTCCAATAATAACATCTGTCGGATTACATAGTTCATCAGTAATAAAAATATCACCTTCTGGTGTACTCGTACCATTTACCGTTATTTGAATACATTCTACATTGTTATTTTCAAGAGTTCCTTCATCAATGAGATTTTCACTATCAGCTACAAAAAGAATATAATACGTTCCAGATGACGTAGCAGGGGGAATTGTTAAAATCTCATCTTCTTCAATATTAGGGTTATTAATACCCAAGTTTGAAGAATCATCGTCTAAAAATACATCTTCGGCATAACTAAAATCACAATCAGCAGAAAGATAATATCCTAAATGTAGCGTTGGTAATTCACTAGATGTTTGATTGCCTAAATAAATATGATTACTTATAACATTAATTGTGCCTCCTGCATTAACACTAGATTCAGCTACAGAAGAATTAATAACTGTTATGTCTTCACTACCACCACTTGCTAATGCAATGGTTATATTTCTATCTTTATCATTATTTCCTTCATCAGTTTCATTAATTGCATTATTACTATCTGCAATGGCAAAGAGTTCGTATACGCCTGTTGAGGGAATATTTGCGGGTAAATCAAAACCTTGCGTTATGGTATTATCTTCTCCTGCATCAAGAGAACCAAAATTAAATTCTCCCATAAATTCGTTACTATCATAGTCATTATCTCCATCAATATCTAAAAATATCAATACATCAAAACTACTTGAATCTTCATTACCTTCGTTTTCTATATCAAGTTCTATTGTAACTTCTTGTCCAGGCACCAAACCTGAATTTGGTGTAACCGACATTCCTGTAATATCTAAATCGGGGCCGTTTTGCACGATTTGACCAATTTGAATGAGATAACTACTATAATTATTGTCTTCTTCTATTTCAATTATATTATTTCCAATATCAGGATTTGATAAAATGTAGTATTGACCATCACTTACATTAGGAATTGTTATTGTTTTGTTTATTGTAAGTGTCTGTCCTGAACTTATAGCCGTAAAACCTTGAGTGCTCCCTGAAAAGATATCATCAGAGGAACTATATGTTTGATTGGTTGATAGATATAAACCTCCAACAAATGCATCATTAACATTTTCATCTCCATTATTGGTAATCGTAAATGTTACATCTATACTATCTCCTACGTCTGGGTTTGAATCACTAACGCTTGTAATATTTGATATTAAATCAATTCCTTGACCTCCTGTATTATTATGAGTTACACAAATATTAAAGGTGTTTGCATTTGGTGGTGTACCTTGATAGTTCCATTCAAATACTCGTATGTAATAGGTTTGACCGATATTTAGATTATCCCATGTTTCACTTACAGATGTTGGAGCTCCACTTGGGTCGTAACAGCTTATATAATTGCTTGAGCCTGACGAACACGAGGTTCGTAGTTCAATAACCGCATCAAAGTTACTAGCGTAATTAGAAACAGTAACAGTGTGGCTTGTTTTTATCGCAGTGAATTTATAATATACATCATAATCGTCTGGAGAGGTACAACTACATCCATCACAATGATTTGCTCCTACAGATGGCGTTGCATTTTCAACGGTTCCGCTTGTGAAATTACAGCTTGTATTACTATTTAAGGTTGTGGCGTTACTACAATTATCATTCGGTGGTGGATTACCATTACTTCCGTTAACTGTAATTGTAACCGTGTCGGTATCGGTACAGCCATTTTCGGTAACAGTTAATGTATAGGTAGTTGTTTGTGATGGCGATGCTGTCGGCGTACAACTATTAGGATTGCTTAATCCTGTGGTTGGAGACCATGAACAACTTGAGCCACCAGAGCCTTGTAATGTAGTTGAGCCTCCGTTTTGAATAGTTACGTTTGAACCTGCGTTGGCTGTAACATCTTGAGTAACAATTACTGTTGCTGAACCAGTATTACATGCTGAATCTAAATCTACAACATTGATTGTATTATTACCTGAACTTAAGCTATTTAAAGTAATCGAACTCCCAGTGCCAATTTCACTCCCGTTTAAAAACCATTGGTAATTTCCAGTTCCTCCACTAACTGTTAGAGTTGTGCTTTGTCCAATACAAATATTTGTATTACCAGTTATTGTTAAATTATTATTTTGTGTGGAGCTACTATTAAATTGTCTACCAGAAGTGCTGCAATTTACATTATAATCCCAGTCTAATATTAAATTGTAATTATAATTTGGGTTAGTTGATGGCGTTGAAAACTGTTCCTTAAAAACTCGTATATACAAAGGAGTGCAAGCACTACTTGGTGAGCACCATTCTAATGTAATATCTCCATTTGATTGCTCTATTCCTTGTTCAAAAGGAGTACTTGCACCTTCAGAGTAAAGTTCAATTTCAAAATCATCTGTTTGGTCTGTTAAGATAATGTTTAATTGCCCTTGAGCAGTTGCTCCAATTAAATACCAATCTTCATAAATAAGGTTATGACTTAAACAGGCTTCTAAATTTGTATAAGTAGAAAAATCTTTTCCAATTGATGAAAATAAAAAAGCTTGGGATTGTGAATTGTTTGGTTCGTAATTATTGTTACAATCTAAAACAGTATTTATACCTACTAATACATTAAAATCATCAATACTTCCATTAAAAACATTTAAATCAACATCTCCAATTATACCAGGAACACTACCTGTTTCTGAATATTGTAAAAACAACCAATCGCTCCATGCACCTAAATCTGTTGGTGGATTTGTAGGTGTATAACTATAGGCTGCAACCCACAATCCATAATTATTAATAGAAGTTTCGAAATGATTAGTATAGCTCAGGTTTGCATAAATTATCGGAGCTACACCTGTTTGAGATTCTACTGTATCAATCCAAGTCTGTACCCAGTTAGTAAATTCTGAACTTGTTAATTCTTGAGTAAAATCATGTATGAGAATACCACTACCATCATATATATTTTCAATGTCTATGACAGGAGGTAAAAAACCGTCTCCAATATAATTACTAGCAACATTTAAAAAATTTTCTGCATCTTGTTCAGGAGAATTATTATCAGGACGAGCAAAGTGATATGCTCCCATCACTAAGCCAGCATTAATACCATTTGACATATTAGAAATAAAGTTAGGGTCTTGTGATCCACTGCCTGAATAACCTTCAGTGGCTTTTACCCAAGCAAACTCTTTACCTCCCAAGTTTTTAACTTCTGACCAATTAATTGTACCTTGGTGATGAGCTACATCTATTCCCATTATATTTTGACTATAAGTTTTAAAACCTAAAAGAATTAATATTATATAAAAAATGTAGTGTATTTTATTTTTCACAATCAACTGTTTTTATGTCTATAAAAAATTAAAACTTAAGATAATTTCTTCGATACTTTTCTTAATTAAATCTTCATTCTTAATAGAGATATTCATATCAATTTCAATTGCAGTATTTGGCTTTTTACCTAAAAAAATTAAATTAATCTTTTTCTGTTTTGAATCTAATTTTATACCCTTACTGTTTGTTTGACTAATAAGTTCGGATTTTAAACCTTTAGTGCCAGCTATTCTTGTGGTTGTTTTATTTTCTTTGTATATATTCTCGCCTCTTTCAAATTGATTTTTTCTATAAGCGAAAATTTCTTCTCCGTATGGTGATGGAAAGTACTTTATGAGTATCCTATTATTAGGATTAATGTTTTTCATATTAATTTCAACACTTCTCAAATCACCTTTTAAATCAACACTTCTTATAGGTTCTCCAAATACAACCCAATCTTTAGAGTGATTAAAATAAAACCCTAACACTTTGTTTTCATATATTTTTAATGAATCTTGAGTAGAAACTTTTTCAACATCAAACATTAATGAATCATTAAGAGGTTTTATTTTGTTCTGTGATATTAAAAAATAAATTATAATTGTGCCTATTAGAAGTACTCCTATGTATATATAATGTTTTTTCTTCATAATATTAATAATACTTAAGTGTATTAAAATAGCAACTAAATGTAGTGAGCTATTTTAGGTTAAAATAATTAAAATGAAAATCCACCTATTTTCAATGAAAATTACTTGTTTTTAATCTTTTCTGTTGTTAGATAAAAATGAGCTATACGTTTTTTTACTTCAGTTCTAAACGTCTCTGATATTTTATACTTCTCTCCATCTCGTAATTGAAAAAAAGACCCATTTATGGCGCCTATTAATTCGTCTGGATGAATATTTACCACCATGTGGTCACTAATCTGAACGAAATAATAAGGAAGAAGCGGAATCACTTTTTTAAGATTACGAGGTAAATACAAGGATTGATCTTGCCAATCTAAAAAACGTGTATAGTTACTTTTTAGTCTGATAAATTCTTTATAATCCTTTCCTATGGATGCTGACTCGTCTATCTCAGTTGTATTTCGTGTAAAGTACGCTACATTCTTAAGCTCTACTGTTTTCTGTTGTATTTTGTCTTTTGGTAAGTCCTTTGTTTTGTTGACATAATCAACGAAACCAATAATAAATTTGTTATTTACGTATTTTTTGTTTTTCTCCTTATTTTGCTCTAACACCGTTTGTATTGACCTAATCAGTCTTTTTTCATCCAAGTGTGGTTTTGTTTGAATAATAATAGGGTCTTCTTCAGTAAGGTTGATATCTTTTTTAGAGATAAAATCACCCTGTTTAGTTTTTAGGCTTTCATAGAAGGTTTGGTCGTCATCTAAATCCGTTACGTATATAAATGGAATGTTGTATTCCTTTTTTAATAAATTACCCAGATAAATACCATCGTGTTCTCCTTGCAAATCAATATCTAATAAAACGAGGTCTGGACGTTTTTTATTAATATTCTCGATAGCCTCTTTAACACTTGGCGAATAGGCATCAACAGAATAATGATGCTCTTTGAGAATCATCTTAAGACGTTTGTATATTAATGATTTATCTTCAACAACTATTATGTGTGCTTTTGTTTTCATTTTATGCAGTAGTTTTAGGTAAGGTTATATTCATTGCAACGCCATCAGTACCATTTATATCAAAAGTGCCTCCATATTCTTTGGTTAAAAGTTGAATGGTTTCGATTCCAAAGGAATCTAAATCATCTATATTAAAACCTTTTGGTAGTCCTTTACCATTATCTTTCAATGATAAACTGTATTGATTATCATCAGACGTTAAATCAATATCAATAACACCTTTTGTATTGTCATCAAAGGCATATTTATAGGAATTGGTTACAAA
>Ga0209119_1004838_pt1 | contig 10826 bp, 10 predicted proteins | sample COG_03_FD_184747 | JGI IMG/M metagenome (GOLD analysis project Ga0209119, IMG submission 184747) | Pelagic Microbial community sample from North Sea - COGITO 998_met_03 (SPAdes) (version 2) | ecosystem: Environmental > Aquatic > Marine > Neritic zone/Coastal water | place: Helgoland, sampling... | reverse complement strand
TCTAGGAAGGCATCCGAGAAATCGCGCATGGCGAGCTGTGCGCGGCCAACGTGACGCCAAACGGGTTTCGCGTCCTCGTACACCACAACGGCAGAGAGCAGTTGATGCCCCTGCCCTTTTAGCGCTTGAAGATGTTCGCGGGCTTGCGCCATGTCTTTGGGTTTTGAATAGATTTGTCCGTTAAGCGCAAGGATTTGATCAGCCGCGATCACGATGGAGGATGGGTTTTTATCGGCAATGCGGCGGGCTTTGTATTCGGCCAATGTATCTGCGATATCGGATGGTTTTGCGCCCTCGGATTCTAAGGAACGGAGGATTGTCTCCTCGTCTACGCGGGGGATATCTACGGAGAAATCAACGCCTGCATCGCGCAACATTTTGGCGCGAATGGCGGATCCTGAGGCGAGAATTAGATTTGACACGGTGATGCAGTTCTGACGGTTTCCATATATAAGTGCGTAACGCGTTCGCAAAAGTTGTTCCAGTCACCTGTGGACGAATCGAGCTGAAAAATGTGGGGGAATCGAAGTTATCCAGAGTAAAACCAGTCAATACGTAAGTTCCACTATTTCATCCCGTGGTTGGGGGCGGTTTTTCACAGGTGGATAAGAATAAATTTTGGGACTGTGTTTTGGGGATAGAATTTTGACGACGGATTTAATGCACAGTTTTATACACAGGCTGCGATTTAGTGACGCCTTTAAAAGAACGAGATTTTGAATTTCTTCACAGATTATGCGATGAAATTCTGTGTAATCGATTTCAATGTTCATTTCTGTGGAAAAATATTTGATCCACAGGATTTGGGAGTCCCTACAACATAAACATCTTTCTTAAATATATATATTTATTAAGTGAGATAAGACTAAGTGTGTACAGATAACCTGCAACGCTAAACCTAAGAAAAGATTAAGGACTAAGAATGGCTGACTTTCTTGCAAATTTTTATCCTTGGGTAAAAAGCCTGCATATCATTTCGGTTATCAGTTGGATGGCTGGGTTGTTGTATCTTCCGAGGTTGTTTGTGAATCATGTTGAACACGGGCCGATTGGATCTGAGACATCTGAGGTTTTTAAAGGCATGGAAGAACGCCTTATGCGGATCATTATGGCCCCTGCGATGATTGCGACTTGGGTGTTTGGTTTGATGTTGGCGTTTACGCCCGGGATTGTTGATTGGTCCTCTGCCTATCCTTGGGTCAAGGCAATCATGGTTTCGAGCATGACGGGATATCATCACTGGTTGATCAAAGTGCGCAAAGAATTTGCAGCGGATCAAAACACGCTGCCAGCCAAAACCTATCGCATTGCAAATGAGGTTCCGTCACTGCTGATGATCGTGATTGTGGTGATGATTGTTGTGAAACCGTTCTAACGAAAATTGACACTGAAATTGACTCGGCTGAAATGAACAGATACACGGTAAAAAACAGCTTGGTTTCCCCAACCGCTTTATAAGCTGCACCCCAAAACAAAATGATGATGAAGCGCGCTGATTTGGCGTGCGTTTAAGGAATGACTTCCATGGAAGAAGAAGAAAAAGTCTCTCTGTCTGAATTAAAGGCGATGAGCCCAGCGGATCTGTTGAAACAAGCAGAAGAGCTGGAAATTGAAAACGCGTCGACGATGCGTAAAGGCGACATGATGTTCGCTATTCTGAAAGAAATGGCCGAAGACGGTGCAGAGATTTCAGGCGATGGTGTTCTGGAACTGATGCAAGACGGCTTTGGCTTTCTACGCTCGCCAGAATCTAACTATTTGGCTGGTCCTGAGGATATTTATGTTAGCCCAGAGCAAATTCGTAAACATTCCCTGCGTACGGGCGATACCGTTGAAGGCGTGATCAAAGCGCCAGATGACAACAGCGAACGTTATTTTGCGCTGACCAGCGTGACGACGATCAACTTTTCTGATCCAGAAGACGTGAAACACAAGGTTCACTTTGATAACCTGACGCCGCTTTATCCGGATGAACGTCTGAAGATGGAGATCGAAGATCCCACTATCAAAGACAAAACGCCGCGTGTGATTGATTTGGTTGCCCCGATCGGCAAAGGCCAGCGTTCCCTGATTGTTGCGCCACCCCGCACCGGTAAAACGATGATCTTGCAGAATATCGCGGCAAGCATCGAAGCAAATCACCCAGAATGTTACCTGATTGTGCTGCTGATTGATGAACGGCCTGAAGAAGTTACCGACATGCAACGCTCTGTTAAGGGTGAGGTGGTATCGTCCACATTTGATGAGCCAGCGACCCGTCACGTTGCCGTTTCAGAGATGGTTATCGAGAAAGCCAAACGCTTGGTGGAGCATAAACGCGATGTTGTGATCCTTTTGGACAGCATCACGCGCCTTGGACGGGCCTTTAACACGGTTGTGCCGTCCTCTGGTAAGGTTCTGACGGGTGGTGTCGATGCGAACGCCCTACAGCGCCCTAAGCGCTTCTTTGGCGCTGCGCGGAACATCGAAGAAGGTGGTTCCCTGACAATTATCGCGACTGCGCTGATTGAAACAGGGTCACGCATGGACGAAGTGATCTTTGAAGAATTCAAAGGCACGGGCAACAGCGAGATTGTTCTGGATCGTAAGATTGCGGACAAACGGGTTTATCCTGCTATCGACATTCTGAAATCCGGCACGCGTAAAGAAGAGCTGTTGGTTGAGAAGATTGATCTGACCAAGACGTTTGTTTTGCGCCGTATTTTGAACCCGATGGGAACGACAGACGCGGTTGAATTCTTGCTTGGTAAGCTGAAGCAAACCAAATCCAATGCAGAGTTCTTCGATTCAATGAACACCTAAGTTAACCTTTTAAAACAAAGGGTTACGTTATGTCTGATACAATATTTGCACTTGCCTCCGCGCGGGGTAAAGCTGGCGTTTCTGTGATCCGTTTGTCGGGTGAACAGGCGTTTGATATTGCGGCTAAATTATGCGGTGACGTGCCCAAAGATCGAGGTTTACGTTTTCTGCGCGCTGATGGCGTTGTGCTGGATCAGGCGTTGGTTTTAACCTTCGTACAAGGCGCAAGCTTTACGGGTGAACAGGTCGTAGAATTTCAATGTCATGGCAGCCCCGCCGTTATTGCATCTGTTTGCGAAGCCTTGTCAGTTGCCGGTGGGCGATTGGCTGATCCAGGGGAATTTACCCGCCGTGCGTTGGAAAATGAGCGACTGGATTTGAGCCAAGTCGAAGGCTTGAGCGATCTGATAGAAGCGGAAACAGAGGCGCAAAGGAAACAAGCCTTTGCCTTGATGGACGGTGGGCTTACCCAAAAAGTGGAACGGTGGCGCACAGATTTGATCCGTGCTGCTGCGCTGATTGAGGCAACAATCGACTTTGCCGATGAAGATGTTCCTGTAGATGTCTCACCAGAAGTGTCAGCTTTAATCATCGGTGTTTCAGAAGACCTTAGCCAAGAAATTAGGGGTAGTTTCGTTGCAGAACGTGTTCGTGATGGGTTTGAGGTTGCGATTATTGGGCCGCCGAATATCGGAAAATCTACGCTATTGAATGCATTGGCTGGGCGTCAGGCGGCAATTACCTCTGAAATTGCGGGCACAACGCGAGATGTTATCGAGGTTCGGATGGATTTGGAGGGTATTCCCGTTACGGTTTTAGATACGGCGGGTTTGCGCGAAACGGACGACACTATCGAAGCTCTTGGAATTGATCTGGCGCGAAAACGGGCAGAGGCAGCGGATATTCGCGTATTTCTGACAGTGGATGAGAATACAGGTGGTTTTGGTGTTTTCCCGCAAGATACTGATCTTATTCTAAAAGGTAAGGCAGATGAAGGCGGTGGCGTTTCGGGTAAAACAGGTGCTGGGCTTGATCAGATGATTGGCCATATTACCCAAATACTTAGCACCCGTATTGCGCTGACACAAAGCGCGGTTCGTTTACGGCACCGAACTGCGATGGAAGATGCGATGGGTTACATTACGGCTGCGGTTGCCCTAATGGATGATGAAGATGACGGCGCGCTTGTCGCGATGGAATTGAACACGGCATTGCACGCAATGAATTCCATTATTGGACGCGTTGGTGTAGAAGACCTTTTGGATGAGATTTTCGCCAGTTTCTGCTTGGGGAAATAGGCGCGCAAACTAGGAATGTTTCACGTGAAACACACAGATTTTGATGTAGTGGTAATTGGCGGAGGTCATGCAGGGGCAGAAGCGGCGCAGGCGGCATGGCGCATGGGTGCAAAAACAGCGCTTATTACGCACAGCTTTGATAAGATTGGCGAAATGTCGTGCAATCCAGCGATCGGTGGCCTTGGGAAGGGGCATTTGGTCCGCGAAATTGATGCCTTGGATGGTGTTATGGGGCGTGTTGCGGATCAGGCTGGCATCCAATTTCGGTTGCTTAATCGCCGTAAAGGCCCAGCGGTTCAAGGGCCTAGAACACAGGCAGATCGCGCGCTGTACCGAACCGGCATGCAGGCAGAATTTTCGAATCGCGATGGATTGATCGTGATTGAATCGGAGGTCACTGATTTTCTGATGTCAGGGGACGCAGTTTGCGGTGTGATTCTTGCCGATCTTTCTGAGATTAAAGCACCATCCGTCATTTTGACGACGGGTACGTTTTTGCGCGGTGTGATCCATATTGGCGACGTTTCTAAACCTGGCGGACGGATGGGGGACAAGCCCTCTATTGCTCTTGCAGATCGAATTGACAGTTTTGACCTTCCTTTGGGAAGGTTAAAAACGGGAACGCCTCCGCGTTTGGATGGGCGGACGATCAATTGGGATGGGCTGGAGATGCAGGGCCCGGACGATGATCCGAGCCTGTTTTCATTTCTGTCTACCAAAGCTGGTGCGCCACAAATTTCTTGCGGAATTACACATACCAACACACGGACACACGAGATTATTGAGAAAAACCTCGCAAAATCAGCGATGTATGGTGGGCATATTGACGGCGTTGGCCCGCGGTATTGCCCTTCGATTGAAGATAAAATTGTTCGTTTTGGAGAAAAGAACTCGCATCAGATATTTCTGGAGCCAGAAGGGTTGAACGACCCAACGATCTATCCAAATGGCATTTCTACATCGTTGCCAGTTGCTGTGCAGGAAGAATATGTCACTTCGATTGTTGGTTTGGAAAATGTAAAGATCCTCCAACCAGGGTATGCGATTGAGTATGATTATATTGATCCTCGTGCGCTAGAAACTACGCTGCAATTGCGAAGTGTGCCGGGCCTGTATTTGGCAGGTCAGATAAATGGAACAACTGGTTATGAAGAAGCCGCGGCGCAAGGACTGGTTGCTGGGTTGAATGCGGCGCGTTCGGTGGCAGGTGGTGAACCGATTTCGTTTAGCCGCGCCGAAAGCTACATCGGTGTGATGATTGATGACTTAACGACGCGTGGTGTGACGGAGCCGTATCGAATGTTTACGTCTCGTGCCGAGTATCGGTTGTCTCTGAGAGCGGATAATGCTGATCAGCGATTGACGCCTCGTGGTATTGAGATTGGATGTGTTGGGATTGAGAGATTGCAAGTTTTTGGTAATAAAATGAATGCGTTACATACCGCCCGTGAAATATTGGGAGGCGTAAACGCAACGCCAAACGAAGCTGCAAAGGTGGGGATAAAGATCAATCAAAATGGAACGCGACGTTCTGGTTTGGAATTTTTGTCGTTTAAGGATGTTACTTTGGTAACGCTTTCTAAGCTGTGGCCAGATTTGCCGACATTTGACAGCGCAATTGGGCAGCAGGTTCAGAACGATGCGATGTATGCGAATTATATCCAAAGGCAAAACGCGGACATCAAGGCCTTGAAAAGAGATGAAAACCTAAAGATCCCGCGTGGATTTGAATTCGTTGGATTGCCGGGATTGTCGAATGAACTTCAGAAGAAATTGTCGGCTACTATGCCTGAAACATTAGGTCAGGCATCACGCATAGACGGGATGACGCCTGCTGCCCTAACGCTTCTTTTGGGCCGAGTTAAGCAATTTAACGCAGCGAAATCGGCATGATTGATTCCAAAGCGGATTTGAAAACTGTCAGTGATCACTTCAATGTTTCACGTGAAACATTTGAAAAGCTACAGGTTTATCAAGAATTGCTCACTAAATGGAACCGTTCCATCAATCTTGTTAGCAAAACAACTTTGGATACCGCGCCTGTCCGTCATTTTGCCGATAGTTTGCAACTTTGGTCTTTGCGGTCCGATTTTGAAAATTGGGTCGATATCGGCTCGGGCGCTGGTTTCCCTGGTATGGTTTTGGCAATTCTATCAAATGGGCATGGCAATTTTCATTTTGTTGAGAGCGACGCGAGAAAGTGCGCCTTCTTGAGAAATGTTTCACGTGAAACAAATACACCGACAACTGTTCATACAAAGCGAATTGAGGATATCGAATGCTTGCATGCAGATATTGTTTCTGCCCGGGCGCTTGCGTCGGTGGATCAGCTGTTCACATATTCCGAAAATTTGCTACGGCCTGACGCGATTTGTCTTTATTTGAAAGGTCAGAATTGCGACAGTGAGTTGAAAGAGGCGAGTCGGTTTTGGACATTCAAGGCCGAAAAATTCGCCAGCGAAACCGATGAAAACGCAACAGTTTTACGGATCAAGGATATTGCACGTGTCGGATGAAAGCGATGATTTGAAGCCTGTAAAAGTGCTTTCTGTAGCCAATCAAAAGGGTGGCGTCGGTAAAACGACCACTGCAATTAACCTTGGTACGGCATTGGCTGCCGTAGGTAAGCGTGTTTTGCTGATGGATTTGGACCCTCAGGGCAACGCATCTACCGGTCTTGGTATTGATCCATCGAAACGTACGGTGACGATGTACGATGTGCTGGTTGATAAAACAGATCTAAAAAGTGCGATTATGCGCACGGCGGTGCCCAATCTGTTTATCGCCACGTCTTCTGTTGATCTAAGTTCAGCTGATGTGGAGTTGGTCGATGATCAGAAACGGGTTTTGCGTTTGCGTGCTGCGTTGAAGGATTTGCAGAGCTTTGAGGACGAATTTGACTATGTTCTAATAGACTGCCCACCGTCTTTGAACCTGTTGACGTTGAATGCCTTGGCTGCGAGCCAATCGGTTATTGTGCCGTTGCAAGCAGAGTTTTTTGCGTTGGAGGGCTTATCACAGCTGATGCTGACGATCCGTGAGGTTCGCCAAAGCCTCAATCCAGTTTTGAAGATCGAGGGGATTGTTTTGACGATGTTTGATAGTCGGAACAACCTTTCTCAACAGGTGGAACAAGATGTTCGAGAAAACTTGGGTGATTTGGTGTATAAAACAATTGTGCCGCGCAATGTTCGCCTTTCTGAAGCACCGTCTTTTGGCATGCCTGCGATATTATATGACCACAAAAGTCGGGGTAGCATTGCCTATCAAAAACTTGCTGCTGAGTTCCTGCGACGGGAAAATCGTAAGGTTGCAAAAGTAGGGTAACGAATTGGAAAGATTGTAAAATGGCTAAAAAGAACGAAAAACGTGGTTTGGGCCGTGGGTTGTCTGCACTGATGGCGGATATTAACGAGCCGGCGACCAATGCGGATGCACCGACGCAACCGCGCAGCAGTGAGCGGTTGGTTCCAATTACGCAAGTTCATGCAAATCCAGATCAGCCGCGTCGTTCATTTGATCATGTTGAGTTGCGAGATTTGGCGAAATCTATCCGAACAAAAGGCATTATTCAGCCTTTGATTGTGCGGCCAGATCCCAACAACAAGGGTGATTTTCAGATCGTCGCTGGCGAGCGACGTTGGCGTGCAGCCCAAACGGCGCGTTTGGATGTTGTTCCTGTTGTTTTGCGCGATCTGAACGATGTTGAGGTCCTTGAAATTGGCATCATAGAGAATATTCAACGTGCTGATCTGAATCCTGTGGATGAAGCGAACGGTTACCATCAATTGATGGAGAAGTTTGGCCATACACAGGAAAAACTATCCGAAGCATTGGGGAAAAGCCGAAGCTATTTGGCGAATTCGATGCGTTTATTGAACCTGCCAAGTGCGGTTCAGGACATGATGATCGATGGGCGTTTAACCGCAGGGCACGCGCGGGCGTTGGTTCCAGCGGATAATGCGCTGACTTTGGCCAAGCAAGTTGTTGAGAAAGGCCTGTCAGTTCGCCAGACCGAGGCATTGGTTAAGCGCGGGGACGTGCCACCAAAGAAATCAGCGCGAAAAACGGAAAAAGACAGTGATACTGTGTCCTTAGAGACCGATCTTTCAGCGAATTTGGGAATGAAAGTCAATATTGCTCATAAAGATGGATCGGAAACGGGTGTGGTTTCAATCAGCTACAAGTCGTTTGATGAGTTGGATGCGTTGTGTCAGTTGTTGTCTGCTACGCGTGCGGCCGGGTCCAAATAAATAACGCGACACAGCAAAGGGTGATTGCCTGAAGTACAAGAGCGTAGGCTGGTAACCCGAGCAAAAGAGAAATAAGAAAACTGGCGCAGATGCAAACGGAGGCGGCGATTTTGGCTGGTTTGCGGATTGCGCCGTTTCTGTTCCAATCGGCAATTGGTGGCCCTAAACGCGGATGATTTATCAGCCAGTTGTGCGCGCGATCGGATGATCTTGCAAAGCAGAATGCTGCGAGCAGGAGGAGTGGAACGGTTGGAAGCCCCGGGAGAGGTATGCCGAGGATGCCAAGACCGAGGCTTAATACTCCGCAAATGAACCAGAAAACCCGCATTAAGGTGAATCCTGTGCGAGGAGCTTGCCGAGCAGGGCATTTAGAACCATTTTCCCACGAGATGTAGCAGTTAGGGTGTTGTTTTGAAGTGACAAAAACCCATCGCTGATCAGGTCATCCATCGCTGATTGAGTGATGCGGTGGTTTGAAATCTCATTGACACGGGTCAGGTTAGTGCCTTCTGACAGGCGCAACGACATCATCACATATTCTGCGGCTTGATCAGATGGTGCAATCTTTTCTGCATTACGTGTTGCGGAGCCGTTCTTTTGTACGGTTGCAAGCCAATCTTCTGGCAGGAGCGGCGTGTCTGTTGCGATGCGTTGGCCGTCAATCGTTAGGCGACCATGTGCGCCTGGGCCGATCCCTGCGTAATCGCCGTACTGCCAATAGATGCGATTGTGCTGACACTCTGCGCCTTTTCGCGCGTGATTTGAGATTTCATAGGCGTTCAGGCCTTTTGCATCGCAGATTTCTTGGGTCACATCGTACATATCTGCGGAAACGTCATCTGTTGGCAGGCCGCGCAGGCGGTTTCGGGCGTAAAGATCGCCAAAACGCGTGCCTTGTTCGATTGTCAGTTGGTACAGTGACAGGTGATCAACCGCCATATCAAGAGCTTCGGTAAGTTCTGAGCGCCAATCGGTAAGAGATTGGTTTTGGCGTGCGTAGATCAGATCGAAGCTGACATTTATAAATGTTTTACGTGCAATATCAAAGGCTTGCCTTGCTTCTTCTACGGTATGCATTCGACCGAGCGCTTTTAGATCAGTGTTGTTTAGGGCTTGGATGCCCATAGAAATGCGGTTTACGCCTGCATCGGCAAAGCCTTTGAAACGTGTGGCTTCTACGGAAGTGGGGTTAGCCTCTAACGTGATCTCGGCAGTCGCGGAAAGAGTCCAATTTGATGCGATTGCTTGTAAAATAGTGTCTACAGTTTCGGGCAGCATGAGGCTTGGTGTGCCGCCGCCGAAGAAAATAGTGTCTACGGTGCGGTTTAGGGTGCGTGATGCTGTGACTTGGATTTCAGAGACAAGCGCATCGGCCCATGCTTTTTGATCAACGGCGTTTCGAACGTGTGAATTGAAATCGCAGTAGGGGCATTTGGCGGCGCAGAATGGCCAGTGAACGTAAACGCCAAACCCTGCGTTTTCCCAATCATCCGCCATCGAGGCAGGCTTTTAGCTTTTGGAAAGCGTCGGCGCGGTGGGACATGGCGTGTTTTTTAGCGGGGTCCATTTGGCCGAATGTTTCGGATTCACCTGCTGGGATGAACATTGGATCGAATCCAAAGCCGAGATCGCCGCGCATTGGCCATGAAACGCGCCCCTCGGCTTTGCCCTCGAATATTTCGTCGTGTCCGTCGGGCCACGCGAGGCACAGGGTTGCGCAAAACCGTGCGGTGCGGGGCTCTGGTGCGTTGCGCTCTTCTAGCAGGGTCCAAACCTTGGTCATGGCCATCGGGAAATCGCGGCCATTTGGGGTTTCTGCCCAATCAGCGGTGTAAACACCCGGTGCGCCGTCTAGCCCGTCGACCTGAATGCCGCTGTCGTCTGACAGGGCGGGCAGGCCAGATGATTTCGCGGCAAAGTGGGCCTTGATCCGCGCATTCCCGACAAACGTGCTTTCGGATTCTTCTGGTTCTTCCAAACCCAAATCACCTGCTGACACGACTTCGATCCCGTAGGGGACTAGCAATTCTGCGATTTCACGCAATTTACCTGCGTTGTGGCTGGCGAGGACGATTTTGGGTTCGGTGAGTTTGCGCATGATTTAGGATGTGGCTGCTTTTTGGGCGATAACCAGCTCTGCTACGCCTTTTTCAGCGAGATCCATGAGTTGGTTGAACTCTTCTCGGCTGAAGGTTGCGCCTTCGGCTGAGCCTTGGATTTCGATCAAGCCCTGTGCGCCTGTCATTACAAAGTTAGCGTCGGTGCCTGCTTCGCTGTCTTCGGCGTAATCCAGATCGAGCACAGTTTGGCCTGCGTAGATGCCGCAAGATACGGCCGCGACGTGATCTGTAAGCGGATCTTCTTTGATGTCGCCTGCTTTGAGCAGTTTGTTAACAGCAAGGCGAAGCGCGACCCAGCCCCCGGTGATGGAAGCGCAACGCGTGCCGCCGTCTGCTTGGATAACGTCGCAATC
>Ga0209119_1004837_pt1 | contig 10828 bp, 9 predicted proteins | sample COG_03_FD_184747 | JGI IMG/M metagenome (GOLD analysis project Ga0209119, IMG submission 184747) | Pelagic Microbial community sample from North Sea - COGITO 998_met_03 (SPAdes) (version 2) | ecosystem: Environmental > Aquatic > Marine > Neritic zone/Coastal water | place: Helgoland, sampling... | reverse complement strand
GTCGCCTGGGGTACCCTGGGTCCGCTAACCCAGACCAAATTGATGGTTAACTGGTTCACCCGCAACCGCGGCATGGCAATCGGCGTGGCGATTATGGGTATTTCTGTGGCTGGCGTGGTCATGCCACTGGCCGCTACTTTTCTTGCGGAGACCCTAGGCTGGCGTGACACCTACGCACTGTACTCAGCGCTGCTACTCCTGCTGGTTGTGCCAGCGACGCTGTATCTGGTACGCCAGGCGCCCGCAGATTTAGGCCTCGGCGCTGACGGCGATGCACCCCTGATTCAACCCACAAGTCAGCCGTCAGCACCGCAAAACCAGATACAGGTGTACCGAGAGTTTCTCACCTCCCGCGAATTTTGGACCGTGGTGTTGACCTTCGGCATGATGAATGGCGTGTACAGCGCCATGATTACCCATCTGCCCTCCTACCTGAGCATGGATCTTGATTTTAGTCTGTATGACGCCGCCCATGCTTTGGGTGTCTCTGGCGCCTGCGCCATCCTCGGCAAAATTGTCTTTGGTTGGCTGATGGATCACTTTAATGCCAAGGTCACGGTGATGCTCACCGTACTGGCTTATTTTTGCGCCATGCTGATCTTGATGACGTTCGCCGACTACACCGCTATCTTGATTGCCAGCGGCCTGTTTGGGTTGGCTTTCGGTGCCATGATACCGGTACGCAGTGTCCTGCTGTCGCGCCTGTTTGGTGTAACGAAATTTTCCCGGGTGAATGGTCTGCTGGCCTTCTTTTTGGCACCCGCGACGTTCTGGACAGTGATTGCCGGCTATGTGGCTGACCACCACGGCTATGTCACTATCTTTCAAATCTGGGCGCTGGCGTTCCTCGTTGCGGGCGCTATCACTCTGATGATTCAATTCCCCAATCAAGATCTAACGGATTGAAAGCTCTAGTGAGCAGTGCCCAGCGAGTCAATTACTAACAGCGCTGGAATCACTAACGTGCGCTACAATCGTGCATTTCAATTCACTGACTAATTACCGTATATTCCCCTATTCATTTTAAAAAGCTTCTGTGGCATGCACCAGACCCGTCTCACCATCGTCATTCTCGTCCTCGGTTTAATCCAATGTGTGGCCCTGATCCTCATTGCCCTGGCGCCCCTGCCAGACAATACCAGCGGGCTGCCCCATGCGCTGTATAACGGCATGCGCATCGGTGGCGATGGTGCTGCGCGTTTCCTGCCGATAGCGGCGCTCGCCTATTGGTTTCAAGTGGTGGTGATCGCCCAGATCCATTGCATGATCGCCTTGGCCGTTAAGCCCGCGCGCCGCTCAAAACTGTTCTGGGGCCTGCTGACGGCCTGCTTCGGTGTTGCCGTTTACGCCTGGACCGGGCTCATTGCATCTTATGAAGACTTCCTCGCAACCGCAGAAACCCACACGGTAGCCGGCTTCCCCGTCGCCGCGAGTTGGTTGGTGTACTCGATCTGGCTCGCCGGTCTGGGCCTGGTCGCGCTCTATGTTCTGGGTTTCAAACGTTATGTCTGGTCCGACGACGACCAGCGCGCCTTTGAAGTCTTGGTAAACCAGACCCGCAATTCGCAATAACTAAAAACAGATAAGGATTTACGTGGAAGACTTTCGTCAGGAAATCATTCTCTCTGCCATCGCCACTTATATGGTGTTTTGTATCGCGGTCGGACTTTGGGCCATGCGACGGACCCATTCTTCCAGTGATTTTTTTATCGCTGGCCGCAGCCTCGGTCCAATTGTTATCGCTTTGGCCATCTTTTCCAGCACCTTGAGTGGCTTCGGTTTTGTCGGCGGCCCCGGACTGGTGTATTCACAGGGCGTAAGCTCTTTCTGGATGATCATTCTGTCTACCACGGGTTACGCGTTAGGTTTCTTTCTGGTGGCAAAGCGAATTCGAATGATTGCAGAAGTCAAAGAAGCCATATCCCTACCAGACATCGTTGCGGCGCGTTATCAAAGCAATACTGTGCGCTTTCTTATCGCCCTGACGATCATTTTGGGTGTCATGGGTTACCTGGCTACCCAAATTCTGGCGATGGCTGTGGTGATGAAATCACTGTTGAGTGGCACCGCCATGTTTGCTGATATCAGCCTACTGACCTGCGTGGCGGTCTCTTCTGCCGTGTTGGTATTTTACTGCGTGACCGGCGGCATTATTGCTTCAGTTTATACGGATGTTGTTCAGGGCGGCATTATGATGGTCGCCGGCCTGCTGATTCTTTACACCGCGACCCAGATATTTGATGGGGGGTTTGCCGAGGCAACCCAAATCATTCTGCAGGATGATGCTGAGTCGATGATGCCATTCGGCACAGCCGGCGTGGTGACTTGTTTGGGCTGGGCCTTTATTTTCGGCCTCGGGGTTGCTGGGCAGCCGCACCTGGTGACTAAAATGATGATGAACCGCAACATCGCCGACAATCGCATTGTCTTTCCGGTGTCTGTGGTGGGTTACGCCTTTGCCGCCTTGTTGTGGATTTCTATTGGCACGGTTATGCGGGCCCTGGTGCTCGACGGGCAGACTGAGCCCCTCACTGCACCTGATCAGGCGGCACCATTTTTTCTATCGGTTTTCGCCAGCCCACTACTGGCGGGCATTGTCTTTGCCGGTCTGTTTGCCGCCATCATGTCCACCGCAGATGCGTTCCTCAATGTGGGGGCCGCCGCGATTGTGCATGATATTCCCAAGGCCTTCGGCGCCACGGAAATTACCAACGAGCTGTTTAAAGCCCGGGTTGCCACCATTATTCTGGCGATTGCGGCGGCCGTGATTGCGCTGGCCAGCGATACGCTGGTGGCCCTATTAGGCACCATCGGCTGGGGGACGTTTGCGGCTGCGATATTTCCAGTGCTGGCCATCGGCCTCAACTGGAAAGGGGCGACCCGCCAAGGCGCGATCGTTGCCATTAGTTCGAGCCTGTTGTTGAATGTAGTGATCAATGTTGCCGCCATTCAGCTACCTAATGGTTTGAATGCCGGCTTTGTCGCCTTCGTCACATCCATTGTGCTGTTTATTGGCGTCTCGTTACTGACCCAGCGGCGGCATACCATTGATGGTGATATTGAACAGATAATGGATTTCTGATGGCACCTCAACCCTGACATGAATTGGTTAGCCGCCGCTAAGCTGCGGAATCGGTTGCGGGCGATAGGACACGTGACCGATATTGGATCGCGGCAGCATCCTGACATCACCTTTATCTCCAGGCGCCCAGTTTCAAACCTGCGCCAATCATGATCCCATAGGCAACCATGCCGGTTCCGGCGGCGATATAGATACCCTTGAGACCGAAGTCAAAGTAGAAGGCGAGCAGCAGCGCACCGCCGACGGCCAATAGTATGCGCAGAATCGTCGCCAAAATCGGCCAGGCCATTCTGCCAGCACCTTGGCTGGCGAAATATAATGACAAGCCCAGTCCTTGAAAGGCGAAGCAGGGGCCAACGATCTGGATATAGCTTTTAGCCGAGGCAAAGGTCGCCGGGTCGCTGGTGAAGGCGCCGATCCATGCCGATGGAAACAGCGCCAACAACAGACCTACCATACCCGCGACTCCCGCAGCCATGGTTCCTCCCAGCCAGCCAATGCGTTCTGCTCGCGCCAGATTACCGGCACCCAGGCTAAGACCCACCAGCGAGGTCATGGCCGCACCCAGACCAAACACCAGGGGCACCAATAGCATTTCGACTCGCGAGCCAATGCCATAACCTGCCAATGCTGCCTCGCCGAAGCGCCCTACCAGGCTGGTGAGGCTCAGCACTGTCAAAATTGTCAGCAGCGGCGACAATGATGCGGGCACGGCCACCTTCGATATGTCTCGAAAAAGTTCGCGGGACAACACGCGCGCATGCCAGCGCAGCTTCAGAGTTTGACGCCCCCAAATCAGCCGCCAGAGAAATATCAGGCTGAGAATAGCAGCACTGACAATGGCGGACACGGCAGCACCAACTATTCCCAAGGTTGGTAAACCAAAGGCCCCCATCACCAGGCAACCCGTTAGGGGTACTTGAATGCAGGCGCCCAGCACCATAATCAACGCGGGAAACTGCATATCGCCGGTGCCGCGAAATACGGCGCTCATCACTGACATGAACCAGATAAATACGCCGCCGGTGAACAGTACCAGACAGTAGGCCATGGCCTCTGCCAGCGCCCCATCAGACCCACCAAGAAAACCTAAAAATATTTCACCGAACAATAGAAACGCGCCGAGAAACGTACTCGCGCCTAGCCCAACGATCACCAATGCATGCCATATCAGCTGTTCCGCGCGAGCAACATTGCCAGCCCCAAGGGCTCTGGCCACGGCCGATGCGACGGCGCCGCCGATGGCGCCACCAGACATCATCTGGGTTAACATCAATAATGGAAAAGCCAGCGCGATGGCCGCCAGCGAAGTGGTGCCGAGTCGACTGATAAACCAGACTTCCGCCATGCTGACAAAGCCTTGAATCAAGAACGCCAGCGCATTAGGCGTCGCCATCTTAACCAGCAGCGAGGCTGGCGGCGCAGTAAGTAGTTGCTGAGTTCTGGCATCCATCAGGATCATCCATGGTTGATCAAAGTGGCGGTGAGTTTAACTTTCGACGCTTGTCGGTTGCAATGTTACGTCGCCATGGTTTTACCCCGGCTTTTGCGTCGACCCCATTTAAGCCCGATCCCGTCGAGTTTACCCCGGCACTTTCCTCCGACCCCGTTTGAGCCCGACCCCGTTTGAGCCCGACCCCGTTTGAGCCGTGAAGTGCAGTTTACACTGACCCGTCGATGCCGCAGAATCTAACCCATGAAGATGCCCTGCCTAACTTTACTCTGCGCCTTGCTTGCATTGTGCAGCGCCTGCGATGAACCCCTCAGCCATTTGGGTGATCAAAAGATCGAGGTGTTTACTGATCAGCCAATCTCTTTCAGGCCAGATACTGATAGCGCGCAGACCGACACCGATCAGCTGGTGTTACACGGCGGTAGAATCATATTGAGGAAGCTAACATTACCGGTCTATCAGCTGCAGCCACAGGTGACCGCGCGCGTCTCACTCACCTCTAATGGTGACCCGTGGGACAAATCGGGATCGCTATTCGTGCTTCCCGCCAATGACACGCTATCAATTATCAGCTTGGCGCAGGGTCAGTTTCCGCCAGAAAAAATGGCAGAGCCCTACCCCGCGGTCGCCCACTTCACGGATCTCGACCAAACCTACTATCCGGCCGTGGAACTGCTGCGGTTTATCACACCTTTTGGCGTTGGCTATTACAGCGACAAACCGAAGATGCTGAAACTGAAACCTGTGTATATTCCTAACTGGGCTGATGCGGTGACCTGGTCGGCAGATATCAGCCATCTGCTACCCCTGCTCGAAAATGAGGTTTGGGTGGGTGTCTACATCGACACTTGGTCAGAGCAAGGCTACAACATCAGTGTCGATTTTGACTTTAAGGAGAGCCAGATTGCAGGTCACAGGAAACAGCAGGCCGTGGTCTTGCCGCTAGTCAACACCAACGCTTACATTGAGCGCCAGCAGGGCTATGACGGCTTCGCCAAGGCTGATCTCACGGTGGAGTTTGATTTGCCCCAGGCCGTCGCGAAAGCTCGGCTCTATTACGTCACCACAGGTCATGGCGGCCACAGCACGGGGGATGAATTTACACCTCGAGAAAACCAGCTGAGCTTTGACGGTATCGTGATAAGCCGCTTCACCCCTTGGCGTGACGATTGTGCTAATTTCAGACGCCTCAATCCTAGCTCTGGAGTCTGGACGCAGACAACGCAGTGGCAGGGCGAGACCATTGAGGAGCGGATTGCCTCGTCTGATTACTCTCGCTCAAACTGGTGTCCTGGCAGCGATGTGCCGGCCAAACCCTTTGACCTTGGCCCATTGAGTCAAGGCAAACATCAATTGACCGTCTCTATTCCAGAGGCACAGGCTGCTACAGAAGACCAATACAACGGCTGGATAGTGAGCGCTTACATAGTCTATGAACTCTAACTGCTAGACTACCGGGTTCGCCACCTATCTGGCATGGCGCGCTAAAAACTTTGAACAGGCCGCCAGATACAAATCAAACTGATCATGGTGCAACCAGTGACCTGCCTGGTCGACATCCAGCACTTCGCCCTGCCGAAAGTATTTCAACGTGCCTTCCTGGCCTGTGCGGTGACCAAAGCCTTGTTTGGCATTCATCAACAATGTCGGACAGTCTATCTTCTCCCACAGCTGGATCATGTCGTTGAAGTCCATGCCCAGCGGCGAGCGTGAATGGGTGTAGTTATCAAACTTCCAGGAGTAGGTGCCATCTTCGTTACGGTTACTGCCGTGGGTCGTCAAGTGCCGAGCCCGCTCCTCGCTAAGGTGGGGATTGGACTTTTGCATGCGCTGAAACGCTTCGCTGAGGCTGGTGTATTTTCGCGGCACTCTGCCGGCCAGTTGCCGAGTGCTATCAATCCACTCACGAATCCGCGCTTGGGGATGCTCGTCAGTACGCATATACCAGTGGCCGCCGACACCCTCTATGGAGATTAAACTACTGACTTTCTCTGGATAAACACCGGCAAACAGGCAAGCAACGGTGCCGCCCATCGAGTGAGCAATGACATTGACCGGGTTCAAATCCTCTTGTTCTACCAACTGTGCGATGTCGTAGACATAATCGAGGATGTTGTAGGGACTACCTTTGACCCACTCAGAGTCACCATGCCCGCGTAGATCTGGCGCAATCACATGATAGTCAGCGCACAGCTGTTGCGCGGTCCAATCCCAGTTGTGGCAGTTATCCTGCGAGCCATGAATGAGCAGTACATCCGGTGCGTCTGGGTTACCCCAATCGAGATAGTGCAGCTTCAGGCGCTCAGAAAAATAGGTGTGTGAGGTGGGGCTGGTTTTGTTGGGCAGCATAGCAAGGACTCTGAGTCGGCTTGAGGCGCGTGGGTTCCGTCTATCGGTTGGATCAGCAGGCTAAGGCCAAGCGGTTTAAGTTGGCGGCTGCGCGATCCTGCCAACCCATCGACAGCCAACCTATCGAACAACTTAATGTAAATTTATCGGATCGACAATGACATGAATAGCAGATCTATGAATCGCCACCCATAAATAACGCCTGTGCTGCCATTCGCAGGTCAGCTTAGCGATACACCTGAACTCAACCGCCGACTTACGGCTAACAAGTACCAACCAGGACAAAATTCGGTACACTGAGCCGATATCTGAGTTGATATCGCCGAGTGCACGCAGCCCTATACAAGGAGATCGTCATGCAAGACCGCGTCAAGGAATTCTGGCAGATCCGAAAATCGAGCGTGTTGGGTGAAGACGGCATGGTGGCCAGCCAACACCATCTCGCCTCAGATGTCGGTGCCGCGATACTCAAGCAAGGCGGCAATGCCATCGACGCGGCGATAGCCACCGGACTGGCAATTGGAACCGTCGAGCCTTGGATGAGCGGCCTTGGTGGTGGCGGCTACACGCTGATCTATCTCGCCAAGGAAAACAAGGTGCATCTGGTAGAGTACGGCATGCGCGCACCCTTCGGAGCCCAAGCCGCGGATTATCCACTAGCGGCCGGCGGTGAAAACAGTGCCGACTCCTTCAATTGGCCGAAAGTGATCGGCGACACCAATATCCATGGACCGCTGGCCGCGGCCGTGCCGGGCTATATCAAAGGTGTTGCCATGGCCCTGACAAAGTTCGGCACCATGAACTGGCAACAGGTTATCGAACCCGCATGCCAACTGGCTGAGTGGGGACTGCCTATTGACTGGTTCAGCGCGGCCAAGATTAACAGTTTCGCTCGAGGTTTGGCTGCCTATCCCGAGACTCAGCGGGTTTATCTCGCCGACGGTCTGCCACCAACGCCGCAGATTGATGGCAGCATCGCCACCCTGCCCCTGGGTGAACTGGCGCGCACTTATCGCCGCCTGCAAGCTCACGGACCTGACGACTTTTACAACGGCGCACTCGCCCAGGACCTCGTCACAGACCTGACTGCCGCCGGATCACGCATCACTCTGGCAGATCTCAGCGCCTATGCTGCCAAATTGTCAGCCACTACCACCACAAATTATCGTGGCGCCACGGTCCACACAGCCGGGCCAATGACCGCCGGACCCAGTCTGATCCATGCGCTGACGCTGCTCCAGGACAAGCTGCGGGACCTTCCTCAGGCGCCAGACTTGGATACCTTTAAGGCTTACGCAGACTCATTGCTTGAAGCTTATGATTATCGTCTGACGAACTTAGGTGAAGGCGACGGTCCAGACAAAGCCATACCGACGAACACCACCCATATCTGTGTCGCTGACAGGCACGGTAATGTGGTGTCGCACACTCAAACTATTATGTCGGCTTTCGGCTCACGGGTGATGCTGCCCAACACGGGGGTATTGATGAATAACGGTATGATGTGGTTTGACCCTCGACCGGGCCGACCCAATTCCGTGGTTGGTGGTCGTCACCCACTGTGCAATATGTGTCCTGTGATCGTTCAGCAGGCTGACGGCAGCATGTTCGCCGCTGGCGCCTGTGGCGGCAGAAAAATTTTCCCGGCGGTATTCCAGCTGATCTCATCAATGGTAGATTTTGGCATGACGGTAGACGCGGCCGCCCACCAAGGCAGGTTGGATGTCTCAGGCACCGATCTGGTGACGATCATGGCGTCACTGCCCGACAGTATTATTCAGGGGTTGGTCGACCACTATCCAGAGACGCTGGTTAGAATCAATGGCGTGTCACCGAATCTGTTCGCATTGCCGCAGATCATCAAACGGCGCCAAGATGGCACTATGGAAGGCGGCTGTTTCATCCCATCGCCTCACGCCAAGGTATCGCTGCCCTGAGGACCGGATAAGCAGATAGACAGCTAAAACAGGTTTAGTCCGTTGGTGCCGAGGCTCAATCGGCCTCACTGGTTAGTCGCGCAACCGGGATCCTGAATTGAGCAGACGCAGGCAGAACACTAACGTCACGCCTGTAAACAGACAGATCATGCCGAGAGAAAAACTGACATTCACGTCTGACACTCCCAACACCCCATAACGAAAGCCGTTGACCACATACACCAGCGGATTGAGTTTGGAAACATTCGCCCAAAACTCTGGCAGTAGATCCAACGAGTAGAACACCCCGCCGAGATAAATCAGCGGTGTGAGCACGAAGGTCGGCACGATCGAGATATCATCAAAGCTGTTGGCATACACCGCATTGATAAAGCCGAACATGGAGAACAATACTGCCGTCATCAACACCACTAACACTGTCATACCCAAATGTTGGACATGCAAGTCAGCAAAGAATAACGACAGGCAGGTGACGATCACCGCCACCAGTAACCCGCGGCTGACACTGCCCACCACATAACCCGCCAAAATCACCCAATTAGGCGTCGGCGATACCAGCAGTTCCTCAAGGCTATGGTTATACTTGGTGCCAAAAAATGACGACACGGTATTAGAATAGGAGTTAGTCACCACCGCCATCATGATCAAGCCCGGCACGACGAACTGCATGTAGGAAAAACCGCCCATTTCACCGATTCGTGAGCCGATCAGCGCCCCAAAGATGACAAAGTACAGGGTCATGGTGATGGCCGGCGGCAACAGTGTCTGCGGCCAGATTCGCAGATAGCGCCGCATCTCTTTGATGACTATCGTCTGAAAGGCAATCCAGGTTTCAAAAGCACTCATTGTAGTAGGCTCACAAACATTTCCTCAAGGCGGTTGGTCTTGTTACGCAGGCTCAGAATCTCAATGCCCTGACGCGACAGTTCAGCGAACAGGGCATTCAGGCTCTGGTGTTTATCCACGACGACTTCAACACTATGGGCATCTACCACGACAGTTGGATAGCCGGGTATGTCAAGCGCTGGCGGCAGCGGTTGGGCCGCATCCAATACAAATGTCTCGGTGTGCAACTCGCGGAGCAGGTCGCGCATACTACCGTCATGGATGATTCGGCCTTCGTCGATGATGGCAATATTGCGACACAGGGTCTCAGCTTCCTCCAAGTAATGGGTGGTGAGGATGATCGTCGTGCCACTCTCATTCAGTTCGCGCAGAAAGTCCCACATGGCACGGCGCATCTCGATATCCACTCCTGCGGTGGGTTCATCTAAGATCAACAACTCAGGTTCATGCACCAGAGCGCGGGCGATCATCAAACGCCGCTTCATCCCGCCAGACAACGACCTGGCTGTCTCGTCGCGCTTATCCCACAGACCAAGGATTTTCAGATACTTTTCTGCCCGCTCCTCGGCCAGAGCCCGCGGCAGACCATAATAGCCGCCCTGGGTAATGACGATATGCTTGACCTTTTCAAAGACGTTGAAGTTGAATTCTTGGGGAACAATACCTACGTGCTTTTTCGCGGTCGGAAAATCCTGATCGATGTCGATGCCACAGATATTGACCTTGCCGCTGGTCTTGTCTATCAATGAAAAAATGATACCGATGGTGGTGGACTTGCCCGCGCCATTGGGGCCCAGTAACGCAAAGAAATCACCCCGCTCAACGTTCAGGCTGATGCCACGTAGCGCCTGAAAATCGTTGGCATAAGTCTTGGTTAAATTTTCGATGGTCAGAGCCATCTCTGGTGCCGCCAATGTGGGGCTCTGAATAAGAGGGGACGTACTCATGAAAGCTCAATCGTAACTGGTGAACAAGTTCACGAGTATAGCAATTTCAGCGCCGCTTGTGCGTGTCGAGTATCAGCCTCTGGGATTCAAGGGATACCTTTAATGATTATGACTTTCGGATGACGACTTGAGCGCCCTTCATGACCCCCTCCCCATGACTGCCCTGTCCATGACTGCCCTGTCCATGACCACCTTGTCCATGACCACCTTGTCC